>Ga0100401_1004382_pt1 | contig 10489 bp, 6 predicted proteins | sample CryGeymeta201525_FD_80421 | JGI IMG/M metagenome (GOLD analysis project Ga0100401, IMG submission 80421) | Groundwater microbial communities from Crystal Geyser aquifers in Utah, USA - Crystal Geyser metaG 2015-25 | ecosystem: Environmental > Aquatic > Deep subsurface > Groundwater | place: USA...
CGGATATATTCTGAAACCGGGTCATTGGATTGGAGAAGCTTTTCGGCCAAGCCTCGGGGATCCATGATCTCCCCGGCTTCCAGTGGTGAGGTTCCTGTCGGGTTCCAGGGCTTCAGGGCAGGTTTGTCAGCAACCGGCTTGTCAGGTTTCTCGGAAATCACTTCGGGCTTCTTGTCATTCCGGGCCGAAGCCTTATCACCTTTGGCACTGCCGTTGGTCAGCCCAGTGATGCTGAGTGCCCAAGCAGCCCAAACCATTGAAGTTAGATGGGACTTCTTTCTCATTTCCGACTCCTTTTCTCGAACGTTAGACTACTTGATCTTTGTCCCTTCCCGCGAGGGATTCACAAACCCTGCAATAGCGGCCCCGAACGAATTTGCGACGGCTTTCCGTTCCTCGTCGTTCTCGTGTCCACCCATAAATAGGGAACCTACCACGCTGATGACCACGGCTACCACGACTTGGGCGTCATTGTTCTTGGCTGAGGACTCCTTCACTCCTTTCTTGTCGTACACGATGGTGTGCTTTTCCACATCGTAGGCGGTCACGTCTGACACAGCTTTGCCCTTGGCCCTCAACATCGGGGCCCACACTCGATAGGCGGTAGACACCGACTTGCCGACGAGCACGATGTTTGCGTTCAGCTTCTCCCCTATAGCGATTGCGTCCTTATCTGCCGGTATCTGACCGATGGGCAGCTTCATCGCCCGCATAACTTCCTCAACGTCTTTGACGGGCAGTACGCGATAGTCATACTTCTCAAAGATGGACTTCTGGACTGTGTCAAAGAGAAAAACAGGAATGGTACCCAACTTGGATTTGACCTCAAACGGCACGATAGCGATGACTCTTTGCGGGGGAGCGTCTGCCTTTGCCGAGCGAACTGCACATAGCGAGACCACGCCCATGCAGATGGCCGCTATAGAAACTCCGATTCCTAAATGACTTCTGAACCTCATGATGTTGATTCCTTTCAAAATTGATACTTGACTACGCGGTGAAGCAATGACTGGGTAGGTGCAATACGAAAGTTCACACGATTCATCAACCTCCTTTTGGGCGCATGGGCGCAAAATCTGAGTGGCGACGGAAGTGCCGACTACATAATCCAGTACCGACCAAAGGGGAGAAGCTCAGGTCTCCGCGGAAGTCGGTAGGTGCTTGGACATGAACAATATTGAGAACAACCAGCGACGCGGCTTTCCAGGGTACTGGTGAAATGGATCGAACCAGGCGTGTGAAACGCAAGGGAATTTCTACGGTCTTTATGAGAAGCTGGCGGTGACGACAGACGTTTGGCAACTTTGTTGGGGGGGGGGGTAAAATGCTTGGGTGGTCAGGAAACCAACGCAGTGGCGCTTTGCGCCGTGCTGCTGTTGTGAGACAGTTGAACTGTCGAGCACTTCGCGGTTCGACAGTTCAACTGTCTCACAACGGGAGGGATGACGCGCGAGGTCGAACGACCTTGCGGCGGCGTGGGTATGACTCATGTGTTTCGACTTGTCAGTGGTACGCGTCCTACAGAAGGAAAGGCTCATAGCCACACCTGACTCCTTGTCAGTTCATGAGTGATAACGACATTAAACGAGTGCAGTTTACTTCATTATGTACGACTTAATCCTATGGATCGGTGTGTGCCCCTGCGGCACGAGCGGAATTCTCGCTGCTGTTGTGTGAGACAGGTAAAAACTGTCTCACAACAAGAATTGCCCCGTATGCTACCGCAATTATTTCGGCAAGTCAACATGCGCGGAATCTTTTTCGGGAGATTGCTTCACGCCATTCGCAATGACAGTAGAAGCGGCAGACGTTCTACCTCAGAATCCAAACCGCTTTCGATCTTCGGGATAGGGCGCGGCAGCCTGTCGCCAACCTTCCGGAGCGTCGAAGTCCACGGTGGCCACGGCGACGCCTTCGCCCTCCGGCACCTCGGCAAGAATCTCACCCCACGGCGCGATGATCGCCGATTGTCCGATGGCTCGCATCGTCCCCGCTGCGTCGTAATTGCTCCAAAGGTTGGCGCTGAGGAAGTAGACGGTATTCTCCAGCGCACGGGTAATCCCCATCGCGCGGTAGGCCATCGGGGAATAGCGCCACTGCTCGCATACATCGGTGGTCAACCACGCGGTCGGGTGGCAGATCAACTCCGCGCCTGCGTCAACGAGCTGGCGGACATACTCGGCGAAGACGTAATCGTAGCAGATGGTGAGACCGAGTCGGCAGAAGTCGGTATCGTGGAGGACGCTTTCGGTTCCCGGCTCAAAGGCGTCCTTCTCGCCGAGGTAAAGACAGCGTTTGCGATAGTGAGCGGCGAGAGTTCCCTGCGGATCGAGCAACACGCAAGCGTTGTATTGCTTTCCCGTCGCGGGATCAACCTCCGGCATCCCGGCAATGACATGTAGATGGTTGCTTCGGGCAATCGCTCCCAGTTGCTCCACGGCGGGACCGGGGATGGTCTCGGACAAATCGCCCGCGCAGCCGGTGAGCGCCATCTCGGGGAAGCAAATCAGTTGCGCCCCCTGCCGCGCGGCGTCCCGCGTGAGGGACTCCATCTTCGCCAGGTTCGCGTCCTTATCGCCGATCACACATTGGAACTGTCCGACTGCCAGAGTTGCCGTGCGCGCCATAGTGGTGATACCTCCTTGAGTATCTCTGCAAAGGACTCGCTCCGCGGAGCGTCAGCTCCGCGCTACTTCCCTGGTTTCCACCACTTCTTCTTTTTGCTTGGGTCGAGAGAGGAAGCGATGTTCATAATGTCACTCGCCGCGTTCTGTTCCTCACGTGCACGGCGACGCGCCACCGCCATGGGATTCTGAGTTCCGCATTTCCAGCAGACCAGGTCATTGTCCGTCCATCGCTCTCCGCACTTTGGGCAGCCCTTGTCCGCGGCGGGTCGCGCGGCGGAAGCGCCGGCGCCCGGTCGTTGGACTGCGGTGCCGCCGGGAGGAGCCGAGGCTGCAGTCGAGGCCCCGGCCATCGGCCGCTGAACGGCGGTGCCTGCGGTGGGGCGTTGAACCGCGGTGCCCACAGCGGCTGAAGGCGCCGATACTCCACCCTGCCCGCCGATGTTCTGACTGAGAATCGTCATGGCATCGCGGAGGTTCTGGTAGCGATATCGTGGATCCTTCTGCATCATTCGCCGAAGCGCCGTGGAGACGTTCGGAGGGAGACCCTTGACGGGCGGTGGGTCTTCCGTCATCACCTTCTGCAATACGGCGGCCGTGGCTTCCGCGGGAAAGGGCTTCTGCCCTGTCAGCATCTCATAGAAGGTGGAGCCAAGAGAAAAAATGTCGGACCTGGGATCCAGCTTTTCACCACGCGCCTGCTCGGGCGACATGTAGGAAAACGTGCCCATCATGGTGCCGGTCTGCGTCAGTTTCGAATCCCCTTCGAGAGAGGCGAGTCCAAAGTCGGTCAGCTTGACCACGCCGCCCTTCTTCAGAATCATGATGTTGTCCGGTTTGATGTCGCGGTGCACCACACCGGTTTCATGCGCATAGGCGAGGGCTTCGCACACATCAATGACGATCTCGGTGGCCCGGGCGGGACCCAGCGGCCCCACCATGTCAATCAACTCGCGCACGCTCTGCCCGTCGAGAAATTCGAACACGATGAAACATTCTCTGGTCTCCGGATCCTGAGCGGCTTCCAGACAGTTGACGATGTTGGGATGTTTCAGCGCGAGACAGGCGCGAGCCTCGCGTGCGAATCGCTGCAGAGATTCCTGTTTCATCGAAGCATCCATGGCAGGGTCCAGCAGCATGACCTTGATGGCGACACGTTGGCCTTCGGGACTCTCGCCGTCGTAGATCGCTCCCATGCCCCCGCGGCCCAGTTCGCGGATGATGCGATACTTACCCAACTTCTCTCGGTTTGCCATAGGAACACCAACTCTCCTCCCGCCGGCAGATGACGGCAGGCTCAAAATGCTACTGTGCAAATTCCTGAACTGTTTTGTGCTTTCAATTTGTCTCTTGGGCCGCGTGCGAGTTGCTACTGAGTACCCAACGCGCTCGACTGGTTGAGGGTTTTCACTGCAGTTACGGCATAGACCTGCGTTTCCGCTTGCCGGCCCCGCAACGTGATGGTTTTGTAGGGCTTCACTTCGACGAAAGGATCAGCGATCCTGGCAACTTCTTCCGTAATCAGAATCTGACCCGGACCGGCGAGGTCTTCAAGTCGCGCGGCGACATTGACCACATCCCCGATTGCGGTGTAGTCCATCCGTTCTTCCGACCCGATATTGCCGACAATCACCTTGCCGGAATTGATGGCGACTCCGATGGAAATCCCCGCATACTTGTCGGCCAGCTTGGACTTGAGTTGAGCGATCTCCCGCTGCATATCAATACCGGCGAGCACAGCCTCCACGACGTGCTGTTCGTGCCGAAAGGGAGCGCCAAAAAGAGCCATCACGCAGTCGCCGATATACTTGTCCAGGGTGCCACGATGCCGGAATACGACCGAAGTCAGGCAGTGAAACAACCTGTTCAGCAGGGCGACGGTCTCCTTCGCACTGAGCTGTTCCGCGATCGAGGTGAATCCGCGCAAATCGGCAAAGAGGACGGAGATCTCCAACTCATCTCCTCCAAGCGATGGCTCCCCGCCTCTGGCCAGGAGATCGTCCACGACGTTTCTCGACATGAAACGCTGCAAGGTGTTGCGCAGCTTCAGCTCCTGGCGAACCATCGCCTCCAGGCGGGCGTTGTGGGCGACCATGGCCAGATGATTCGCAAAGGCGATGAGAACATCGAGGTCCGATTCCTTGATGGCCCCCGGCTTGCTCGCGTCAACACACAGCACCCCCACGGTTTCCGAACCAAAACAGAGAGGAACATAGGCGACGCACCTGAGACGATGCGCAAAGACGCTGGCAGCTCCCGCGAGAGAAGCCTCGGACATGGCGTCCGGAATGTAGACGGCAGACTCGTCTTCGACGGCACGTCGAATGAGAGTGCGGCTCAAAGGAAACGTTGAAGAGGTCTGGGAAACTCCCTCCCGATACTCGACAACCTGCGCGGTGGGAGGTTGGTCCAGGGTGTCGAGCAGCAGGATGCAGCCTCGGTCCGCAGGGATGATTTCAAAGAGCAACTTCAGGGCCTCGGAAAGTGTCTCCTCCAGCGGGCGGACCCCTGGGCGGGACTTCGCCAGTGCTGCGATGGTAGACATGGCTTTCGCAAAAGCGTCGTCTTTGACCTCGAGAAGTGGTGGAGCGAGGTCTGAGGGACGGATGATGCGGGTCGCCAGGGTTTGTTGGGCGGCAGACACCTGTGATTCGTCCGAAAGCACGGCCAGCGGCCGGTCGTGCAGTTCGAACACGGAATCCCCGAAGCGAATGCGGTCTCCGGGGCATAGGACTTGCTCTTTGATCTGAATCTCGTTGACAAAGGAACCGTTGGTGCTGTTCAGATCTACGAGCCTGATCGCGCCGTCCATCCGCTCGATCCGCGCGTGGCAACGGGAGACGAACGAGTCCTCCAGGACGGCATCATTATCTTCCTGCTTGCCAATGCTCAAACCGGTCTCCGGGATGCTCAGGGTTCTCCCGGACGCCGCACCCTCGATTCCCTGCAGAAACATAAACCGCTCCGCGGTGACTGTGTGGAATACGCTGACTGACGGAGCTATTCTAACCGGTTTACGATCGGTGGGCAATGCAGAGAACTCTGTCGGGTTCCCGGTTCTGACTTAGGACAGTGTCCCAGCAGCTCAACCGGACTCCCACGTCAGATGCCTCCCCGCCGGTCGTTTGCCGAGGTCGTTGGTGATGACCACCTTGTCCAGACCGAAGTCCTGGTTGTGCGGCTCGGAGGAGATGGTCAGGCGGTGCTTGCCGGGTGTGAGGGTGAAGCGCACGGGAAGAACCTGTCGGTGCTGTCCCACTGGGCACCATAAATTGACATCTCGATACGAAGCGGTCGGCGAGCGTTCGCCAAAGCTGCGCAGGAACATATTCGATGGGCCATCATCCATGCGGGCCGACGCGTAGGCGTAGCCTCGATCGCTCACCGGTGACATCTTCAACCATACGATGTAGTCGCCGACGACAGGAACGTCGAAGTCGAAAGCCAGCGTTGGGAATACCTCCTTGCCGCCCTTCTCTGTTGGGACCATCTTCAGATATTTCCCACCCGAGGCGTCCTTCTCTTCGATAATCGGAACTGAGTCCGAGCCTTGACCACTCTCCGCCTCGAACTCAAAGTTGACGACCTGTTCCAGAGCAATTGTCTTAACGGCGAGCACAGGAGTGGAAGCGGACTCGTTCCCGAAGCTGTCTACCGCCGACACTCGATAGTAGTATTGCGTCCCGCGCGTCAACCCCCATTCCACGAACCGGGGAACTCCCGGTGAGCCGACGAGTGTCTCCTGACTCGGCGTGAAGTCGGAAGACGCGCCGCGATACACTTGATAGTGGTCACAATCGCTCGCCGCTGCATCCCAGCCAAAAGACAGGTCGAAGGGTCGCACCTCATTGACTTTCAGATTCGAGGGCGTCGCAGGCGGCTGCGAATCGAGTTTCTCCTCGCCTTTAGGTTCATACTCCGCATCATCGGTGAGCAGCAGCTTGTCCACCGCAAATCCCGAACCGCTTGCCGTGAGGGCAACGGTTGTCTTGCCGGGAGCAACGATGACCGCGCCGCCGATACGCTTCCATTTCCATTCTCGCGAGCCTGTGATGATCTGGCCGACCGATTTCCCGGCGAGTTGCACCTGCCAGCCTTGTGCCGGAGTGCCTCCGCCCTGATACCTCACCCGCGCCCAGAGCGTGTGTGCGCCTGCTTTGCGCGTGACAAAGGTGTAGGTCGCTGCACCCTCTCCCTCACCATCCCGGCAGTCAACGAACAGAAGGTTCGATGCCGAACCGTGAAAGTTCTCGCGCAGGGGAATCTGTAACACGCCGCGCTCCGCTTCCATGAAGAGGCGTTCCGGCATTTTGGCGTCAGGTTTGCCGACGACGACATCGTTGGAAGGGAAGTGGCTCTCCAGACCCGAGTGCTCAACCGCGGTCACAACGTAGTAGAAGGGGCGGCTAGGGTCAGGAAGCGCCTCGGTGAAGGATTCACTCCTCACGAGTTCACGGTTCACGCGCTGGTAGCCAATGCCGCTTTGCGCGCTGCGATAGACGTTGTACCCGGCAAGCTCCGCGCATTTCCCCGGTTTGCTCCACGAGATCGTGACCGGCTTGCCGGCAGTCCTTGAGGTTACTGCCACCGGCGGCTCCGGGTAGGAGATGACCACCCAGAACATGTTGATTGGTCCGAGCATCGTCGAGCTGAACGATCCCTTCGTTCCATCCGGGCTGAGATTGGCGAAGAAGCAAGTGCCGTATTCGGTGTTCCTTGTGTTGCCGTAGGCGACGGGATACCACGTGCCGTCGGTGTAGACCTTCATCAGCAAACTGTTGAAGGGGCCGCTCAGCGGCGCGCCGGTGTTCCCAGCCAGGAACCAGTCCTTCTGATACATCCACGCGATGTGCCCATCGTTAGGGCCGGGCACGAGGCATTTGCCCTCCCACTTGTCGAAGTCCCACAACCAGATGCCTCCACCGTAATAGCCGCACTCGTAGTTCCGGTCAGGAGCCGTGCCGCCGTGACTGTACAGCGGCTGTGCGGGTTTCCCCTCGGGCTTTTCCAGAGACAGCCGGTTCAGTCCGCGCTTTCCTTCAATGGCGCCGAGACGCTGCTGGTAAGGATTGGCTTCGGACAGGTGCGGCAGATGGTTCAGCGAATAGCCGACATACCAGGTGTCGCCGATCTTGCTGAGGCCCGCGCTGTAAAGCCAGTCCTTTTCCCTGTCGCCAGTGGAGTCACTGGTAATCGGGATTCGGGTGTATTGACTCGTCTTCAAATCAACGAAGTAGAGAGGTGCCTTGGTCCCGAACGCCTGCTCGTAGTAGACCAGGCCGGGTAGGTCGAGATCCCACGTGAAATACGGTCGTCCGCCTTGCATGATCTCTCCTGGTATCTGGTACAGAGTCTTCTTTTCCCCGGTCTTCCACTTGAAGCTCATCAACGCATCGCGCGTTCCGTAGACCAGCGTGTCGGGATCTTTCCCCCAACGGGGCGACTGTGAGGCCATCGCAAGCCCCAGCGGTTTGAGGGACGCGCCGTCGGGTGTGGTGAGGAACTCTCCTTCACCCGGACGCTCCCAGCAGAGGAACTTGAACGTCGAACCATTTGGATTCCATGGATACATGTTGGAGTAGATGGTGTTGGAGCCGTGCCAGTCCCACGTAATCCGGCGAATCTCCGAGCCGGTGCCGGTATCCTTGAAGATGAGGCGCTCGAAGGGATACGAACCGTCGCCGTCGCACACACGATCATAAGGCTTCATATCCACCAAGGTGGCAGCGGCGGCCTTGAGACCGTGGATCAGGTCAACGTCCAACTTTCGCGCCGGTGGACCGAGGTCGCGAACGGACACATCGCGCACTCGGAAGTCGCCGGTGGTATCACGATCAAAGGCGAACATCAACGTCAGAGCGTCCACTTTTGGGGGAACCTCCACCTCGGCAGAAAACTGCTCAAACGATTCGCCTTTGAGCTTGAAAGGATTGGGGAGATACGATGAACCGGTCGCGGTGCGGAAGGAGAAGATGAGTTCCACCGTTCCGTTAGCCATCACGGACGCGGTGGCCCGGTAGCGGTGTCCCCCGCGTATAAGCGACGTGGTCATGGCCCGGGGAAGCAAGCTGCCCTTCGTTTCCGGGTTCTTATGAACCCGCATTACGGGAGCGCCCTGCAACTCCTCCTGCTTCACGAAGCCGGTTTCGGTCTGCCCCGATTCCCACACGAGTTGCTGACTCCACGCGTTCGGAATTCCAGTGGAGTAAGGTGCGTTGCGGAAGTCGCCATTGGCCAGGATGTTCGTCGAGCCGAAGTAAAGCCTCCCCCATCCCGCCGGATCGTGGTAACTGACAGACGGCGAATACGACCAGGCGGAGAATGCGTCCTCGTTGCGATTCGCCCCACGCCCCCACAGGCTGCGGCAAATTTTCAGACCCCAGAGTTCCCCGGTCAGGGGCGTCTCCACACCGAGGGACTTGAGGGGAACGGCGATCTCGGCGGTCCAGAGGTTGGTCTCCTCGATGACAGCAACCTGCCAATCGGGGTCCGGGTTCCACGCGGCTGCCAATCCCTTGCCGCCCACACACGAATCATACTTCGACCCCTCGATGTTGAAGATGAAGTGGTAATACTCCGTGCTTCCCAGCGCGGGAGCCAGGAGTATCTCCACACAGTCGTCCTGCCAGACCTGGTCCGCGTCCCGCTGCCGATCTCCGCCTCGAACGGCTGTGAGGTCGTTCTCGTCGCACTCCACCGCAACATACATGCTCGACTTGTCGTAGGCCACTCTTGCCCGCGTCTGCTTCTTCGTGGGTGAGTGAGTGCCGAGATAGAGGAAAGGTTCCGTGACCGACGACGACTTCCAGACCTCTTCGTTGAGCTTGCCGTCAAGCTCAATTCTCTGGGCAGTCATGGCGATGACCTGGCGCACTTCCTCAGCGAGACACCGAGGTAAGAGAAGCGCGACCACGGCACAACACATGAAGAAGCATCCGTTCTTGCTCATTCGAGACCTCCTGGACTATCTGCTTAGCGGTCAGATATACTCCCTGGTAACCACGTTTGGGTCCTCTTCGAGCCCCACGTCACTGGGATACTTCGCGGGGCCACACCGCTTCCGCCTTCGGCAAGCTTGGGTTTAGTATCCTGAGCGCTTGTGGCTATGTGTAAGAAGCGAGACGGTGAGTAGCCCAAGGAATCCGGCGCACCAGCCTTCCCTCGCGTTGTTCCCATCAGTCTGCTTCTCACCTTCCTTCATCCATCAATGGCACCGCATTATGATACATACAGCCCAAAGTTATGCACGTTTTGAGGTTTCTTGACAATCACATGTGGAATTTCAAGTAGGAATACTGTTTTTGGCCTTGGACGCCCAAAACAGGGGGTTTGAGAGTCATCCAACGAGAGTATGCGAGTGTGGCTTGGGGCGCAAGAAAAGGCTTGGTGCCGTCCTGCTCTTCCAAGACGTGCATGTCTCTATGTATAAGAATATCTCCGCGCTCTTTGCGTGCTCTGCGGTGAAAGATTCGGTAAATGCCTATTGACGCAGCTCCTAATTCCCTGTAATCTCGCGGCGGAGGGGATGAGGGATGCCCGGGAAGTACGAAGAGAGGAGCCTGTTGAGTTTTCAGAAGACGTTTGCAACGGACGAGGATTGCGCCCAGCATTTGGCCGAACAGAGATGGGCGGTAGGCTTTACCTGTCCGCGATGTGGTCACGATCAGTTTTGGCGCCTGACGAAGCGCGGCCTGTTTGATTGTAAACAGTGCCGGCATCAGACCAGCGTGACGGCGGGAACGATCTTTCACAAGACGCGAACTCCGTTGCTGAAGTGGTATTGGCTTCTCTACCCCATGGCCATGGATAAAGTCGGCGTGTCGGTTGCAGAGATGCAGCGGATTCCGGAGATCCGGCACTATAAG
>Ga0100401_1004385_pt1 | contig 10480 bp, 11 predicted proteins | sample CryGeymeta201525_FD_80421 | JGI IMG/M metagenome (GOLD analysis project Ga0100401, IMG submission 80421) | Groundwater microbial communities from Crystal Geyser aquifers in Utah, USA - Crystal Geyser metaG 2015-25 | ecosystem: Environmental > Aquatic > Deep subsurface > Groundwater | place: USA...
GCATGTTCATCAGGGCCCTTCTCGAATCTTCTAAATCTTCCGCTCTTTTCTCTAACTCTTTAAGCTCTGCCTCTCTTTTCTCTCTAATCTCAGAGAGTTCTAAGTCTCTTTTGACGAGCATTTTAGCAATTCTGTCCAGCTCCTGAAGTTCTTTTTCTCTTTTTTGTCCAATTTCCGAAAATTCGGCAATTATAGCTTGCTGTTTTGTTTTTTTTATTATTTTTTTGCTATTTTTTAGGTTGGGCTTTTTTTCCATTCAAAACTAAAACTTTAAAGCGACTAAGGCTTAATTTCTTTTTGATTTTTGATTTTTAATATTTTATTTACTCTCCTAATACCATTAAAGCCATGGTCTCGTTATGAAACGCAGAAAAACATTCAGGTCCAAGTACCCCTCCCAAGGGTGCCTGCTCTCCATAAGTATAAAAGCCAATTAAGGGAATATCCTTCCCTAAAACATTCTGAATAGCCACAATTTCCTCTCCCATTCTTGCTCCTAAAAGTTTATTGCGGGCCATACAATCAAAAACAAAAATCGCTTTAGGTGTAGCCTCTTTTAATTGAGATAAAGCACTTCCAGCCGCTTCTTTAGCTGCTTGAATAGCTTTTTCTTGGTCGCCTAACATTAACCTGATATCTGAACCCTCGGGAATCTCTGCGGCACAAGTAATTTCTCCTTTTTCATTAGCAATGATTACATCTCGAATCAAAAGTTCTGGACTCCCCTCAACACTCATTCCCAAAGGATAAGTATAAGCCATCTTAGCGATCGGTTCTTTAATCAGTTCTTCTGCTTTTTTGCCAAAGTAATCCTCGTAAATTGAGAGGGCTGGCCGATTGTTTACCTCAATCAATTTTCCTCCTTTTGCTTTCGTCACTTTCATTGGTAATCCAATTGGCTCCCAACCATGTCTAACCCCTACTCCGAAGGAAAATTTACCGGAAAGCCCGATTCCAATCACACAATTTGACAAAACTTGGTCATTGTAATACTGGTATGTCTTTTTGAAAAGAAAGTCATCTCCAGCTGAACCTCCCATAATTGGGAAATTCTTTCCCAAAACTTCCTGAATTCCTCTTACCGCCGCTGCTCCATTTTCAGCCAAACCATCTAATAACATTACAAACAGAGAAAGAGGCTTTGGGGTTAATTTCTTTACTACCCCTGCTGCTTCTTTCCCAGCTTTAAAAGAATCCTTATCTGTTTCTCCTCCCACTCCAATTGTAAAATTAACAGAATCTGAACTTAGAGCCATTACTGCCACATACTTTGATACTGGCCCCTCGGTGGTAATTTCTCCCGAATCACTACAACCTACGAGAGGGATTTGGCCAGAAACCGACCTTACGCCTTTTAGCATTTCCTCTTGATTATAGGCAACTGTTGAGAAAACAACAATCAAATCGGCTTTGCCGCCAGATTGGTCTAAAGCTTGCCTAGTTGCCTCAACTCCGGCGATTGCCGCACCAGAATTATTACTTCTTCCCACGCCAGTTTTAATCATAAATTTACCACTTATTTAATTTATTGCTCTCGACCTTTATGTTTTTCTAATTCTTTTTTAAGTTCTTCAATTTCTTTTTCTAGATCCATCATTTTTAATTCAAGACTATGTGTCTATACAATAGCGAATCAAGGTTCTGCCGCGCAGGTTCTTACTTCCACCTTACTACAAATTCATGATAGGGGTCGTCCCTGAACATACATTTTGTTTCTTTAACCTGGAAATCAGACCCCTTTAATACGAACTGACCGATTCTTATAAAATATCCTCCCAAATAAGCGCAGAGTACGGGATGGATTTTGAATCCTTTAAGATGAAGAGTATAATATTTCTCCTTTAAATTATAATTTGCTCCTTCCAGTATCCCCACCGTGTAATGTTTTCTCCAATAATTGGAGGCTTCTTTGTAGGTTTTAGGAAAGCTTAAAAAATATTTCAGAAGCGACTTCACGATAAAAGAGTATTTTGGAGCGGCATTCCCCATTTCTTCTATGTCCTTGGCGCCGAAATCAAATACTTTTTGGATTGCCAAAAGAGAAACCAATCTCAGACCTATCGGATACCAGCCGGTGGCTTTGATGTTTTCGTAGTCGATGGGGCAATCGATTTTTTTTAATTCTTCCTTTACTCTAGCCAATCCCTCTTCTCCCTTTTTCGCCCTGATATATTCGGCATCGGTTTGGAAAACCGTTCCTCTAACCTTGCCGGGAATTTCCATTATTTTTTTGATTTTTTCCTTAGTAATTTGACCGTTTTCCATATTTCTTTTTAACTCTTGGTCTTTTTTAATTGTTGCTTCAGCTCGATCATCTTTAATTCTCTTCCTACGGCTAATCTGTTAAATTTTTCCAGCTCCTCAATTTTCTGCTGGAGCTCTTTTGTTCTGTTTTGGACATCCACTTCAAGACTATCAGAAAGTTCCTTTAATTCCTTAGTCCGGGCTTGAATTTTTATTTCCAAGGCCGCTTTTGCCGTTTCTATTTCTTCCTGGGCCTCAAGCGAACCGATATAGTGGTTTTGTAAATTTTTAGCGATGAAACCGATGATGCCTGCGGCCAATAAAATAAAAGAGAGGTCCAAATCGGGCAAGAGAACTCCTTTTAAAGGGTAATTAATGAACAAATAAAAATAACTTAAAATGGAAAATCCCGCAGCAAAAAAAACCGTTTTAATATCGCGAAAGAAACTGAATAATATAAAAATTAAAACGTAGCCTAAAATAATGGGCCTTCCCAAAGAAGGCGTTAAAAACAAAATAAGAATAGCCATGCTGGAAATCAAGGATATGCTGGCTAAATATTTGCCCCAGAAAACCATTATTTTCCCCGCCAAAATCGTTAACATCGCAAAATACGCGAAAAAAACGATCGAAAACAGGGAAAAAAATTCTTTCCAGGTTAAAATTTGAGACTCTAAAATTGATGAAGAAACAATTTGAAAAATAAAAGAGGAAATAAGAAAAATCGAGAAAAAAACCACGAAAAGCCGCGTAGTTTCTATTTCTTTTTGTTCCAAAAAATAACTTTTTAATGAATATATGGGCGTTTCAAGCTTATCGCAGAATTTTTTAATCGCATTCTCTCCGTACTTAGATTTAAAGCTCCAATTTTTAAATATACTGGAAAGCAATATGTTGCCGATTATCCTTCCTCCTTTTTTGTTTATGACGCTTGAAAAAGTAAGGTCGAGCAAATAAACGGAAAAAATATACCATTCGATTTGAGGCGAAAAGGCGGTGGTTGAAAAAAAACCGATGTTTTTGTATTTCAATCCTTTGATTTCCTTAATATATCTTGCCAAGGGCAGGGAAACCCTGGTCCAGTTGGGACTGCCGAAGCAAACAACATCGTAGCTTGAAGCATCCTGGATTTTGGGATTTTGGATATCACAGTCTCCCTTAAACATTCGGATGTGCCACCAGCCGAAAAAACTGTGCTCTTTTTTTGGTTTGATTATTTCCGTATCAACGGAATGACCCCTGTCTTCAAATTCTTTTTTAATGGCTTCCGCCAGCTTTTCCGTTCCCCCCCATTTCGAATAATAAGCGATTAAAATACGCATTGTTTTTTAATTTTACCACAACTTTAGGTTTTCCCCAATGGATTCTTTTTTCCCTGAAGCATTTGCTGAGGGGGAAGATAAAGCAGTCTTCATCGCCCTTTCTTTTCCTTCAGACGACAATCTTTTTATCAAGCTGTGAAATTCGAAATCCTCCAAAAGCCCGACTACTTTGTTTTTATCGTATTCCCCAAAACGGCATTTCTCCAAATTGAATTCTATCGGCGTATTTTTCTCAATCTGGGCCAAAGTTTTGGAAAAAAGGGCCTGTTCTTTGTATTCCAAAATGGTCTCTCTCAATTTGGGCCTTAAATCCTTGGCATTCTGCGAATTCTCTTCGATTTCTTTGTAGAGATTTTCCAAGGTACCGAACTTCAAAAGAAGCTGGATCGCGGTTTTCTCCCCTATGCCCGTGATGCCCGGAATATTATCGGAAGGATCTCCCCTTAGTGCTTTGAAATCGAGAATTTGCTGCGGAATCAATCCCTGAAATTTCTCCTGTACTCGCTTTTCGTCATATAAGACAACGTCCTTAACCCCCTTTCTCAAGGCATAAACTTTTGTCTGGGGATTAATCAATTGGAGAGCGTCCAAATCTCCGCTCAAAATAATAGTTTCAATTTTCGGCAAAACCTGTTTTTTAGGAGCCAGGGTGGCGATTGTCCCGATAATATCGTCCGCTTCAAAGCCTTCTTTTTCAAAAATAGACACTCCGAAAGCTTTTAAAACTTCTTTGACTTTTGGGATCTGCAAATAAAGTTCAGCGGGAGCAGGCGGCCTTTTCGCCTTGTAATCTTTGTATTTTTTATGACGGAAAGTTGGAGCCGGGAAATCAAAAGCGGCCGCAATAAAATCCGGCTGAAATTCCTTGATTATTTTCAGAAAAACCAGCAAAAATCCGTAAATGGCATTCACCAGTTCTCCCTTTTTTGTAGTTAAGGGAGGAAGAGCATGATAAGCCCGGTGTATCACGGAATTGGAATCAATAATGACCAAACGTTTTGTTTCCTCTGGCATAATTTTGAATAGAATGAAAAATTATAAAGGAAGATGAAGCAACGCTTCATCGACCGCCATTATTATTTTTGGGATTGTATTGTAATTTTTCTTGACGTTTTGCCGACAAATCCAAACTTCAACAACAGAACATTCTTCGGCAATATTTTTTTTATTCGGTCTGCCCATTCAATGGCGACAATATGCCGTGGATTGGAAATCATTTCTTTAAACCCTTAGTCGAAAATTTCTTTTGCTTTCCGAATCCGATAACAATCGATGTGGTAAAAATCATGGAATATAGAACTTGGGATATGGAACCTTTTTATAATAACGAATGTCGGACTGGTAATTTTTTCTTTGACACCCAAGCCCTTGGCGAAACCTTGTAAGAAGGTTGTTTTCCCGCCCCCCAAATCCCCTTCCAGCCCCAAAACAAGAGCTCTTGTCCCAATGCGGGTTTTAAGAATTTTTTTCGCCAAAATTTCTCCTATTTTTTTAGTTTGGGTAGGGTTTTCGGTTAAATATTCAATTTTCATTGACTTTTAAGGGATTTTAAGTTAATTTAAACTAGGCGAAGTGGATTAATCCTCTTCTTCATCTTCGATAATCAACTTCATTGTAGATCCTTATGGAAGAATATTCAAAACAAAGCAGCCAGGAAGGAATAACGATTTCTTCACGAATTAATGCCGAAATTCAAAAGAAAATAAAAAGCATTCTTGATTTTAAAGAAAAAATCGGGGGATCTCTTAAAAAAGATACATCTGAACTTTTAGAAATTTTTTTGGGGGGAGGAATTCATCTGTCAGCTTCCGATCTCCACGTTGAGCCGACGGAAACCCAGGCTAAAATCCGGGCGAGAATCGACGGAGTTTTACAGGATGCCGCCATAATTGATCGAGAAATATACGGAAATCTTCTCTCAAGAATAAAACTTTTATCCGGAATCAAATTGAACATTACCGACCGACCGCAAGATGGCCGATTTTCTGTTTTAACGGGAGGAAAATCGGAGCACGTTTCCATCGAAATCAGGGTCTCCACCTTGCCGTCGGAATACGGAGAATCGATTGTTTTAAGAATTTTAAACCCAAAATCTTTAATCGATTTGGAGGCTCTGGGGCTGAGAGAAGATTTATTAAATCTTTTTAATAAAGAAATCAAAAAACCGAACGGAATGATTATCGTTACCGGTCCCACCGGCTCAGGAAAAACCACCACTCTTTATGCTTTTTTAAAAAAGATCCAAAAACCGGAAATAAAAGTCATCACCATAGAAGATCCGATTGAGTACCATTTAAAAGGAATTTCTCAGACTCAGGTCAACCCTGCCAGAGGTTATGACTTTTCTTCCGGTCTTCAATCAATCATGCGGCAAGATCCGGACGTGATTCTGGTGGGTGAAATCAGAGATTCAAAAACTTGCCAAATTGCTCTCCAGGCCGCCCTGACGGGACACTTGGTTTTGACAACCTTGCATACCAATGATGCCGCCGGCACTGTTGTCAGATTGATAAGTTTGGAGGGAAATTTGGCGAATATAGGACCGGCCGTCAATATGATCGTCGCCCAAAGGTTGGTCAGAAAACTTTGCGACAAATGCTTCCAATTTATGCCCGTTTCTTCTTCAATTCTCGAAAAATTGGAAAAAAATTTAAAAGGAATTTCCAAAGAAGTAAAAATCCCGAAGTTAAATCCCGGATTGAAAATTCCCGAAGTAAAGGGTTGCAAATATTGTAATTTTACCGGGTTCAGAGGCAGGGTGGGAATATTTGAAGCAATTCTGATAGATGACGAAATGGAAAAATTTATTTTAAAAAATCCTTCTGTCGCTGATTTTCAGGAACTGGCGATGAAAAAAGGAATGGTAACCATGTACCAAGACGGCTTAATAAAGGTTTTGCAGGGCATCACCACCATCGAAGAATTGGAGAGAATAACAGGGGAGTAAACCCCGTAATACAACTTCCAGTGTTCTCCGAACAAAAACACCGAAGGTGCTGGAAGATGATATACGGGGTAAACCCCGTAATACAACTTCCAGTGTTCTCCGAACAAAAACACCGAAGGTGCTGGAAGATGATATACGGGGTAAAAAAACAGCCCCAAAACTGGGGGCGAACTAAGGCATTAGGAGCGCAAAGTTTAGAATTTTTCCGAGGAGTAGCTCAGTGGGAACCAAGCTATCCGGCTAAGAGAAACTCTGGGGCCCCCAGCTTTAAGGCTGATTTACTATTGTAATATATTATGACAAATTTGTCAAGGGCAGTAGTTTTGCTTTTTTTGTTTCTCCCCGTTCTACCGATTCAGGCGGCCAGTCCCCTTGATATAATGATTAATGAAATTTCCTGGATGGGAGAAGAGAAAAACGGCAATGATGAATGGTTAGAATTATATAATAGCACCAATTTGCCGATAAGTCTTGACGGCTGGTCTTTAAAAGCCGCCGACGGGACGCCGGAGATCAAACTTTCGGGAGAGATATCCACCAATGGATTTTATTTATTGGAAAGAACCGACGATGACAGCGTCCCTGGAATCCCGGCCGACCAGATTTATAAAGGAGCTCTGGAAAACAACGGTGAAAATTTGGAACTTTATGACGATAAAGGAAACTTGGTGGATTTTCTCGACTGCAGTTCTAAATGGTCTGCCGGCGACAATATAACCAAACAGACAATGGAAAGGATCGACTCAAAAAACTGGCAGAATAGTAAAAATGCCGGCGGGACGCCGAAGGCAAAAAACGGCATCATAAACACGGCTGAATCTGGCTCCCAATCGTCTTCCACACCAACTCAGGAAAAATCAAAATCTTTGGCATACCCTTCCGGCATTGTTATCAATGAAATCCTTCCCTCGCCGGAGGGCAAGGATTCGGAAGAAGAATGGCTGGAAATTTTTAATCAAAACGATTTGGAAACCAGCCTTGCCGACTGGAAAATCAGCGACATCACGGGCGTCGTCAAAACTTACACTTTCCCCGAAGAAACAAAAATACCAGCCAAAGAATTTTTAGTGCTTACCCGACCCGTCTCAAAGATTACTTTAAACAACGAAGGCGACGGCCTGAAACTTATCCGGCCCGACGGAAAGACGGTAGATTCCGTAGAATATGTTAAGGCCCCAAAAGGGCAATCCTTTAACCGAACTGCCGAGGGCTGGGTTTGGAGCGATATCCTTACGCCCGGCTCATTAAATGAAGATTCTGAAACAGAACCGGGAGTTGGAACAATCAAAACGGACGAAACCAATCCAGAATTTCAAGTTAAAGAAGGGCTGGCGGCGGTGAGCCAGTCTTTTGAAAAATCCCAACGACAGAAAATTCCCAATTCTTTTCCTCCTTATTTAATTGCGGCTTCTCTCGCTGTTTTTTCCGGAGCAGTAATTTTTTCACTAAAAAGATTGATTTCTTCAAAGAATTAGATTAAAATCAATATGATATGGAAATAAAGGAATTGAAAGAATTATATCTTAAAAAGAAATTATCCTCCCCTAAAATTGCTGAAAGATTGAATTGTAGCCCAACCTTTGTCAGAAATAAATTAAGAGAATATGGTATTCCCATCCGATCCCTTAAAGAAGCTCTTCTTTTATCTAATACTCCGAAGTATCCACGATATAATTTTAATGGAGATTTAAAAGAAAAAGCATATTTAATAGGTTTCCGGCGAGGAGATTTACATGCTCATCAAGCTAGATCAAGAACTATTCTAGTTTTTATGAGTTCTAGTAAAGATAGCCAACTTAAACTTTTTAAAAATTTGTTTTCTAAATATGGTCATATATGGAGCGGCAAGACAAAGGCGCCGGATGAAACGTGGGAACTCACAATGTGTTGTTATCTTGATAATACCTTTAAATTTATAATCGACAAAAAAGATTTAATTGAACCGTGGATTTTGGAAAATAGAAAAATTTTTGCAGCCTTTTTGGCGGGGTATATCGATGCTGAAGGAACTTTTTGTTTGTGTAAGAACGATGCTGTTTTCAGTGTCGGGTCTCAAGATAAAAATATTCTTCATCAAATTCGTATAAAATTAATTGAATTAGGAATTCTTCTACGACCTTCTCAAATAGTTCGTAAAAAAGGAACAAAAGATAAAAGGGGAATAATAAGTAATGGAGATATTTGGGGAATTTTTATACACCGTAAAGATTCTATCCTTAAATTAATTGATTTAATTATTCCATATTTAAAACATGCTAAGAAAAGAAAAAATATGGAAATTGTAAAAAATAATATTCTTTGGCGAAACAAACAATATAATAATCAACAAGATAGAAGATATTATAAATTATATTTAGAAGAAGGAATAAAAGTATGAGCGGACACAGCCACGCTAAAACTATAAAACACCTGAAAGAGCAAACCGACAAGAAAAGAAGCCAAATGTTCTCGAAAGTTACGAGATTAATTTCGGTTGCGGTTAAAGCCGGCGGGAGCAATACCGAAACCAATTCTAAATTAAGAATGGCGATTGAGCAGGCCAAATATTTTAATATGCCGAAGGAAAATGTCGAAAGAGCCATTAAAAGAGCGGCTGGAGAGGGGGGAGAAGAACAATTGGAAGAGGTCCTTTTTGAAACTTTTGGCCCCGGCGGAGTCGCCGTTTTGGTCGAAGGGATTACCGATAACAAAAACAGGACCCTCGGGGAAATCAAACAGATTTTAAATCAAAATGGAGGAAAATTGGCGGGAGAAGGCTCGGTAAAATGGCTTTTTGAGAGGAAAGGAACGATAATGGTTGATTGGAAAATGCAAAATGCAGATTTGCAAAACAAAGAAAAAATAGAATTAATTGCGATTGAAGCGGGGGCGGACGATATTTATCGACACGACGAAGTCCTGGATGTTTACACAAAGCCGGACGAATTGGAAAAAGTGAAGAAAATTTTGGAAGAAAAAGGAATTAAAATTGATTCTGCTTCTTTGGATTGGGTGGCAAAAGAAGAAATTGAACTGAATCAAGAAGATAAAGACGCCTGCCAGAAACTTTTTGACTCTTTGGACGAAAACGATTCGGTCCAGGAAGTATATAGTAATTTGAAATTATAATTCAAAGAGCGCTTCGCGCTCTTTTCTATCTTCATTTACCGAGCCTGCGAAGCAGGCGAAGGTCAAGAAGAGGATTTATCCTCTTCGTCTTTAATAAATAAAATTCGATACTCAATGAAGTTAAGGCTTCATTTCGATCTTCGATAAATATTAAATATTTATCTCCATGCCAAAAGAATCTGAAATCAGAAAAAGAGCAATTCAAATATTAGAAAGAGAAAAATGGGTTGTCTGGTGGCCGTCTAAAATAAAATTCAAACAAAGCGATATTTTTGGGATTTTTGATATAATTTGCTGGAGAAAAATAACGGGGAACCTTAAATTTATTCAGCTGACTACCGTATCCAATTTGTCAACCCGGAGGAAAAAAATACAATATTTTTTTAAGAAAAATAAAATAAATCCTAAAATCGCATATAATACGGAGGTTGAAATTTGGGCGTGGAACGAACGCAGTATAACATTTGAAAGAGAGCTAATATAAGGAATGGGCCCTTGACGGGCTCTTTAAAATTAATATAATACTGGATATGTGAAACCCGATCCCGCCAAAATCTGTTTCGGCGGGAAAAAGGTCGTAAAGGGAAAATAATTAATATATAAAAACAAAAAAATGATTTACGAAGAAAAAGAATTAACTCCGATTACTAATCAGGAAGAAGGAGAAGAAACTAAAGAAGAAGAAACAGAAGAGACGGAAGAAACAAAAGCAGTTGAATAAAAATCCAGCCCCCGATAAGGGGGCTTTGGCTTATATTATTTTAACAAATTTTCTTTTCCCTATCTGGACAACCATGTCTTTTTTTGTTTGGATAATCTCCCGCCAATTATCTTGAATTTTACCATTAATTTTTACTCC
>Ga0100401_1004411_pt1 | contig 10452 bp, 8 predicted proteins | sample CryGeymeta201525_FD_80421 | JGI IMG/M metagenome (GOLD analysis project Ga0100401, IMG submission 80421) | Groundwater microbial communities from Crystal Geyser aquifers in Utah, USA - Crystal Geyser metaG 2015-25 | ecosystem: Environmental > Aquatic > Deep subsurface > Groundwater | place: USA...
AACCAGATTATCGACGAGGTTATTCACCGATTTGAATCCCAGTCCTTTAACATAACCCCATCCCTGTCCGTCATCAATCGACGTGTCGGTGATCCAGTCATAGTAAGTCAGTTCGGGTTCCTGACCCAGTTCCCAGTCAAGAAGACCGGCACCGGGAGGAAGATCATGCGATTTGTAGGTGACCACAACTTCCTTGTTTTGACTTAAAGCATGATTGTAATAATAGGCAAGCACATCCTTTTTATAAGTATCGGTAACTAATCTCAGTCCAAAATCGAACCAGATAAAATCAGGATCATATTTGTCGATAACCTCAACTATTTTACCTTTCCAATTGTCGAGAAATGCTTTGTCGGGCAATGCTCCCGCCTCATGGATAGGCCCGTAAAGTCCTGAGTATTTGGGATCCCCGCAATCGTATCGTTTGTCCCAGGTAGGAAAATAAAACCAGGCTTCGGCATGATGAAATGCAGTTACAAATTTCATGTCGTTCTTCTTAATTGCTTTGGCCAGTTCGCCAACCACATCCCGTTTGGGGCCCATTCTTGCGGCGTTCCATTCCGAGTATTTCGTGTCCCACATGGCAAATCCATCGTGATGCTCTGCCACAGGTCCGGCAAACCGTGCACCGGCTTTTTTGAACAGTTCTGCCCATTCATCCGCGTTGAATTTTTCTGCGGTAAACATTGGAATAAAATCCTTATAACCAAATTTTTCAAGTGGACCGTAGGTTGACTCGTGATATTTTCGCTCCTGACCATCAGGTTTGTTATAAAGATTGTGGGCATACCAGGTGCCATTTGGTCCCTGGGCAGGAACCGCATAAATTCCCCAATGAGTATAAATACCAAATTTTCCGTCTTTTAGCCATTGCGGCGTTGCGTGATTTTTCAGCGAATTCCATGTTGGCTGATAGCGCATTTGCGCAACAGCGGTAGGTTGGTAAAAGATGGTCAATAACATCATCGCCAAAACAATTACATTCAGTTTTTCTTTCTTTTTCATCTTTAATTCGAATTAGGTATTTTTAATTATAGGAATCTTTTTAACCTGATTATGAGTTATTTGTTAAAATAAACCTGCTTCATTTTCTTCCAGGAAGTTTCTCCCTTTAAAGGGATTTGCATCGGGTCGCATACTTTCAGCCAGTCTTTATTTCGTGGTTCAGCGTCAAGGCTGGCCATATCGGTTTCAAAATTATTACCGGTATATTCATAATAACCAAACTCATAATAATTTCCATCATCCAGTTGAGTCATAAATATTGAAAAATTTCTAAGGTGGTATTTTACAAGCAGATCGCGAACCCCTGGATTCGAATCAGCATGAAGGGCGAGGTATTCTGTGATTCTTGTTGAGTCAATTTTAATAACCATTCCAACTCTCTTAACTTCGGGGTTTGATTTGCTTTCATTCTTCTCCCCGTTTTTTTCCTGGCAGCTAAAAATTATCACTGTCAGGAAGATGATGTATAATATGATTCGGGTGTTTTTATTGTTTTTCATTTTGGTTAAGTATTTCATATTTAGTTGATTTAAAATTATTAAGTTTTATTTGCCCCGTATAAACTTTTGGGATCAAAATACTCTGTTTCAGTTTTCAGTTTTTGCAATTCTTTTATCATATCGTTTTTAATTGCCTTATGCCCGGGATTGTTTTCAGGTATTCATTTCGCCGTAATTTCAACAGGATTTTGCCTGTTCATCCTAATCCATAAAATCAAATCCTCCCCTTCTAAGCTTTTCCTGATTCCCTGTTTAAAATCTTTTCCCTGTACCAAACTTTTTCCGTCAACATTAATGGTTGCCAAATGATCCCCCCAGTTTTTAATAATTAGAGCCGGATTAATTGCCGGAGATTCTACTGAACCTTTAAGAATAAATTCGAGGGAATTATCATCCCCGGCGGTTTTTTCCAGAATGTAGGCACGTTCCGCTTCATCGTAATTTCCTCCCTTAAATCCTTCGGAAGAAATTATCATTTTAGGTGCATTAAGCCACGATTTTGCCAGAGGGACAAGCTCTTCAGCACTGCCTTGTGTCATTCCCTGTAGCATTATCCGGGTTCGGGTTTTATCCGTTTTGCTGTAATCGTTCCACTGCACAAAAGTGGTTAAATTGAAATGGCCGGGTTTGTCGGGTGTAACTACCCAACGCCCGTCACCCGGTATTTGGGCTACCGGCCAGTGGTTCCACCAGCCATAAACCGTGGGCGCCGGATCGGGCCTGAACCCGGGCAAAGCCTGATTTGCTGCATACGTTCTGAAAAATGGTGAATCCCAGGAGCCTTCAACGGTTTTTACAGGATCAGGAGGAATAATAAAAAATGGTTTGTATTCTGATTTAAGATTTATGTATGAGATATTCGCCCCCTTTGGCTCAGGCATCTGTATCTCAATATTTTCATGCCAGAGATAATTCTTCATTTCACCTTTCATATTTACAAGCGATACACTTTCTTTTTCAATTAAATCTGCCGGATACTGACCAGGAGCAGTCAGCACAATCTGCTCAACCCAGTCGTGTTTTCGCTCAGGTTTCGAATAATGTAATTCCATCCTTCTTACACCCACATGATCCGGATAAATGATATGGTATTCGTCGCACCATTCACCCCTGCCATCATCCGAAACAGCAGCGAAAGTATAGAAGGCATCTGCCAGCGCATACCTCCAGTGAACCACCACGCGGGCATCGGTATTCTCAATAATCCTGACATGTGAATATCTGCAATCGCGATCCATTATCGGTTCGGCGCAACTAACTACATCGCTTCCCCAGGTTTCGAGCCATTCAGTGGTGTACCAGATATTATTCTCTGAAACCCAGCAGGGCACAAAGCTTGTTCCTCTCCAAAACACAAGCTGAACAAGTGAGTCGTCAAACCTTACGAAAACATCGGGTTTATCGCTAACCCGCCACAATTCGTCCCACTCTTTATAATAATCGAGTTTTGTGTAAAATGCCCCAAAACTTCCTGAACCGACTGGGCCTTTCGGAAAATTTCCACGTTCACTAAGTACCGGATCAGAAAGTTTTCCAAAGGTTGAAATGTATTCTTTTATTTCATCACCAGTCATGGCATTTTCTGAAACAGAAACCTCATCCAGCAGCCCATCCAGGAAGAAATATGCATCAGTAGTGGTCAGTTGTTTTTCGTACCAATCCTGAGCATGGTTATTCCTGCCGATTGTAGCAGAAGAATTCCTGAATGGTGGAATATATAATCCCGCAATGTTAATTGACGCAACATTTACTCCGTTAATGAATATCGATATCTGATCATCTGCCTTAAAAACAGCCGCAATGTGCGACCATTTTCTAAGCGGAATTGTTGCTTCCGACCTTGCTTCGTACCACGAGTTTCCGGCAGCCACTTTAAACACAACCCGTCCCAGTTCATCAATTCCGAAAAAGAATCCTCTCATTCTCAAATCAATGCAGTCAAACACCGGGCTCTGCGACCACGGATACATTGCAGGTGCAATCCAGGATTCAACCGTAAATTCATTTTGCAGCGATTGCTGGTCCATTCCTTTCGTTTTGATATAGGTTCTGAACCCGTCAAACGACAGAGCGTTACATTTTACTCCCTTAACATATTCGTATCTGCCGTAAATGGAGTCGCGACTGTTGGTGTTGTTGTTTAACGCATATCCCGGAATATCTTTATCGAAGGACCAAAATCCTGCAACGGTATCTACTTTTTCTTTGGTTTGTGCAACTTCAGACACATAAAATGGCGATGAAGTGAAAGGAATTATCATCCAAATAGTCAGAAATATCAATGTTCTGTATTTATCTGCCTTTTTCATTTTTTTATGCTGAATGTATTTTTAAGTTGAAAGAATTATTTAGATAATGTTGTTGTATAAAAATCAAGCCTTTGCCTGAGATATTTTTGCATACTGAGTTGATCATCGTTATTAATGAGGTTGTATAATTCCATCGGATCAGTTGCAATGTTGTACATTTCCTCCACCTCAGGTTCCACGTTAACATACCGGATGTATTTCCATTCTTTTGTTCGAATACCGTAGCTGTCGGGTATGGGATTTTCAGCTTTAACAACACTGTCATGCTCCATAAAAAAATCTTCACGAAAATCTGTTTTCGGTTTTTTCAAAAGGGTAATCAGACTTTTACCATCCATCTCTTTAGGAACATCCAAACCAGCCATATCCACAATTGTCGGAGCTATATCGATATTTAAAACAAGTTGAGTAAGCAGCTTTCCTTTATTTTTTTCTGAGATTCCGGGCCATTTCACTATTATTGGAACACGAACCGATTCTTCGTAAAGCAGCCATTTACCGCCTAAACCATGTTCGCCCCATAAATATCCGTTGTCCGAAAGAAAAATGACAACAGTGTTTTCATCAAGATTAAATTCGTGAAGTGATTTCATTATTTCACCCACCGACCGGTCGAGACTCACCACACAACGGAGAAAGTTTTTTTCAAAATTTTCGCGGGTTTCTTCGTCCTTTCTTTCATCGAAATAACACCACCGGTTAAGCGACTTTTCCATTACAGGAGCAGCCATATTTGCATAAGACTCCGGAGTGTCAGATTTTCTTTTTGGAATGTAAACATCTTTAAAAAGGGCAGCATCCCTGTAATCCGGCTGATATGGGTGGTGCGGAGACTTGTACATTACGGTTAAACAAAAAGGCTGACCGGGATTGACTGAAGCAAGAAACTCCCTGGTTTTAGCTGCCAGCCATACGGAATTATGAACAGGGCCGATGTCAGTTTCATGGAAATATGCACCCTGGTTGTACCAGGCATTGCAAACATCGAAAATTTTTTCGGTTCCTGCCATTCCCATTCCCCATTTACCGAGCACACCTGTCCTGTATCCGGCCTTTTTTAAAAGAGCGGGATAGGTATGTGTTAATACGTCCTCTTTAAGTGGTGTATTGAAATGATTCATTCCATGAGAACTTGCGTATCTTCCGGTCATTATGGAGGCCCGGGATACTGCACAAATCGGTGAGGTTACAAATGCATTGGTAAAATATGCACCCTGTGAAGCCAATTTATCGAGGTTTGGTGTTTTCAGTTCAGGAATGATAGGGGTTCCGGGATAGCTGACCTGATCCCATCTTTGATCATCAGAAATGAGAATAAGAAAATTTGGTTTTGAAGATTTGGTATTTTTGGCATAACCTCCGGTAAATAAGAAAAGCTCTATGCATAAAAAACCTGCAGATAAAATTTTAAATGATAGCCTGTTATATCTCATTTCCAAATTTTTAATGAGTTTCAGAACCTTACATTTGGCTTTGTTTTCTTTGCTTTTTCATCCTGTAAATCCATGAATTCTTTAATTTTTCCTTCTTCATTTCTGTTCAGGTAAGCTTCATAAGCCGGATCATTATACTGCTTCATCGACTGAAGCATTCGTTCCCTGAATTCATTTATTTTATTGGAATAAGCCGGATCATCAATCAGGTTTTTCAAAGCATCCGGATCATTCTTAAGGTCGTAAAACTCCTCTTTTACCCTGTGTCTGTATAATTCAACCCTTTTGGCAATTTCCGGGTCTGTTTTTGCCGCTTTTACCATTGCTTTCCAGGTAATTCCTCCTGTTGCATCACCTGTCATAGCTCTCGAACCATCAGACCAAAAATTATAGATGTACCCAAACTCTTTATCCTGGATACTTCGCATCGGAAATCTGATTTTGGCAAAAATCTGATAATAGGCATTAAAAACATACGGCCTTTCTTCGTAATTATCTTTTAAAAGGAGTGGCAAGAAACTGACCCCATCCATTTCAGTTGATGCATCAACACCCGCTGCTTCCAGAATAGTTGGCATGAGATCGATTCCTGAAATCAAATGTTCATTGTCGATTGATCCCGATTTAGTTTTTCCGGGCCACCTGATAATTAATGGCGATTTTGTACTGTTGAGATAACATTGAGATTTTGCAAAAGGGAAAGCTGCCCCATGGTCGCTCAGGAATATCACCAAAGTATTGTTTTCCAAACCGCTTTCTTTAAGCGCTTTTAAAACTGCGCCAATACTTTGATCTCCCCGGTGAACCGAATTATAATATTGCGCCACCTCCTTACGAACATCAGGAAGTTCAGGAAGGTATCCAAGCATTGTTATTTCTTCAGGTTTGTAAATTCTGGTTATGGGTGGCATATTCCCGCCCCACGCAGCGCTGTCGATAGCGCTGCCTGCAAATGGTCTGTGCGGATCGTGTGAATTAACAGAGAAAAAGAAGGGTTTATTTTCTTTTTTTGCCAGTTCGAAAAACTGTTTGGAATATTCATAAAAAAGAGACGGAGTTCTTGATTCCCCCTTACGCCAGACCGAATCTTTTTCTGTTTTAAAAGGGATAAAATCCCAGAAGAATTTTTCAGTAGGCTGATGGTGAATCTCTTTTCCTAAAATGCCGTTTACATACCCTGCCTTTTTGAGCAATTCAGGCAAAGTTGTAATGTTTTCATTGATGGGCTCAAGTCCCTCAGCGCCGTTATTGTGCGGATACAGGCCGGTTAGCCACGATTGTCTGCAAGGCTGGCATACAGCAGTATTATTATATGCATGTGTAAACCTGATTCCTTCTGCTGCAATCTTGTCGATATTTGGTGTAATATCTTTCACCGGGCAACCAAATGCCCCGATTGAATTATAGTTCAGGTCATCAACCGATACAATGAGTATATTCAGGGATTTTCCGACTAACTCACCTTCCCTGTTTTTATTTGAATTACAGCTAAATAAAGCCATGAAAAACAGAAGAAACAATACTGGTTTTAAGATTTTTAATTTCATTTGTTTTAGATATTATATTCCGTTTAAAAAAGTATCATTTTTTTGACACTATGAATTTTTTAATCCGAATCAATCACATTAAAATTAATATGACTTTCAAATGTAAGATTTATTTTATTAAAACATTACCATTAAAGTAAAATCCGATGTTATCAGAATAAACTTGAAGTATTAGTATATTGTCAGTTATAAATTTTCAGAAAACAATAAACACTTGAATAGAATCGATTTTATATTATAAATATCATTTTATAATATATTCTACTTTTTGTTTTTGTTTAAACATTTGAAAAATTATTTTATTCGTTGCAAACAATGAAAAAGAGCGGCTCAACAGCCGCTCTTTTAAATGTTAACCCCCAAACACACAATTGGCCAGAATGGCCAATGCCTTACAAATATACAATAATCAATTTTATTATTTCTGTCTTTTTCAAAATAATTTCAGAAATTTTGTAAAAAAAATGGTTGTATTCTGTGTTTTATTAAGCCAAATTTTTCTGATAGATACGGTAACGTTTATAAACCTGGCCTCCCATTTTCTCCATTTCCGCGCGTACTTTCAGGTTAGTTTCCAGTTCGAGGTGTGAATCAATAACAACTTTACCTGCCTTTTTTGCCGATTCGATAAGTTTGATGCCCATCATCACGTCTAACCCGCGGCCCTGATATTCAGGAGCAATTCCACCCAATAAAAGATTAATTTGCATACTTTTTCGTCCGGCCGTTAATATCGGAATGAATCCCAACGGTAATAAATAACCTTTTGAGTTTTGAATGCCTTCGCTGATGTGAGACATAGCAATCAGAAAAGCTGCTACTTCATCATTTTCGTCAAGCACCAGTTTTATGAAACGGGGATTTATCAAATACAAATACCGGTTAGCAAAATCTTTCATTTCCTTTAAGGTAAACGGAACAAATCCATAAATCTCTGAAAATGTAAGATTAACCAAAGTTAACACCTTATAAATGTAAGGTCTTACTTGTCTGCGGCTTGTAAACTCTTTCAAGTGTAATTTATTTTCCCTGGCAGTAAACCGTTTAAAAATACTTTTATAAAATTCAGGTAATTCATCGGGTATTGGAATTTGGTAAACCACCAGATCCACCTCCTTTGAAAAGTCCATTTCTTCGGCAAATTTATTCAAATAAGGATAATTGCAGTTCGATGCTATGACAATAGGTTCGTTGTATCCTTCAATAAGCCATCCCTGCGGATCTTTATCGGAAAATCCCAAAGGCCCAACCATCCGTTTTAAGCCATGCTTGCGCGCCCACACGGCAACAGCGTCAATAAGTAATTTGTAAACATCCGGTTCATCATAAGTTTCCAGATAAGAAAAGCGGACATCGTTAACTTTATGGACTTCATTGTACTGGTGACTAATAATCCCCATGATTCTTCCAACCGTTTCTCCATCTTTTTCAGCAATATACAGTATTGTAGTGCAATGGTCGAATGCCCTGTTTTTTTTAGGATTGAAATAAGTCCATTCGTCCATGTAGATTGGAGGAACCCAATTGGCGTGGGTCCGATGTATTTTTGCAGGAAGATGAATAAACTCCCGCATCATTTTTCTTGTAGTAACTTCCTTTATTTCGATTGACATAATTTGGTTTAATTCAATTTTTTAATTTTTATTTCCCTGAACTCAATCCCCTGCCCTTCCGCCTGTAAACCGATAAAACCTTCTGTAAGTGGTTTTCCATCGATTTTGATGGCGGGATCGAAACCATTGGCAACTCCTCCACCAATATGTGGTTTAGTGTATTCCAAAACCTTTTCGCCATTAACAATATGAATAATTAGTGAATCGCTGTACACAATAAGTTCGCCACTCACCCATTCGTCCCAATTGTAAGTTTTTGAGGATGAATTGATGCAATGCTGAGGGTACAAATCTCCTTTGAAAAAAACTTCGGTACCCGGAGAACACATATTCCCGGTAGGCCGGGGTTTCCCATCGCCTGCTCCCGCTAAAATCTGGTACTCTACCGAAATTGGCCAGTCCTGCTCTTTTAATATGGTTTTTGGGTCTTGCGAATGGAACATAATACCGCTGTTCCGGTAGGTGTACGAAGGTGCATCTTTCCTCCACTGGTCGGTAAAACGATATTCGAATTTAAGATGAAATGAAGAAAATGGAATTTGATAAAACAAATGACCGTAACGGTTATTGAATTCCACGTAATCATCATAACTCACAACTATTTTACCCTCGCGTACCCTGAAAGTGTTGGCATAATTATCTCCCAAATCGTGATGATGAAATTTAACAATCCAACCATCCAGGTTTTTACCATTAAACAGGGTTTGCCAATCTTTTTCAGGATTTTCTGATTTTTTTATGTTAAAAGAAATTGTTGGTACAATGAAAACAATCAACAGTAGAAAATTAAACCGGTTCATTAAGTCAGGTTTTTAAGTTTGAACAATAAAATTTGTTAAAAGCGAAAGTAACAACTTTTCCGGCTAAATTAATAATTACACACTCATAGTTCATTTTATTATTGTTCAACTATTTTACCAGTTCATAAAAATATGGAGGAACTTCAGTTTCGAAAATCATTATTTTATTTGTGAACGGATGAATAATTTTTAATGCTTTTGAATGAAGCGCAAGCCTTTTAACTTCTTTTTCGGGGATGCCATAAATTTTGTCACCCGCAATTGGATGTCCTTTTTCAGCGAAATGAACGCGGATTTGATTTTTCGTCCCGGTAAACAAATCAACTTCCAAAAGGCTGAATTTTGCATTTTCTTTTAAAACCTTGTAACCTGTTTTAGAATATTTCCCCTTTTCAGGATTATTTACCGAATACATTCTGTTAATGCTGTTTTCGACCAAATACGATTCAATAATTCCCTCCTTTTCTGTTAAATGTCCATTTACAACAGCAATGTATTTTTTAGTGAATTCCTTCCAGTTATCTTGGAGAAAATGTTTTACGGGTTCAGTTTTCGCAAAAACCAAAACACCCGAAGTATCGCGGTCGAGCCGGTGTACAATAAAAATACGGTTCTTTGACCTGGAATTGCCTTTTCGAACATAATCGGTTAAATGAAAATAGGCCGTTTTCTCTTTTTCCCTGTCGGTGCCCATGGTAAGCAAACCGTGAAATTTATTGATGACGATAATATCGCGGTCTTCATATAAAATAGTTAGCCCGCTGGGTTGATGTTTCCCTGAAGGCGGTTTAAACTGAGTGTTATTTTCTTTCATTCTTTCAAAATGTTAATTATAACATACAAAAAACAAGGGTTCTCAAAGCTAACCCTGAAAACCCTTGTTAATCAAATTAATATTGCGAAATTACTAACGCTTTTCCTGTCGAATTGCTTAATTACTGCTTTTCTGCACTACATTCCCCTTAATCTGTAGCAATACCGTTGAATTTACGGCATTTGAATTAACGGTAACCGACTTGTTAAAAGCCCCGATACTTGCAGTATTATAAACTACTTTAATTGAACCTCCGCTGCCTGGTTGAACGGGTTCTTTAGTCCAACTTGGAACCGTACAACCGCATGAAGAACGTACATTGTTCAGTATCAGCGGTGTTTTGCCTTCGTTGGTAAATTTAAACTCAAACGCCCCATCAGCGCCCTGTTCAATTGTTCCGTAATCGTGAACGGTATTTTCAAATTTAATTA
>Ga0100401_1004414_pt1 | contig 10446 bp, 6 predicted proteins | sample CryGeymeta201525_FD_80421 | JGI IMG/M metagenome (GOLD analysis project Ga0100401, IMG submission 80421) | Groundwater microbial communities from Crystal Geyser aquifers in Utah, USA - Crystal Geyser metaG 2015-25 | ecosystem: Environmental > Aquatic > Deep subsurface > Groundwater | place: USA...
AACACATGAAGCCCATCATTTAAAGGTGATGTTGAAAGCAATGTGTTTAGTGTAAACTGACTTTGAGGCGAAATACTTTGATTGGTAGCATTACTATAATTATTATCAAACCAATATTCATAATCGGTAATTGTTTTTAAAACTGAAGCTTGCGTATTGCGAATAAAATACTGGCTCTGCACCGATGTCCATCTTAAAGAGTCATCGGCAAAACGAATGTTGAACTCGTGAACACCTGCTGCCAACCCGGAAGATGAAATCACCTGATTGAATGAATAGGATTGTACCGGAGATATGTTTGCAGTAACTTTGCTTACATAATTCTGGTCAAACCAATACTCATACCTTGTTACTTTTTGAGCGAAAGCGCAAGGGATAACAAGGAAAACAAAACAGTATAAAAAAAATCTGTTCATCTATTATTTATCTTGTGCAACAACTTTGATATTCACATTGATATTGCCATTGATATCTGTAACGCTGGAGATGGATTTTTGCTGAATGTGTGGGTTATAAGGGACTGCTCCTTCTTTATATGGAAAAATACCCCCATATATTCCGCATTCAGTAGCGTCAGTTCCTATGTATGTTGAAGGACTCTGCAAATGATAATTATGAGCATAACTAAAACCATTACCACTTTGATTTATAAAAATAGTATCTTGTAGAACATTATTATAATTACCGGATGCAGAATTTGCTCCGGGATTATAAGCCATCAAAAACACATTATTGTTTACAAAATTTCCGGTTCCTTCCACTGCATAAGTATCAGAAGTTGCCAGAAAAATATTATTGGAAATGGTGTTGTTTGCCATACCGGTCATACTAATGTAATTGTAATATGGGGATCCACTATAATAGTTTGCGAGCAAGATGTTATTTTGAATAACCATCCCGGTCATATTTCTGATTTTCCCGGCAATAATATTATTTGTGAGAAGCAGTTGCTGGGCATTGCTTCCCTGAATTTCTCCATCAATCACATTTTGAGTGATGAGCGTGTTAGTGCAAGGCACACCGCTGCCTGAAAAATCAATGCCTGCAGTCAGATGATTTCTTTTTATGGTTACATTATTCACCGAAGTGCTCCCGGCAAAAGTAATTCCGCCATTAATCTGTAACCCTTCCAGGTGAATACTATCAGCATTGGCACCAAGCGTGAAACCGGCAGTCAGAATGGTTTTGTTAGTAGCCGTAGTAGAATCGGGATAATGACCTGCACCGTATATCAACAGCCCTTTATCCAGAGTGCCAGGTACATTGAAAAATCCGCCCGGCAGGTAAACCGTATCGCCTGTTACCGAGGCATTGTAAGCATCAATAAACGGATTGACGCCAGAAAACATCTGCACGCCAGATGCTGAATGAAGAGCAACTACTGATTGCCCTTGCGATTGGGATGCCATTATACAAATAGTCCCTAGAAACAAAATTGTTTTTTTCATATTTAAAATGGTTTTATTATTTATATTTTACTCTCTGTTATATACAATGTCCATAACACAATCGCAAAATTACAAATAATTTTTTAAATTTTATTTATCAAGAATTAAAATAATTAATGCAACTTTGTAACAAATCAATTTATATTATCGTCTGATACATCAAAAAAAAATTTAAGAAAACTTGTTAAGAACAAAAAGAGTTATTTTATAATCTGTGAATTTGTGGCAATAAATATATATTTTATTATTAAAATTTAAAATCATGAGAAAATTTAAAAATTTGTTTTTGTTTTTATTTGTTGGTATTTTTTCAGTGGCATCAATTGCTCAAACAAATACCGATTTAACACAACAAATGCCAGTTGACCCAAACATAAAAATTGGGAAACTTGATAACGGGTTAGTTTACTATATTCGAAAAAATGGCAAACCCGAAAATCGTGTTGAACTTCGTTTGGCAGTTAATGCTGGTTCTGTTCTCGAAAACGATGAACAGCAAGGATTAGCACATTTTTGCGAACACATGTGTTTTAATGGAACTAAAAACTTTCCAAAAAACGACCTGGTAAACACAATTGAAAAAATGGGAATCCGCTTTGGTGCCGACCTTAACGCATACACAAGTTTCGACGAAACAGTTTATATGCTTAAAGTACCAACTGACCAACCCGAATTAATTGACAAAGGCATACAAATTATAGAAGACTGGGCACATAGTGTTACTTTTGATGGTACCGAAATTGATAAAGAACGAGGAGTTATTTTAGAAGAACGCCGTTTAGGTCTTGGTGCTTATGATAGAATGAGAAAAAAATCTTTTCCTGTAATTTTTAAAGGTTCAAAATATGCAAACAGAGTTCCTATTGGCACAAAAGAAGTTCTTGAAGGATTTAAACATCCGACTTTAATAAATTTTTACAAAACCTGGTATCGTCCTAATTTAATGGCTGTTGTTATTGTTGGCGATATTGATGTTGCACAAATGGAACAAAAAATAATAGCTCATTTTAGCAAAATAACAAATCCCACCAATCCTATCAAGCGTGAAGTTTACGACTTACCCGATAACGATGAACCACTCATTAGTATAGAAACAGATGAAGAAGCAACATCAAGTAATGTAATGTTCTTTTATAAACATCCAAAACAAAATACAAAAACTATTGGTGATTATAAACAATACATGATTCACGAACTATTTACCGGAATGTTAAATGACCGATTAGACGAATTAATGCAAAAACCCGATGCTCCTTTTGTTTATGCTGGAACAAATTATGGAAAATTTTTAGCTCGTTCAAAAGATGCTTATCTTGCTTATGCACAAACTAAAGAAAATCAAATTGCTCAAGGATTTGAAGTTTTACTTTCAGAAAACGAAAGAGTAAAACGTTTTGGCTTTACAGCAAGCGAATTTGAACGTCAGAAAGCTAAAATATTAACTCAATACGAAAAAGAATCTAAAGAATTTGATAAAACCGAATCGGGAAATTTGGCGATGGATTATGTTTATAATTTTTTAGCCGAAAACCCAATTCCCGGAGCACAAAAAAACTTTGAATTAGCAAAACAATTTATGCCCGAAATAAAAATTGAGGAAATAAATGAGCTTGTTAAAACATGGATAAGCGATAAAAATATGGTGATTATGGTTACTGCACCTAAAAAAGAAGAAATTAAAGTACCTACTGCCGACGATTTATTAAATATTATTAAGAGTGTTAAAACAAAAGATTTACAAGCTTATACCGAAAATGTTTCGAGCGACCCGATTTTAGCAAACATTCCTACTGGTAGCGAAATTATTAGCAAAAATGTAAATGCCGAACTTGATTATACTGAAGTTACTTTTGCTAATGGAGTTAAAGCAATTTTAAAACCTACTACTTTTAAAAATAACGAGATAAAAATTTCGTCATATTCGCTTGGCGGAACATCGCTTGCAAGCAACGATGATTTTATTACTGCTATGTTTGCAGCAAATATTATTGACGAAAGCGGTATTGCAAAATTTAATAAAACAGATTTAGGGAAAAAACTTGCAGGCAAAGATTTATCAATTGGACCCAATATTTCGGAATTAAAACAAGGCCTTAGTGGAAAATGTGCAACTGCCGATTTAGAAACAACATTACAATTAATTTACTTGTATTATACCGAGCCACGTTCTGATAAAGAAGCTTTCGATGCTTTTGTTTCAAAAATGAAATCGCAATTAATGTTTGTTGCTAACAACCCACAATATGCTTTTTATAAAAAACTTATCGAAACGGTTACACAAAACGACCCTCGTTCTATTGTTATTCCTACAGTTGAACAACTCGAAAAAATTGAGCTTGAAAAGGCATTTGAATTTTATAAAGAGCGTTTCGACGATGCATCAGACACTAAATTTTTCTTCGTTGGAAATTTCGAAACAGAAACAATTATTCCATTACTTCAAAAATATTTAGGCGGATTACCTTCAAAAGGACAAAAAGAAACATGGAAAGATGTAAATCCTAAATTTCCACAAGGCATTGTTGAAGACATTGTAAACAAAGGCATTGAAGAAAAAGGATTTGTTGGTTTAGTTTGGAATACCGACTTCGAATGGTCGTTGAAAAATATTTTAATTGAAAAAATGCTTACTCGTATTTTAGATATTAAACTTCGCGAAACTGTTCGCGAAAACGAAGGTGGTACTTATGGATTACAAGTTCGTGACCAAGTTGAAAAATATCCAAAATCGGAATATAGTTTAACAATAATTTTTGGTTGCGACCCAAAACGTCAGGATAAACTTGTAAAAGTTATTTATAGTGAAATGAATAAAATAGTTAAAAATGGTCCAACCGAAGAAGATATGAATAAAATTAAAGAAATACTTATTCGTGAACGTGAAATCGACTTAAAGAAAAATGACTGGTGGGTTCGAAAACTCGAAAACTTATATTATTATGACGAACCTAAAAAATCGTTTGCCGATTTTAACGATAACGTAAAAGCTATAACAAATGAAGAAATAAAAGATGCTGCTACAAAGTATTTTAACATGAAGAATTATGTTAAGGTGTATTTAAAACCAGAGAAAAAATAGTGTTTGCAAGAAAACATCAATTTCTTCGTTATGCTTGTATCGAAAATTGCTCATTTACACAAGTAAACTCCGCATTTTCGATACTTCGCAAGCCTTGAACTTGATGTTTTCTTTAACAAACACTGAATTTTAATGTAGGCATATAATAATAACAAAAAAGGGTGCAAAATTTTGCACCCTTTTTTTACTGCCTTGGTTCGTGTCCTCACCCATTGCCTTGGTTCGTGTCCTCACGAACCAATTACTATTCCAAACTCCCCACCGCTTTCTCTACTTCGTACAAAATTTCGCAACTTGCAACAAGTTCTTTCATTTTGTTATGGTCTTTATAAAGTGGGCGGTCAATTTCTAAATGAGCAATATGTTTTCTAATAACATCTTTTGCAACTTGAGTTCCTTTACCGAATTTAAATTTCTCTTCGTATTTTTCACGTAAATCTAAAGCTTGTGTTGCAGCCATAAATTCAATTCCTAAAATGCCATAAGCATTATCCAAAATTTGAATATTTTTAATTGCAGTATTCATTCCCATCGAAACAAAATCTTCCTGGTCGGCAGCAGCAGGAATTGATTGAATAGAAGCAGGTGCTGACAAAATACGTTGCTCAACAATTTGCATATCGGCAGTATATTGACTTAACATCATACCCGAAAACATTCCTGCACCTTTTGTTAAAAATGGTGGTAAGCCAACACTTAAAGCTGGGTTATTTAATCTATTTAATCTTCTTTCAGATAATACGCTAACCATTGTTACAGCAATTCCAATCATATCCATTGGCAACGAAACAGGCGAACCTTGAAAATTAGCACCCGAAAGTTGAATGTTTTCATTGGGAAAAAATATTGGATTATCGCCAACTCCATTAAGTTCAATTTCAACTTGCGAACGAGCATAAGCAAGAGCGTCGTGAGCTGCGCCAATAACCTGGGGCGTTGAACGCATACTGTAAGCATCTTGAACTTTTACTTTAATACGTTTTTCTAACAAATCGCCATCGGTAGCAATTTTACGAATTGCAGCAGCACTACGCATAGCACCTTTAAAACCGCGTATTTCGTGTATTTTATGGTTATAAGGGCCAAAATTTGCTTTAAGAGCTTCGAGCGACATAGTACAAGCAATTTCAGCTTGTTTTAACCAATTATTAACATCGTGCAAATAAATTGCGCTCATTGCTGTTAATACATTAGCTCCGTTAATTGTTGCTAAACCATCGCGAGCCATTAATCCCGGAATAGGAATACCTGCTTTTTCTAAAGCTTCTTTTCCTGTTAGTAATTCTCCATTGTAAAAAGCATTCCCATCGCCCATCATTAAAAGTGCTATTTGCGCCATTGGTGCTAAATCGCCACAAGCACCTACAGAACCTTTTTTACAAACATAAGGAGTTACACCTTTATTAAGCATTTCAACTAATGTTTGAGTAATTTCGAGTCTGCAACCCGAATTACCATGAGCATGAACATTTATTCTTCCTAACATAGCACCACGAACATGTTCCAATGGCATGGCATCGCCTATTCCAGCAGCATGATTATAAACCAAATATTTTTGAAAATCTTTTACTTGTTCGTCATTTAATACCACTTCCGAAAATTCTCCAATACCAGTATTTACACCGTACATAATTTCATGTGCCTCAATTTTTTTTTCGAGCATTGCACGACATTTTTTAATTTTTAATATTGAATCAGGATGCAATTCAACTTTTTCTCCGTTACGGGCAACATTTACTACGTTTTCAATGGTTAATCCACTTCCTTTAATAATCAGTGTCATAATTATATGTTATTTTAAATATAGTTTTTTAACTTAATTTATAATTCCCGAAATAAACAAAAAAAGACGACAATGTAAAATGATTAATTTCAGCTATTGAAATAAATATTATTGCAGTTTATAAAAATTAATTGCAGAATACGAGTTTATACAGTATTTTTGATAAAAATTTACATCATGCAAAATATTTTAAAATTTTCTTTAATTATAATTTTTGCACTATTTATTTTTAATATTAAAGCACAACCACCTGTAGGTTATTATAATTCGGCAATAGGATTAACAGGAGCACCTTTAAAAACAGCATTATATAATATTATTAAAGGACATACTGTGCAATCTTATCCATTATGGGAATGGTATGACAATACAGATTTGCGTACTGATGGTAAAATATGGGATATTTATACAGATAATTGCATTTTTACATATTCTACCGATCAATGTGGAAGTTATTCAAATATTTGTGACTGTTATAACAACGAACATTCATTTCCCAAAAGCTGGTTTGGTGATGTTTCACCTATGAATTCTGATATATTTCATATTTACCCAAACGATGGAAAAGTAAATGGTATGCGTTCAAATTATCCCTATGGAGAATCAACAAATGGAACTGTATACGGCAACAGTAAATTAGGAAATTGCACATACCCAGGCTATACAGGAACCGTTTTTGAACCATCTGATGAATACAAAGGCGATTTAGCAAGAACTTATTTTTACATGGTTACTCGATACGAAAATATTGTAGCAGGCTGGGAAACTGACGACCCAAATGGCGATGCAATGCTTGATGGAACTTCATTTCCTTGTTTTGAACCATGGGCATTATCTTTACTTTTAAAATGGAATACTCAAGACACAGTGAGCCAGAAAGAAATTAATAGAAACAACGCAATTTATACCACCGTTCAACATAACCGTAACCCTTATATTGACCATCCTGAATGGGTAACTTCAATTTGGGGACCTGCATCAAGTGTTTCCGAAAATTTTAATAATATTTCTGTTTCAATTTTCCCAAACCCAGCGGTTAATTATGTGCACATTAATTTAAACTTAACAAATAATACAAATTATGAATTAAGTTTATTCAATTCAGATGGTACAAATATTTTTACAAAATATAAGAATAACAGAGAAGAGGAAATAGATTTTTCCGGATTGCCAGATGGTGTGTATATTGTTACATTAAAATCTGAAAACTTTTTTAAAGCACAAAAAATAGTGGTTATTAAATAATTTTTATTTGCTCCTTGTAATTAACATATTTATGCTATTTTTGTAGTTTATAAATAGCAGCATGAATAACTTAAAATTTAAAAGTAATAAAAGAATTTTAGATGCACCAACATCTTTTAAGAGATATTTATTAAAAAAAATAAATTTTAAAAACAGACTTATTGGCATTTCAGGTGCAAGGGGAGTTGGGAAAACCACACTTGTTTTACAACACCTTAAAATAAATTATCCCAATATTGATGATGTATTATATTTATCAATGGATGATATTTGCTTTACTCATAACACATTAACTAATTTAGCAGAAGATTTTATTAATGAAGGAGGAAAAATATTAGCATTAGACGAAGTACATAAGTACCCAACATGGTCAAGAGAAATAAAAAACTTATATGATTTTTATCCTGAACTAAAAATTATTTTTACAGGTTCTTCAATGTTAGAAATTTATAAATCGGAGGCAGATTTAAGCCGAAGAGCTGTTACTTATAACTTACATGAGCTATCGTTGAGGGAATATATTGAATTAACAAATGAGATAATATTACCAACAATTAGTATTAAAGATATTATTACTTCACATGTGTCAATTTCAAATGAAATTTTACATAAAATAAAAGCTATTAAATATTTTCATCAATATTTAAAATATGGAAATTACCCTTTTATTATAGAGGGACTAGAAGATTATCATGAAAAACTTATTAAAACTATATGGCAAATACTCGAAAATGATTTACCAAGTATTGTTAACATTGAATTCGACACAATCATTAAATTAAAAAAATTACTTTATTTAATAGGTTCAAGCGTTCCATACACTCCAAACATTAAAGAATTATCAGAAAAAATAGGTACAAGTAGAAATCAAATTTTAAAGTATATTACATTACTAGAAAAAGCGATGCTCTTTTTTTCAACAAGACCAAAATCTGTAGCTGGCGGTTATTTAACAAAACCAGAAAAAATTTATTTACATAATCCTAATTTACTTTATTCAATTAATCAAGAGAGTGTTGAAATTGGAACAGTTAGAGAAACATTTTTTGCTAACCAAGTATCACTAAAAAATAAAGTCAACCACTCTAAAAATGGTGACTTTTTAGTTTCAGGAATTTACACCTTTGAAATAGGCGGGAAAAATAAAACAAGAAAGCAAATTAAAGATATACCCAATTCTTTTGTTGCTTCTGATAATATAGAAATTGGTAACAAAAATACGATTCCACTTTGGTTGTTTGGGTTTACATACTAAATGTAAAGCATAAACCAAATACTTTTAAAAAAGAGTTAACTTTATCCCGTTTAGCAAAAAGGCATGAAAAACTTTACAATTAATTACTGTTCAACCAAAACAAATGTACATTTTGGCAATTATATTAATGTTTTAAAAAAAACATTAAAAAATAAAAGGTTTATAATAATTTGCGATAAAAATATTTTTTTACTTTATCCCGAAATTGAAAAACTTTCTTCGGTAATATGTATAAATGCCGGCGAAAAACAAAAATCATTAAATACAGTTGAATATCTTTATAGCGAACTAATTAAATTAAATGCAGATAGAACAACTAACATAGTTACAATTGGAGGCGGAATAACCTGTGATATTGCAGGATACGTTGCCTCAACATTTTACAGAGGATTACCATTTATTTTAATACCTACTTCGCTTTTGGCCATGACAGATGCAGCAATTGGTGGGAAAAATGGTGTAAATTATAAAAATCACAAAAATATAATTGGAATAATTAGCCAACCCGAAAATATAATTATTGATAAATCTTTTTTAAAAACCCTGCCCGAAGAAGAATACAGAAACGGAATAGCTGAAATAATTAAACATGCTATTATTTCGGGAGATTTATTATTTAACAAATTAAAAAATAATAAATCGCAAAAAATTAACGATGAAATTTTAAGGTTATCAATTCAAACAAAAGTAAAATTTGTAACAGCCGACGAAAAAGAAAATGGAATTCGCAGAATTTTAAATTTCGGTCATACTTTTGGACACATTATAGAAATTTCGGAAAACTTAAAACATGGCGAAGCGGTTGGTATTGGAATGGTATTAGCTTCTAAAATATCTGAGAATTTAAACAAATGTAACGCAGCTACAACTGATAAAACAATTAAAATGCTTGAATATTATAATCTTCCAACAACTTGCAAATTAGACTTTAACAATTTCGAAAAACTATTGACGTATGACAAGAAAAACGACAACAAATATTTACATTTTGTTTTTATCGAAAAAATTGGGAAGGTAGTAGTTGAAAAAATTTCAAGAAAAACAATTATTAGAGTTTTATCAAAAGTTATTTCTTAATTTATTAAAGTTTAATAAAATAAAAAACCACAACAAATAATTGTTGTGGTTTTTTAAATTAAGTATTTCTTTATTTTATTTTAGAAATTCTCTTTGTAATAACTTTTGAGCCATCATCAATAGTTAACAAATAAATTCCTGCATTGTTTCCCGAAAGATTAAGTTTAGCAATATTTGTTCCCGACTGAATTTCCTGAGAAAGAATTTTTTTGCCTAAAACATTATATATGTTTACTATAACTTTTGATTTTAATACAGATGGGAACTCAACATTTACAAAATCGTTAGTTGGATTAGGATAAATCCTGATTTCGTCTGCAATTTGTTTTGCAGGTTCTGGAATTGATAACAAAATTGAGCTATTCCATTTGTAAATTCCACCATCAGAAGCACCTAAATTAAAACCACCTGCCCATGCTGTATTATAATCGTATGCTGTTACGCAAGTATATTGAGTAGAACCAGTATCAATATTAAGAAAAGTAGTACAATCATTCATACTGTATGATGAGCCTAAACTAGGACCAGAGCTAACATCAAACCACATAGAAGAAGTTCC
>Ga0100401_1004417_pt1 | contig 10442 bp, 13 predicted proteins | sample CryGeymeta201525_FD_80421 | JGI IMG/M metagenome (GOLD analysis project Ga0100401, IMG submission 80421) | Groundwater microbial communities from Crystal Geyser aquifers in Utah, USA - Crystal Geyser metaG 2015-25 | ecosystem: Environmental > Aquatic > Deep subsurface > Groundwater | place: USA...
AAAAGCGGGGGCAAAACCACCAACCACAACCCGCTGTAGGAGGGCCCTCCGCGGCCCGACCGAACGAAACCACCCAAGCCCAATCGGCCGGCAGAGCGGCCTCCTACAGAAAACCCGACCAAACCACCCAAACCCGAATCGGCCGGCAGAGCGGCCTCCTACAGAAAACCCGACCAAACCACCCAAACCCGAATCGGCCGGCGGAGCGGCCTCCTACAAAAAACCTCCGGCTGACATCGCCGGTGCGCGCGGACCGCTCATCGCGACTACAAACCCTCTCTGACCGGCTGGATCACTTCGGCAATCAAGCGTTGGCCAGTCGCCCGGAAGGCCTGAAGACTTGTTCGGTACTCCGCAAGCAATCCTGCAATGCACGTATGGTGGGCTTCTTCCAGATCGTTTTCATGTGATTCGGAAAGCAATTCCTCGAGCCCTTTTCCAATGTTCGATTGCAGGTCCTTGCGCTCTTCGGGAAACGTCGTCTGCAATGCCTGCATCCATTGCGCAGACCATGACTCCAATGCCCTCTGATCTTCTCTTTCCGCTAAATATGCCAGCGCAAGAACACGGCCCAGATCCTTATTGGCACGCTTGATTCTGCGATCACCGATCAGGCCGGTCATCGTCTCGGCTCCGACGGTCGGATGGTGCAGCAGATTTGCCAATGCCATCATTTCAGGCCGGGCGATCTTCAGCGGAGAAGACATCTGCAGCGGATCCAACTCTGCCAGCGCGAGGAAGCGAAAACTGCAAAGTGCGAAATGCCCATGGCGGGTTTCGAGTCGCTGAAACTCCCTGGCAGCAGTCTGCCCGATCGAAGGCGCCGAGAGCAGTTCCAGGAACCACTCACCACCCTGCGGCGGCATCAGCCTTACAAGAGGGAGTTCCGCCTCCGAAGTGCCCGCATGACCCGGCTCGCCCCATCTCTCGTCCGGACGCAGCCTCCATCCGTGCGCCATCAGCGTTTCGGTTGCCCGCATCCCCGCTGCCAAAGCGCGTAGTCGGGGAGAAAGCAGACAGTCGATGTCCTTGGTTCGAACGGACAGCCGATCGTCGGGTGGAAAGAACCGGACCGCGGCAGCCAGGCTACCCACGATGATTACATCGCCATGCATCTCTTTCGGCAAGGCATCTGCCAGCTGCTGCAGGACTTCATGTGGCGCACTAAGCATTCAATCTGCCCCTTTGCCCGGCCTTCTCGAACGAACGAACAAGCTCCTGCGCCTGGGCTTCGAGTCTCGCATCGTGCAGCGCCAGCAGGCAGCTCACAGGGTCGGCCCATGCCAAGCCGTGATTCGTCTCGTCAGTATGGAAATAGGAAAGCTGCCGATAGACCGGCCAGATCACGAGCGCTGGATTGGCGCTGTCGAATCCAACGGACTCGAGTGCGGGGTCGAGTTGCATCGGCAACGCAGATTCAACAGGGCCTTGCGGCAGGTGCAGGCACAGGTCCAATCGGGGCGCGCCGACCAGATCGAGATCTGGGAAGTAGTGCCGCGCCGCGTGCACGCCGCTAACTGCCACACCGGCCGGATGCATTTTCGACAAGCGGCCCAGCAACTGATCCGGCGATCGCGCCAGATCGGCGGGTGCCGAAAACTTGTCGGCGAACTGGCCACGTTCGTAAACACCGAGGTAGCGCCGCCATTCCTTGTACGGGAAGCTGTTCAATTCAAGGCGCCGGTCCGAGTGCCGCCGGACCGCGGGCGCAAGCGCGGCCAGCGCCTTGGCCACCGGGGGGTAACTGTAACCGGTGGCCTGCATGATCGATTCGGTCGTCATGGGGCCCTTGCCCAACAAGTAGGCATTGAGCAGGTACTCGAACACCAGATCCTGCGCCGCTCTCGGTATGCGGCGCTGGGTCCGTGGGGTCTTGCGCCGTTGCAGTGCCTCGTCGACACGTCGGGTCTCTTGCGCGCTCAGACCGGCATTGTGCAAGCACTCTTTGATGTCACCGTCCGCAGGAAGATAAAGGACTTCGATACGGTCGTGCAGATCCGGGCGAAGAACCCCCCGGGCCTGCGCCACCTCGCCGTCTACTCGTTCCCGACTGATTTGACAATCGACCAGCACCAGAAAACCACGACCATTCTTGCGTTTGGACAGGGCATAGCTCAGTTCCAGCAAGCCCGACCGCAGGGTTCGCACTGCCCGAACACGTTCGAGTGGGAGGATTACCAAATCCCCCTGGATCGAAATACCCGACTCCGGTTTACGCATTGGCTTCAAATCTGCCGCAGAAACCCGATCATATCAAAATAAACTTGCAATTCAATATCCAAGTTGCGCTTTAATATTAAACTTGCACTTATATAGGCGTGCGGGCAGAGCCTTACACGGCCCGACCCGAACAACCACCCAACCCCATCGGCCGGCAGAGCGGCCTCCTACAAAAAGAAGGGGAAGGCCGGGATGGGGCCAGCCCATTCCACCGACACAACAAAGCCCGCTGTAGGAGGGCCCTCCGCGGCCCGACCGAACGAAGCCACCCAAACCCGAATCGGCCGGCAGAGCGGCCTCCTACAGAAAACCCGACCAAACCACCCAACCCCATCGGCCGGCAGAGCGGCCTTACGAAAAAGCGCGTCGTTTCGTCGTTTCGTCGTTTCGTCGTTTCGTCGATTTGGCGTTTTCCGACCACCGACTGCCGACTGCCGATTCCCGTATTTCCCCAACCAGCCAACCAGCTAACCGCTTTTATCTTCCCTAACCCTGCGCGGAACGCGCAACCAACCAACAGAACCTTTGCCGGATCCCCGTCCTTCTGCCGCTAACCTGGCCGCCGCCAACTTCTTACGTCGACGCCATTCCGTACGAACGCGTCATCGCCGCCGTAGACGAGGGTCGGCTCCACCTCGTGATCTCCCGCAACTCGACGCCATCGATCAATTCCGTCGAGCCAGTCGGATGCGAATGTGGCACCGGATTTTATCTCCATGGCATGGAGCCGGCCGTGGCGTTCCCAGACCAGATCCACCTCATGACCAACGTGATCGCGCCAGAAATATAATTCCGCCGGCTCACCGGCGTTGAAGCGCATCTTCAGCATCTCCGACACCACAAGTGTCTCGAATAACGCGCCCCGCAGCGGATGGGCGTTCAGTGTTTCGGCGTCGCGAATGCCGAGCAACCAGGCCGCCAGGCCGACATCGACAAAATACAGCTTCGGCCGCTTGACCAGCCGTTTGCCGAAGTTGCGAAAGTAAGGCGGCACCCGCACCAGCAGATAGCTGGCCTCGAGCACATTCAGCCATTCGCGCGCGGTAACGTGCGATACGCCGCAGTCCGCGCCAATTGCCGAAAGATTCAGAAGCTGGCCGGTATGAGCGGCACAAAGCCGCACGAAACGCTGAAACTGTTCCCGGTTGCGCACTTCGAGCAGCTGCGGAACATCGCGCTCCAGGTAGGTATTGACGTAGTTCGGGAACCACAGACGAGGCGTCAAATCGCGATCATGGATTGGTGGATACCCACCTCGCAGCATCGCCAAATCCAGTGACTCGGCCAGGAGACCAGGCCCGGAAAGCTCGTTAAGCGAAAGCGGAAGCAGATGCACAAGCCCTACGCGGCCGGCCAGGGACTGCGTGATACCGGCGCGCAGCCCCAACTCCTGCGACCCGGTGAGTACGAAACGCCCCATCGAGCGTTCGCCGTCGACAATACCCTGCAACCAGGAGAAAAGCTCCGGGCAGCGTTGGACCTCGTCGAGAATCAGCCCGCCTGTGAAACGGGCCAGAAACCCCTTCGGATCGTTCGCCGCGAACTCGCGCTGCTCGGGATCTTCCAGCGACACATATGCATGCTCGCCAAACAAAGCGCGGGCAAGCGTGGTCTTGCCCGATTGCCGCGGCCCGGTCAGCGCCACGATCGGAAAGCCACGCGCCAGTTCCAGCGCCGTCGCCTTGGCCTCTCGTGGAATCATCATCCGATGATCTTACAATATGTAACTACTACTTTCAAATTGTAAAAAAGACCCGGGAGCCTGGTGTCAGGTCATGGCGCCTTGATTGTTTCTTCGTCTCGAAGCCGCAGGCGAGGCCGTTGATCCCGACTTGCATTTTCCGACTACTGACCACTGCCTACCGACAACCCGCTTTTAACTCCGACCACCGACCACCGACTCCCGACTCCCGACTCCCGACCTCCGCAAACCCTTGGGAGCAAGCTCGCTCCTACGAAAACCGACAACCTGAAATCGGCCGACTATGTTTCGTCATCATCAAGCTCCGACCTCCGCAGTAGCTGACTGCTCCGACGCACAGTCAGAATATCAACCTGATCTTTTGTGCTGTAAAGAACCCGATACGCGCCAAATATCAGCTCCCTGATGCGACGGGATCCCACTTCGGGAACCATGCGCCCGCTCTCAGGGTGATCTGCCAATCGTTCTACCGCGACAAATAAATCTTCGACCCATCGTACCGCCGCATCCGGGTTATCTTCTGCAATATACCGAGCGATGTCCTCCACGCGCGCCAGCGCAAGCGGGGACCAAACGATCTTCATTGGGCCAGCCCGTTCAAAGCCCGGGCCTTCGCATCTTCATGCGCAATACCATCCCCGGAAGCTATCTGTTCTTCCGCCCTGTACACCTCTTCCAGTATTTCCAGGCGCTCTTGCATCTTCTCGTATTCGTGAACGTCTACCAGTACTGCCACGCCACGACCTCTTTGTGTCAGCACCATGGGACGACGGTTCTCATGCAGCTGCTTTACAAATGTCGCAACCGATGCACGAAATTCAGACAGTGGACGGATATCTTCATCGACTCGAACCCTTGACATAAAAACTACCTACGTACGTTTTAGCGTACATTTGATCGTACAGGATATATCGAAGCTTGGCAAGACACGCGAGGGAACAACATGATCTCACCTTATTCACCACCGTCCAGGCGTCACCCCCGGCCAGTGCCCGCCGGATGAACGGGCGCAGCACACCGCGCAGCACCCGATGCAGCAGCGAAGTGCCGGTAAATGCGTAGCCCAGGCCGGTCACCGCATTCACACGCCGCACACCGAGCCCGGACGGACACGCCAGCCAGGCCCGCCAGCCCGGCCAGCAGAATCGAGGTGAGCGTGAAACTGTGCACCACGGCGGGCCGATCTTCCCGAATCAAGGCCCGCAAACTGGCCCGGGTGCGCCACGCGGAGCGAAGCATCCCGAGCCGGCTGTCGCGCGCGAACGGCAACGCCTGCCAGTCGAACCCCGCCTGCCGAAGCCGCTGGCCATACGGCCCCGGCGGCGAAACGCACTTGACGCCATACCCCGCCCCATCCACCGCGCCCAACAGCGCCGAGCGGAAGTTATACAGATACCACTCGGTGTAGGCGAAGAAGAGGATTTTTCTGCCATTCATGAGCATTCGGACTCGATGGTTATAGCACTGGGTGCTATACTTTGGAAATGGTAAGGGTATTCCGAACCCGGACTTTTACACGCTGGATGAAAAAAGCCGGCTTGACAGACGAAGCGCTGTCCGGCGCTGTCTCAGAGATGGTTGCCGGACTGGTCGATGCCGACCTCGGCGGCCATCCCGTCAAGAAACGGGTAGCGCTGCCTGGACAGGGAAAAAGGAGTGGCGCGAGAACCATCGTAGCCACAAGAATGGCCGAACGCTGGATCTATCTTTATGGGTTTGCCAGGAATGAGCGGGCCAACATCGACAAGGTCGAATTGAAAGCGTTGCAGGAAGTTGCGAAAGAGCTGCTCAATTTCGATGACAGGCAACTCGCAATCGCCCTGTCGAAAGGTGAACTGGAGGAAGTTTGTGATGCCAACGAAAACTCGTAAAAGCCGCATTCTGGACGAAATGCATGAAACGGCGCTGGGGCTGCATGGCGCAGGTTTGATCAGCAAGCGACGCATGGCCGAATTCGACATCCTTTGTCATCTCGATGTGCATGAGATGTCGCCCAAGGAGATCAAGTCACTGCGCGAGCGAACCCATTTAAGTCAGGCGGTCCTCTCTGCCGTCCTGAACGTCAGCCCCTCGACGGTTCAGAAATGGGAAACAGGCGCCAAAAAGCCAAGCGGCCCATCGCTGAAAATGCTTAATCTCATCGAGCGCAAGGGAATCGAAGCCGTGGTCTGACGATAGAGCGCTTCTTGGCCAGGCCGGTTGAACCGCCCACCCTCCGCCGCAGCGCTCATTCCGGAACACGGAATGTGCGCATAAGCCGGAACGATGACGCGATACCAGGCAGGAAAATTCCCGCGGCTCAGAGCGAGCTCGATCACCCGGCCGCGCCACCGGCCAGCGACCGAAGATAGGCGACAACATCGTCGGCGCGCCCTTCCTGCACCAGCTTCTCGGCGGTCTTGTAGTCAAACGCCCGCAGCGGCTCGTTGCGCAGCAGGAACACTGCACGGTCCACATCGCCGCTCATGTCCGACGCCACAGCGAGCACCCGGACCATGTCCTGAAGGTATCCCTGCAACTGGGCGGCGTGCGGCCGCGCAGTTGGTGTGTTGCGATGCACATGGGCCCCCTCAGCCAGATCCTGCACCCGCAGCCCGAATGCTTCGCTCACCTTTACTGGCGAAAGATAGGGGCTATCGGGATCGCGAAACCGCTCCGCAAATGGCTCATGAATAACTGCACTCATGTCAGAACCTCCAGAATCACCGAGTAATGCACTTATTATGCACTATAATCGCACTATCGGTACTCTCCCATGCAGCTAGAGCCGATCACCGATCATTATGGCCACTCACTTCCGACTCCCGACTCCCGACTCCCGACTCCCGACTCCCGACTCCCGACTCTCGACCTCCGACCTCCGACCTCCGACCTCCGACCTCCGCGGCCCGACCCAACGCTGACCGCATCCGGTTTTGCCCCTTCCCCTGCTTGCGGGGGAAGGTCGGGATGCAGGCCGGCCCATTCGACCGAACCAGCAACACCCGCTGTAGGAGGGCCCTCCGCGGCCCGATCGGCGAAGCCACCACAACCATCGGCCGGCAGAGCGGCCTCCTACAAAAAAGCGCGTCGCTTCGTCGCTTTGTCGATTCGTCGTTTCGAAACGACCAAAGGACCAGGTTTCCAACCAGCCCGCCAACCGCCTTCAAGCAGCCAACCCCCTACCGCCACCCCTCCCAGACCCGCCGGACATACAACCACGGCAACATCCACCCCGCCGCGCCGGGGTATTTGATGCGCATGTACGCGGCCGGCGGGAATGCGAGGCGCCACAGATGTCGCACCCGGGCGCCCGCGCTGTGCTCGTCGAGCGCGCTGCGCAGCATGGCCAACCTGGCAAATCGCACCGGGCGAACCAGGCGCGCGCTACGCTCGCCGGCGCCATCGGTCCGGAAGCGCGCCAGATCCGCCGGCTCGACTGGCGTTGCGAACCGCGCCGCTGCAAGTTCCAGACCCGCACCCAGCAAGGACAGCACCCCGCAATCCCTTGCCAGCGCTTCCGAATCAGCGCGCGCATCGGCATCCATCGCCCGCCACAGCAGGTCCATATCCAGCAACCACTGGTCGGGCCGGAATTCGCCGACGTGATGACCGAAATAATGCGCGCAGGCGTGCAGCAGGGCATCGGCCGGGGACAGGCCGCGCGCCCCTTCCCCCATGCCGGGCAGCGACACCGAGCGCGACGCCAGGGCATCGAATACGAAACGGTTCTTCAGGACCGGACGATTGAACAGGTCCCAATGCAGATCCACCGCATGCAGCGGCCGCTCGCCGCGGCGAATCCACTGCGCCTGGGTCATCGGCGGCCCGCCATGCACCTCCCAACTGGGCGCAAAGCCGAGCGTTCGCAGTGCCGCTTGCGCCGACGCGATAGCAGCCTTCGGCACCAGCAAGTCTAGATCGGTGCGAATCCGCACTTCCGGCGCCGCATAGACGGTCCGGCCCAGCAACGCGCCCTTGAGTACCAGCACCGGCACATCGGCGGCAAGCAGGCCGCCGACGACCTCGTCCTCGATCGCGCCGCGCTTGCGGCATTCGACCGCATCCCGGGCCGCAAGGGTCGCCGCCAGCCCCACCAGATCGCCGCGCAGAAAGCCGCGCTCGGCCAGCAGAGCCGCCGCCGGCAGCAGCCGATGCGCGGCCAGCGCCTGCACCACCGCTGCCGGCTCGCTCAGTGTTCTCCAGTCCAGTGCCTGCATCGCGGCAGCGTAAACGAAAACGGCGGCCCAGGGCCGCCGTCGAAGTTTCGTTGCATGCTCGCCGAAACCATCAGCCTCGCGGATGACCGCGGCCCTTTGCCCGCCAGAACTGGTTCAGCTTTGATACGTTCTTCCAGGCCAGCGCACCGTAACCGCCCAGCGCGCCGACACCGGTCTCCCGCAAGGCCCGCAGATCCTCGCGCGACTTGCGCACGATATTGCGCAGCGACCGATTGCTCGCGCCGCCGACACGCATTCGCACAAGCACCTCGGGCAGATAGACGACCTTGAACTCCGGGTGCGAAAGCAATCGCAGCATACACAGGTAGTCGGCCGCAATTCGATACCGGGTATCGAACCGGCCAACACGCTCGTACCACTCCCGCCGGACGTAAAGGGTCGGATGCGGCGGCATCCAGCCCCAGCGGAGCCGGTCCGGAGCGAAGCTGCCGGCCGTCCAGTGGCGCAACACGCTCGCCGAAGCATCGTTTCGCACGTACTGCAGATCGCCATACACTCCCCCGATCGACTCATCCCGAAATCCTTCGGCGATGCGCGACAGCACGCTGCCATCGGCAAGAACGTCGTCGGCATGCAGAAACCCGACGACATCACCCGTGGCAAGCACGATGCCCTTGTTCAGGGCATCGTAAATCCCCTCATCCGGCTCGCTCACCAACCGCGCAATCCGACCGCGCCGCTGCTCGAGCACATCGAGCGTCCCGTCCGTGCTGCCGCCATCGATCACGATGTGCTCGACCTCCGGCCAGTCCTGCGAAGCGATCGAATCGAGGCACTCGGCAACCGTGGCAGCCGAGTTATAGGTAGCAGTGATGACCGATATTTTCATGGTTCTAGAATTCTCGTCGCCCCGGACCTGATCCGGGCCAGGTGCCTTTCAAACCGAAACCAAAGCCTCTGGATCCCGGATCAGGTCCGGGGCGACAGACACGGTCCACCTATGGGAGGGCCTTCCAGCCCCGAGCCTTTTCGGCCAATCGGCCCAGGATGGGCCTCCCACAACAACCAACAACGCTTTTCGAGCTTGCGTAAACCCTAAACCGTCCAACCGTAAACCGGCGGATAAGACCGCCTGCTGAAAACTGAAAACTTCAAACTGAAAACTACGCATGCACTGCTACCCCCTGAACGACTCCTGATTATCAAGAAACCACTCATACGTCGACTCAACCCCCTCCCTCAACCCAATCCGAGCGCGCCAACCCAATTCGTTGATACGAGAAACATCCATCAACTTCCGCGGCGTGCCGTCCGGCTTGGACGGATCGGTCTCGATTTCGCCCTCGTACCCGACCACGTCGGCTACAAGCCGGGCCAGGTCCAGGATCGAAATGTCTTCGCCGACGCCGATGTTGACGATGTCCTCGCCCGAATACTCGTTCATCAGGAACAGGCACGCATCGGCCAGGTCGTCAACGTGCAGGAACTCGCGCTTCGGGCTGCCCGTGCCCCAGATCTTGACGCTCGGCGCACCCGCCTCTTTGGCTTCCTGGAACCGCCGGATCAGCGCGGGCAGCACGTGCGAGTTTTCCGGGTGGAAGTTGTCGCCCGGCCCGTACAGGTTGGTCGGCATCAGGCTGATCGCGTCGAAGCCGTACTGGCGTCGGTAGGCCTGGCACATCTTGACACCGGCAATCTTGGCGATCGCATACCACTCGTTGGTCGGCTCAAGAGACCCGGTGAGCAGGTGTTCTTCCTTCATCGGCTGCGGCGCGTGCTTCGGATAGATGCACGAAGAACCGAGAAAACAAAGTTTCTTGGCCCCATGCTTCCAGGCCGAGTGAACCACATTCGCCTGGATCACCAGATTGTCGTAGATGAACTCGGCCGGGTAGGTGCTGTTGGCGTGGATTCCGCCAACCTTGGCGGCAGCCAAAAATACATGGTCCGGACTGTGTCTGGCAAACCAGGCGTCCACCCCTGCCTGGTCGCCCAGATCGAGCTCATCGCGATCCGGTGCCAGTATAGGGCTCTGCCCGGCAGCCTCGGCCGCGCGACAGATCGCGCTTCCGACCATTCCTCGGCCGCCGGCGACGAAGATGGAATATGTGGACCCTGAGCTCATCAACCCAGCAATCGAGACAATCGATCGGCCCACGCATCAAGCATCGTCTCTTTGCTGAAATATCGACTGTAAACTTGATGAGATTGTTTCTGAAGCGACTCAATCTCGAAAGGCTTACTTGCGAGCGTTTTCAGCGACGACGCGACTTCTGGAATATTCTCGTTAGTGAGCGCCCACCCCACTTCATGTTGAGTTATCCACTGGCCGATATCTGAATCCGGGTCGCCCTCATAGA
>Ga0100401_1004424_pt1 | contig 10432 bp, 11 predicted proteins | sample CryGeymeta201525_FD_80421 | JGI IMG/M metagenome (GOLD analysis project Ga0100401, IMG submission 80421) | Groundwater microbial communities from Crystal Geyser aquifers in Utah, USA - Crystal Geyser metaG 2015-25 | ecosystem: Environmental > Aquatic > Deep subsurface > Groundwater | place: USA...
ATACCAGGCTGTTTCCCAAAAAACACAAAGTCTGGCTTGAAGGCCCGATTGTCAGCAGCAACAAGGTTACTGTTGATTTTGGCGCAAACCCCGATCAGGTGCTCGATTTCACAGTTACCCCGCTTATTTCAGCTAAACTGAATTCGGCAACCGGCAGCGGTACTTCCCTAACCATTGATTATTCTTTGATTGCCAATGAAGGCAATACCATAAAGAAAAAGGAAGTGTACTGCAGCACGGTAAAGTTTCCAACGGCTGCAACAGGCTCGCGAACAAACGTATATTTTACAAAAACTGTTGCATTAACAAACAATGTAGGAACCATGACAATTGACGGTTTAACAGCCGGAGTAAAATATTATGTCAGAATTGGGGCGCAGGCAGGAAGTTCATCTTTAATGAATTACAGTAATCAAATTGAGGTTAATTTATAGTTAATGATGCTTTGATAAAGCCCTTCAGAGAAATCATCTGAAGGGCTTTACTTTAAACTGGGTTAAACATTATTTAGAAAAGTTAGATTGTAAACAACCTGAACACAATATGTTGATTTTTTGTGTAATGGCTGATTAATTGGTTATTTTTGACCTTTGTATTCAAAAAACAATTTGGTTATGGAAATTCATTATCAGGATTTAAGTTACGAAGTATATAAACGTTTAAAAGCCATGATTTTGTCCAACGAACTTTTACCGGGCGAACAGTTAAAACAGGAGCACATTGCAGCACGTTTGGGAATCAGCCGGATGCCTTTGCACAAGGCATTTCAGATGCTCGAAAACGAAATGCTGGTTGAAAACCTGCCACGCCGGGGGTTCTATGTAACCCGTATCGACAACAAACAACTAATTGATGCTTTCGAATGTCGCGAGGGGCTCGAAGGTGTTGCCGTTCGCCAGGCTACCCAGATAACTACCAGGGAAGAACTGGCTTACCTGAAGTCGTTGTTTAAGCCTTTCATCGGCAAAGCAAAAATCGATGAACAAAAATACATCGATGCCGATCAGGAGTTTCACAACAGCATTTTAAAGTTCAGCCGGAACGAAATCCTGAAAAAATTTGAGGTAATCAGCAACATCACTTACCGTACCTATCGCGGTGGGTTAATCAGGACGCCCGCAGAAACACTTCCGGAACATCTTGCCATTATCGATGCGATTGAAAAAAAGGATGCCGCACTGGCCGAGAAACTAACCCGTGAACATTCGGGAAAATCGAAAAAATGCCTGATTGAAAAATTTGCCGCAGGCCAGAATGGGGGAACCATGAACGTACAAAACCAAAAAGTTCAATGAAAAAAACAATCATACCGGTAAGGTTCGTACTGGTTTTTTTTACTTTCTTCCTCACCGTTTTGCTGTATATCGATCGCGCCTGTATTTCTGCTGCCAAAAGCGATATTAGTTCCGATCTTGGGTTCAGCTTGACTGAATTTGGCTGGATTATGGCTGTGTTTACTTTAGGTTATGCTTTGTTCCAAACCCCTTCGGGCAAATTAGCCGACCGCAAAGGCACCCGAGGCATTATTGCAGGAATTGTAACAGTTTGGTCGCTTTTAACTTCGCTAACCGGTTTTGCATGGAATTACACGTCCATGCTCATTATCCGCTTCTTATTCGGAGCAGGCGAAGCAGGCGCTTTTCCGGCGCTATCAAAAGTGGTTTACAATTGGTTCCCGCTTCGTGAACGCGGCATCATACAGGGCATAAATTTTTCAGGATCGCGCATCGGTGCTGCTTTTGCGATGCCTCTGGTAGCCTGGCTTATAAAGGAAATTGGATGGAGACATACATTCCTGGTTTTTGGTGGTTTTGGCATTCTGTATGGAATTTTATGGTATTTGTTGTTTAGGGACAAACCCGAAAATGCACGGTTCATCGGGACTGATGAAGTCAAATATATTCAGGAAACCCGTCAGCAATCTGGATCCGGAGTGAAAAAAACTCTTCCACTAAGCTCCATTTTCAAATCGGCTACCATGTGGAAAACCATGGTACAATACATTTGCAGCAATTTCACGTTTTACTTCTCGCTCACCTGGATGTATCCCTACATTCAGGAACGATTCCAGCTTGGATTGGTCGAAGCCGGATTTTATACCTCCATTCCTTTAATTGGCGGTGCAGCAGGCAACTGGCTTGCAGGTATTCTGGTCGATGCTATTTACCGTAAAGGAAAATGGAAATTGTCAAGAAGAATTCCGGCAATTATTGGTTTCGCTATTTCTGCAGTTGGAATGATCATGGTCACGCAGGTTTCTTCACCGGTTCTTTCGGTAGCCTTCATGACTTTGGCAGTTTTTGGCGCCGATATGACATTGAGCCCTTCATGGGCGTTCTGCATCGATGTTGGCAAGGAAAATGCCGGCGCCGTTTCCGGAACCATGAACATGGCCGGTAACCTGGGGGCATTTGTCACCATTATTGCTTTTCCATACCTTTTTAAATGGACTGGGCATTACGAACCTTTTTTCATTATTTGTGCCGGATTAAGCCTGGTAGCCATTGTGATGTGGGCCAGCATGAATCCGGAAAAACCAATTCAAACCGAAATTTAGACCAATTAAAATAAATCACATGAAACGAATTCTTTTTTTACCGGCAATCTTAACATTTTGTGTTTTATCGGTTCCGGGATTTAGTGCAGAAATTCAGACCGAAAAGTCTGCAACTACAGTTGGCATCGATGGGGAAAAGTTCCTGATAAACGGCAAGCCAACGTATAAAGGCCGCACCTGGCAAGGTTATTCAATCGAAGGACTGTTGATGAACTCGCGTATGGTGCAGGGGGTTTTCGACGATTTGAACCCCGAAACCGTTGGTAAATGGAAATACCCGGATACCCAAAAATGGGATGCCGACAGAAATACCAGCGAATTTATAGCAGCAATGGACGACTGGTATGCAAAAGGCTTGCTTGCCTTCAATATTAATTTTCAGGGAGGAAGCCCCGAAGGTTATTCAAAATCTCAACCCTGGGAAAACAATGCTTTTGAACCGGATGGAACACTTCGCCCGGCTTACGTAAAAAGGATGGAACGAATTATCGATAAAGCCAGCAAACTGGGAATGGTTGTAAATCTGGGTATTTTTTATTTCGGACAGGACCAACGACTTCAGGATGAAAAAGCAGTAATTGCAGCGGTTGATAACACGGTGGCCTGGATACAGAAAAAGAAATATAAAAACATCATCCTTGAGGTGGCAAATGAATGTAACAATAGGGCATATGATCACCCAATTATTAAACAGGACCGAATACACGAATTAATTTTCAGAGTAAAGAAAAATGCCCCTGGATTATTGGTTTCCACAAGTTTTAATGGCAACACAATTCCACCCGATAAGGTAGTTGAAGTTTCGGACTATGTATTAATTCATGGAAATGGGGTAAGCGATCCAAAACGTATCCGGGAAATGGTTGAAGTGGTAAAAGCATTGCCTTCTTATCGTCCAATGCCAATCGTGTTTAACGAAGACGACCATTTCGATTTTGATAAACCATCTAATAATTTTGTAGAAGCTGTAAAAGCTTATGCATCATGGGGGTATTTCGATTTCAGGATGAAAGACGAAGGATTTGACGAAGGTTATCAGTCAGTTCCGGTAAACTGGGGAATCAGTTCTTCCCGCAAAAATGGGTTCTTTAATAAATTGGAAGAAATAACGGGTGGTTTAAAGTAGATAAAATATGAAATCATTACAAACTTATTAATGAGAAAATCACTTTTCATATTAGCGTCATTGGTTTTTGGTTCTTTTTTAATCGTAGCATATACAGAGAATAAAACACAAAAATCAGACAGAACGGTTGTGAGCATTCAGGATGATGATTTCCTGATTAACGGTAAACCAACCTATCCCGGACGTTATTGGAAAGGATATAAAGTAGAAGGTCTGCTAATCAATTCACGCATGGTTCAGGGGATATTTGATGATCTGAATCAGGCAACAGTTGATACGTTCGCCTATCCTGATACAAAGAAATGGGATGCTGACAGAAATACCAGCGAATTTATTGTTGCAATGCCTTCTTGGAAAAGCTACGGATTGAATTCATTTTCATTAAACATGCAGGGAGGAAGCCCCACCGGTTACGGCAATTTCAATTTTTTAAATCCTGGTTTTCATCCCGATGGTTCATTGATGGAACCGTACATGAAGCGGTTGGATAAAATTCTGAAAAAAGCAGATGAACTGCAGATGGTAGTTTTCCTGGGGATTTTTTATTTCGGTCAGGACCAAAATCTAAAAGATGAACAAGCAATTATTGTCGCAACAAATAATTTAGTCGATTGGTTATTCGAGAAAGAATATAGGAATGTAATTATTGAAATTAATAACGAAACCAATCCGAAGAGTTATGACCATGAGATTTTAAAACCTAATCGGGTTTACGAACTGGTAAAAATGGTTCGGAACAAAGAGAAAAAAGGTTACCGCTATCTTGTAACTACCAGTTCACCAGCACCATTGCCATTGATAAAAAGTGTTGTGGATGAGTCTGATCTGATTCTTTTTCATGCCAACGCGTTACGCACAACGCAAAAATTTCAGAATAAAATAGAAGAAGCAAAAGAAATTAAAGGCAACCGGAAAATGCCCATTGTGATTAATGAAGACGATAATTACGGTTTTGTGGGTGACACCTGTCATTTCGAAATTGCCATAAAAAACCACATTTCCTGGGGATATTTTGATTACAGAAGAAAGGGTGTTTCTGATACTAAGGAAGGGTTCCAAAGTGTACCGGTTGATTGGAGGATTAACTCGGAGAACAAAAAAGCATTTTTTAATAAAGTAAAAGAACTAACAGGAGAATTTTAAAATGAAATTAGCTTTAAATACGCTCGTTTACGAAGTGGGGAACAAAGGCCCCGATGAATCGTTGAGATCGGCGGTTAAATTTGGATTCCGTTATATTGAATATGCGGGAATCAGAAAAGGAAACCCGCTGACCATGACCAAAGAACAGAGAAAAGAAGCCGTTCGGATGGTTAAGGATAACGACATTCATTGCACTCAAATGTTAATGGTAGCTACCAAAGATACCGCCCATCCTGATCCGAAAAAACGCGATGCCGTTTTCGATTATATGAAAGCTTGTGCTGAATATCAGAAAGATTTGGGTGGCCGTCAGTTGCTTGTTTGCTGGGGCGGCGGGCTTTATGAGTTGGGAACCCGCCCTGAACAATCATGGGAATTTATGGTGCATAACGTTGGTCGTTTTGCTGAATATTGCCTGAAAGAAAATATGCTGGTGGGTATCGAACTCGACCCGCACGTTTATTTCATCTGCAACAACACCTACAAACTGGCCAAGGCTATGGAAGATATCAATATGCCAAATCTTTATCCCAATGTTGACGTTGGCCATTTGGTAATTACCCGCGAGGAGCCTGAACAATTGGAAAAACTGAAAAGCCGCTTGCTGCATGTTCACCTCAGTGAAACAGAATCGTTTGCCCACACCAACAGCATTTTGGGTACTGGCGCGGTTGATTTTAAAGCTTATGTCGATAAACTGATTGAACTGGGAATTGAAGAAAACTGTGCAAAACTGGGAGAACCCTGCGTGGCCGGCATTGAAATGGGCAGTGAGGCCAGTGGTGGTTTTGTTGAAGACCCGGATTTCTGGGTGGAAGAAAGCCTTAAATATCTGGCGAAAATTATGCCCGACCTAACACGTTAAAGTTCGGGGTTACAGTTCTCAATACTCAATACTAATGTCTAAAAATCTGTCAGAAATGAAAATTTGTATCGACTGCGACGATGCCGCTGTTAACCTGAAAAAAGTCCTTTTCGACCATCTGAAAAACAAAGGTGTTGACATTACCGACTTGGATTACAGCGCAACCAAACCCGGGGCAATGTACCCAGAAATAGGCTACAACCTGGCCAAACAAATTCAGTCCGGAAACTTCGACCGGGGAATCAGCATTTGCGGAACAGGTTTGGGTATGGCCATGATCGCCAACAAAGTGGAAGGTGTTTTTGCCGGGGTGTGTCACGATGTATTTTCCGCTGAACGGTTGCGAAAAAGCAACGATGCCCAGGTAATTACCATGGGAGAACGCGTAATTGGCCCCGAATTAGCCAAAACCATCATCGACGCCTGGTTGGTTTCCGAATTTCAGGGAGGTGGCTCAACCCCAAAAGTTGAACAAATGAGAGAACTTGAAAAAAAATCGTTTCATCCAAAAAAATAAGATCATCATGAAAAAAACACTAATTATCGCTCTATCCTTTTTAATCACGATCGCTTCACTACAGGCCCAAACTCCACTCTGGCAGGGACAAGGAAGGATCGCAATCAGTTCCGATGGAAATGAACATGACCATGACGACTGGGCAGCCACGCCGCTTTCGCTGGCACTGCTTGCAGCTTCAGGGTTGCAGGACAAATTGGTTTTATATACCTACAGCGATCATATTTGGGGAAGTAACCAGGATCATCCTTCTTCTCCTTCAGGATTGAACTCTTACGAACACATGCGCGAAAGCGCCCAGGGCGGGCAAAAATGGTTTGGTTTCGAAAATTCAAGGTTTCTCTGTGCCGTTGATAATGCCATTGTAGCATACAATGCCCTGCGAGACGAGATCAACAAATCATCGGCTGAAAATCCGTTGTTTATCGTGGCAGCCGGACCAATGCAGGTGGTGGGCGAAGCTATCAACCGTGCCGAAAGGGAAAAACGGCAGTTCGTAACACTGATTTCACATTCTGAATGGAATAACCGCCATGCCGACCAACCTTCGAAGAAAGAATGGGATGACCATTCAGGCTGGACTTTCCAGGAAATTAAAGACAATTTTTCAACCCTTGAAGGCGGAACCCTTAAATGTGTGAAGATTCTCGACCAAAACGGTGGCTCCGATTACCTTGCATTTAATACAGCTAAAGCAAAATTCGACTGGATAAAAACTTCAGATGCCCGTAACAATAATCTGTACAAACCTGGTGCATGGGACTGGCTCTATTCCCGAATTGAAACCTGTACTAAAAACAATGATCTAAACTTCGACCCGTCGGATGCCGGAATGATTGTTTTTCTGCTTACCGGAATCGAAAAGACTGATCCTGAAATGGCACGTGAAATAATGGAAAATCCGAAACCTAAAAAATAAACCTCATGCAGAAATTTATAAACGACCCATCAAAAGTAGTGGATGAAATGTTTGAAGCATATCTAAAAGTACATTGCGACCTGGTTAGCCCAACCGAAAATGAACGGGTTATCAAATTCAAAAATGCCCCGGTTGAGGGGAAAGTGGGAATTGTTACTGGCGGGGGTTCAGGCCATAAACCGGCTTTTATCGGCTATGTTGGTCGAAATATGGTTGACACTGTTGCTGTTGGTGAAATCTTTTCGTCTCCACCTGCTCAGATGTTTTTGGATGCAATTAAAGAAGCAAATTCCGGAAAAGGGGTTGCCATTCTCTACGGAAACTATGCCGGCGATAACATGAATGTGGCAATGGCGATGGAAGAAGCCGAAGATGAAGGAATTGAGGTGAAAAAAGTGGTGGCCAATGATGATGTGCCATCGGCGCCAAAAGGGAAGGAAGCCAAACGTCGCGGTGTGGCCGGCGAAATTCTGATGTGGAAAGTGGGTGGCGCAAAAGCTGCCCTGGGCGGTTCGCTCGATGAGGTAATTGCGGTTGCCCAAAAAGCTATCAACAATACCCGAAGCATGGGAATCGGGCTTTCTCCCTGCACTATCCCCGAAGTGGGGCACCCGAATTTTACCATCGAAGAAGGAAAAATGGAAGTGGGAATCGGGCATCATGGAGAGCCTGGAATTGAAATTGCCGATCTGGAACCGGCAGCAAAAATAGCCCAACGCGTTTGCGATGTGATATTGCCCGATTTACCCTTCGAAAGCGGCGATGAGGTGGTTGTGCTCATTTCAGGATTAGGTTCAACCCCGGTAATGGAACAATACATAGTTTATAACGACGTGGAAAAAATACTTACCGAAAAAGGGATTAAAATTTACCATTCCTACGTGGGCAATTACTTTACATCGCTCGAAATGGCCGGAATCACCTGTACTTTGATGAAACTGGATGAGGAACTGAAACAGTGTATTGACCTTGAATGTGATTCAATTGGGTTGCGCCAGTTTCAACGTTAGTCCGGGAGTCGGAGTTTGCAACTCCGACATTTTTAATTTTTAACCGTTTTTAAACCTGAAACAAATTAAAAAAATGCAAATATTTTCAAATATCGAAGGCGCCGTTATCATTGATAAAATGATTACAGCCATTCAGGAAAACAAACAATATTTGAGCGATATCGACGGATTGATTGGCGATGGCGACCATGGCATAAACATGAACAAAGGCTTCACGATGTGCCGTGAAGAACTGGATAAAAATCCGGGTGATTTGGCATATTCTGTCAAAGTTTTATCAAAAATACTGATGATGAAAATTGGTGGTTCCATGGGGCCGCTCTATGGCAAAATGTTTAAAGGTTTTGCCGCCGAACTGGAAGGTAAAAATGAAATCGGGATTGAAGAATTTGGGAAAGCTTTGAATGCGATGCTCGCTGCCGTTCAATCCATTTCGCCCGCCCAACCCGGCGATAAAACTTTGGTTGACACACTTCATCCGGCTGTCATTGCATTTAAAAAAGCAGTTGACGATGAAAAAAGTTTTGATGAAGCACTGGTTGAAATGAAAATTGCTGCAATTGCAGGCCGCGATTCCACCAAAGAAATGATAGCAAAAATTGGCCGTTCAAGCCGTTTGGGCGAACGTTCGCGCGGAGTTTTGGATGCCGGGGCAACTTCGTGCTGCCTTATCCTCGAAACCATAGCCGATTCAATAAAAGAGATTTTAAAATAATCAATTAAAAGAAATAATATGTCTGACATTAAACAAGGAGTAATTATCGGTTTTTTGGGAAAAACCCAGGATCGGTTTTCTGAATACCAAAAACCGGTTACCACAAAAGAGAAACTGGAAGTAGTTTCAAGAATTGAAGGTTTTACAGGGGTCGAGATGGTTTTTCCGTATGAAAACGGTGAGGCGGAAGAAACCAAATTATGGATGAATGAATACAGTTTGGAATTTGCCTCCATTAATGTAAATATTAAAAAGGAAACAGAATGGGTGCCTGGCGCACTTTCGCGGCCCGACAAAGCCATTCGCGACAGGGCGGTTGCCATGATTAAAAAAGCCAAAGACTTTGCTAAGGCAGTTGGTGCGCCACACGTTACCTGTTGTCCGCTGAGTGACGGTTACGATGTGTTGTTCCAGATTAACTATAAAACGGCATGGAACTATATGGTTGAAACCATTGGCGAAGCGGCTGACTACCTACCCGAAGTCCCGCTGTTTATCGAGCCAAAATATTCCGAAACACGTGTACATTGCCAGCTCGATACCACTGCAAAGGCTTTGTTACTGCTAAAGGATGTAAAATGTGAAAATACCGGAATCACCCTCGATATGGGACATTCACTGCAAAGCCAGGAAAATCCGGCGCAGGCATTATCATTGATCTACGAAAGCGGTTTCGATGCCTACATTCACACCAACGACAATGATACCAAAGCCGATTGGGATTTAATTGGCGCCAGCCGCCACTTCCTCCATTATATTGAATTGATGTACTGGGCCCAGGAATATGGTTACAATAAGTATTTCACCACCGATGCCTCACCACGCATTTTCGATGTGGTTGAGTTTTTTAACCGTCATTCCGAAATAACATCCGGCGCTTATAACCTGGCAAAAACATTAAACCGTGAAAAAATATCGGAAATGATGCGCACCGAAGATTACAGTGGCCTGATGAAAATGGTTAATAAAGAGATTTACAGAATTTAAAAAATGGATTTTCGAAATAAAAAAGTTTTGACACTAACTGCTGCAAAGAAAATAGCAGCAACCGCGGCGTTAAAAGCTGCCGAACTCAACGTTGGCGGCGCTATAGCTGTTGTTGACGATTCAGGGAGCCTCATTTACCTCGAACGGCTTGAAAATACAATGCCAGCCGCTGCACAAATTGCTATTGGCAAGGCATCTACGGCTGCGGCTTTTCAACGCCCCACCATCAAAATCGAGAACCTGATTCAGGAACAGCGGCTTTCGATGCTCGTTTTGGGCGGAATTACCCACACACCTTATGTGCCGCTCATGGGCGCTTACCCAATTGTAATCGGTAATGAAATTGTTGGCGCTGTGGCAGTTGCCGGCGCGAAAACCGGCGAAAACGACGAGATTATTGCCCTTGCTGCTTCCAAAATCTGCTTAACAGGATAGAAAAACGTACTTTAATTACTAAATTTAAAAAATATCCAATAAAATGAACCTATGAAAAATCTCATCATTTTCTTGTTTGTTATCCTCATTTTTTCGTGCCAAACCCAACAAAAACAAACCGTTCAGGTTGAAGGTGAATTGTTGAAGTGGCATAAAAT
>Ga0100401_1004427_pt1 | contig 10429 bp, 8 predicted proteins | sample CryGeymeta201525_FD_80421 | JGI IMG/M metagenome (GOLD analysis project Ga0100401, IMG submission 80421) | Groundwater microbial communities from Crystal Geyser aquifers in Utah, USA - Crystal Geyser metaG 2015-25 | ecosystem: Environmental > Aquatic > Deep subsurface > Groundwater | place: USA...
CTGCGCCCAGGGCATCGAGCCCGCGCGTGCGCGCATCGATCAGAACCTGCACGGCTCGCTCATGCTCGTGACCGCGCTCAACCCCGTGGTCGGCTACGACAAGGCCGCCAAGATCGCGCACCACGCCTTCGAGAAGGGCACCACCCTCAAGGAGAGCGCCGTCGACCTCGGCTACCTGACCGCGGAAGAATTCACCGCCGCCGTGAAGCCCGAAGAGATGGTCGGCCCGCTGAAGATCTGAGATCGACGGGAGCGCTCTGCGGCGGGTCGCCTTCGAGCGCATGCGAGGGCGGACTCTACGACCTGCACCCGTCGGGCTGTGCGTCCCGCTGACGCTCCAGGCGTCGTCTCTGGAGTCGCGAGCGGCGAAGGAACGGCCTAAGCTCGGTCCCCATGCGTGCACGAGTCGTGTTGCCGGCCGTCGTGATCGCCCTGCTGGCCGGGGCGGCGCTCCACCATGTCCTCGCCGGGGACGACTCTTCCGGGGAGGAGCTCGACGCGGGCCTCGGTCAGGGCACGGCGCTTCCGGACGCGCTCTCCACCTGCTTCGCGCAGGGGCTCTCGGGCATGACCACGGGCAGCTCGCCGGGGGAAGACGGCGTGCGTGTGTCCATGCAGATGCCCGCACGTCGCGGACGTGATCAAGCCGGGCGTACATCGCGACCTCCCGATAGGGCGCCAGGAGAACAGCCATGAGCCAGAGTGTTCCGACCTCCTTGCCCGCCTCGGTCGATCTCGTCGTGGTCGGCGCGGGGACCGCGGGTGCGGCGCTTGCGGGAGCCGCTGCGGCGCGAGGCCTGAGCGTGCTCTGCCTCGAGCGGGGAGACCTCGGCGCGGCGGGGGCGCGCTGGGTGAACGGCGTGTCGGACGAGGCCTTCATCGAGGCAGGCGTCCCGTTGCCGACGGGCGAGGAGCTGCTCAGCGAGGGCGGGAACTTCCACCTGCTGGCCGGTTGGGGACCGGAGCGCATCGTGATCGATCGACGTGGCCTGTACGAGGTGGACATGCGGCTGCTGGTCGCACGTCTGCAGGCGCGTGCGCTCGAGGCGGGCGCGCGGCTCGAAGGAGGCGTGCGCGTGGACGGCATCGAGGGCCGGCGTGTGTCGACCTCCGCCGGGCCGGTCGAGGCCGAGTTCATCGTCGACGCGTCCGGGCTCTCGGGGGCGCGCCTGCTCGCACAGCCGAAGACGCCGCCCTCCGACATCTGCTCCGCTGCCCAGGGCGTGTACGCCCTGAAGGACGTCGCCGCAGCGAAGGCGTTCTTGGCCGAACACGAGGTGGGCGAAGACGAGACCCTGTGCTTCGCCGCGGTCGAGGGCGGCTACTCGATCCTCAACATCTCGCTCCACGGCGACGAACTCAGCATCTTGACCGGCTCCATCCCCGCCGATGGTCACGCCTCGGGCGCGAAGATGATCGAGCGCTTCCTCGCCGAGCACGAGTGGGTGGGCAGGCGTCGCTTCGGCGGATCACGCGCGATTCCCCTCGGCCGTCCCCACGACCTATTGGCGAAGGGCTCCGTCGCCGTGCTCGGTGACTCCGCGCGTCAGGTCTTCTCCGCGCACGGTTCGGGCATCGGTCCGGGTCTGGTCGCTGCGCGCATGCTGGCCGAGGCGCTGGCCGAGGGACGCGGCTGCGAAGGCTACGCGCTCGATTGGATGCGAAGCCATGGCGGTGTCTTCGCGGGCTACGATTCCTTCCGGCGCTTCTCGCAGCGGCTCGGCGTGCCTGAGCTGCTGTATTTGATGCGCACCGGGTTGATGGATCCAGACAGCGCCGGGGCCGCCTTGGTCCAGCGCTTTCCGCGTCCGAGTCCCGGTCGCGCCCTCAGCCTCGCGCCCGCCATCGCGGGTTCGAGTCGTCTGCGTCCGCGCTTGATCTCCCTCGGCGCTGGCATCGTCGCGCTCACCGCCTTGTATGCGCGCTATCCCGAGGCTGGCTTCAAGCGCGACGCCTGGCTGCGGGCCGTGCAGCGCGTCCATGGAGGCGCGGCGTAGTGGCGGAGCTCGCGCCGTTGGTGCCGTCCGGGGCCCGCTTCGAGTTCGGACAAAGCCCCTTTCACGTCAAGGGCGTGCTCTACCGCAACACCCAGGGCTACTTGCGCGCCGAGGTCGACGGCGGGATGGACACACTGCTCGCGGCCATCGAGGAGCCCGCTCTGCGCGAGTTCATCTCCCAGCCCTTTCTACCCTCGTCGAAGTACGACGTGATGCCCGTCCCGGCCCTGATCGATCGTGAGGCCAAGGCCACGGGACAGAGCCTCGAGGCCTACCTCGAGAGCCGTACCGCCTGGCAGGCGCGGCACGACATCCACGGCATCTATCGCATGCTGCTCAAGCTCACGAGCCCCGAGCGAGTCATGTCACGCCTCCCCCGTCTGCTCGTGCAGCTCTTCGATTTTCCCGAGGTGACGTTCGACGCAACCGGTGAGCGCGCCCGCCTCTTGGAGTTCTCACGCATCCCGCAGCCGCTCGAGGCGTGGTTGCGCGTCGGCTTCCGCGTCTACGCCCAGACGGCTCTCGAGCTCGCGGGCGCGCGACAGGTGGTCAGCGACTTCGAGCGATCGGAAGACGGCCCCCTCGAGATGGGCCTTCGCCTGCGCACGATGCGCATGCACGTGTCCTGGAGCTGAGCCGGCACGCGCGGTGACACCGCCGACCCGACTCGACGCCGCGCCGTGGCCGTGAATCTCAACCGTCCGCTGCGCTCGGCGCCGCCGTGACCGCGCGAGTACACGCCGACGCTCAGCGTGCCGTCGTCTGCGGGTCGCACCAGGCAGAACTGCCCATGCTGCGTGCGCGGGCCGCACTGGAGCTGCGCGGACTCGCTCCGGGCGTGCCACAGCATCGTGCTCGGCCGATGGCCTGGGTCCATCGATCGTCCAAAGCGGTGTCGAAGCACGTTCATGTCGAGCTGCGCGGAGACTCGAAGGCCCGTGCTGCTCTGCGCCTCGATGCGCCAACGCTCGCCGGGCCAGGGCGTGGAACACCCGACGAGCGCGGCTCGCACGGCCCTCGGGATGCCGCGAGTCTGAGCGGCACCGAGCCTGGGCAGGGCGCCGCTCGCGACCAGCAAGACCAGACCACGGGCGGCGAGGCCGAGGGAAACTCGACGACGGGGACGAGGACGAGGCATGAAGTTCGCGTGCGTCACCTCGTCGGGACGCACGAGCGCGCCATCGGATCCGAGACTGCCGCTCGCCTTGCTCCGTCTGACGGCCACGGGCATGCTCCGCGCCTCATGTCTATCGAGATTCGCGAGCATCGTCCCGGTAGGGATATCAAGGACTTCGTCCGTTTCCATCACACGCTCTACGCGAACGATCCGGCCTGGGTCGCGCCGCTCGACATGGAGCTCATGGACAGGCTCTCGCCGGGCAAGAACCCCTTCTTCGAGCACGCCGAGGTGGCGCTCTTCAGCGCGTGGAAGGACGGCCGCATGCTCGGCCGCATCTCCGCGCAGATCGATCACGAGCACCTGAAGCTGCACGACGATGGCGCCGCCTTCTTCGGCTTCTTCGACACCGTCGACGATCCCGAGGTGGCCAAGGCGCTGCTCGCGCGCGCCGAAGCCTGGGCTACGGAGCGCGGGATGAAGGTGCTGCGTGGACCCTTCTCCCTGAGCATCAACGAGGAGTCGGGCACCCTGATCGAGGGCTTCGAGCATCCGCCCGTGGTGATGATGCCGCACGCCTTGCCTTATCAAGCCGGGCTCGCGGAGCAGGCCGGCTACGACAAGGCCAAGGATCTCTTCTGCTGGCGCTACGACGTGCAGAAGATCCCGCCTCGCGCGACCCGGGCGTGGGAAGCCGTCGACGCTTTGCCCGAGGTGCGCTTCCGCTCCGTCGACCGCAGCAACATGCTCTCCGAGCTCGAGATCCTGCTCGAGATCTTCAACGACGCCTGGAGCGAGAACTGGGGCTTCGTGCCCTCGACACCGGCCGAGGTGCGCAAGGCCGCCGCCGACATGAAGCTCCTGATCGATCCCGACCTGGCGTTCTTCGCCGAGATCGACGGGCGGCCCATGGGCATCTGTGTCTGCCTGCCGAACCTCAACGAGGCGACGCGCGACATCCACGGCAAGCTCTTCCCCTTCGGCTTCGCGAAAATGCTCTGGCGGTTGAAGGTGAAGGGCCCCAAGAGTGCCCGACTGATGCTGCTCGGATTGCGCAAGGAGTTGAGGGGCGTGAAGCGCTACGGCGCGCTCTCGACGGCGATGTACGTCGAGCTGACGCGTCGCGGTGTGCCGAAGGGCTACGAGTGGGCCGAGCTGTCCTGGACGCTCGAGGACAATCGACCCATCAACCTCGGCATCCGCGCCATGGGCGGCGAAATCTACAAGAAGTACCGCATCTTCGAGAAGGCGCTGCCCCAGGTGAACGCCTGATGCAGCTCGATCTCGTGTTCCGCGCGCTCCACCTGGCCGCCGCCATCCTCTGGCTCGGCGGGCTGACGAGCGTGTCCCTGGCCGCCGCCCTGGCGCCTGACGCATCTCGTGCCGAGCTCGCGGGCATTCTGCGCAAGGTGGCCCTGCGCGTCGCGACCCCGGCGATGGTCGTCGCCTTCGTCTTCGGGCTGAGCGTGCTGATCCCGCATTTTCGCGAGCAGTACGCTCACGCCGGCTGGATGCACGCCAAGCTGACGCTCGTGCTCGTGGCCTCCGCGCTCAGCGGCGCCGTCACGGGTCGCCTGCGCAGGGTCGCGGCGGGCTCGGCGGCGCCTGGTCCGCTGCGGATCTTCGGTATCCTGCTCGGCGTGCTGACGTTGCTGATCGTGGCCTTGGCCGTGCTCAAGCCCTTCTGAGGCCCAGCCGAGTGCGCAGCTTCACGCTCGCTGCGAGAACATCACTTCACGCGTGCCGGAGCTCCCCCTGGTAAACACTGGCGATCTTCCGTGGCATAGTGCTTGCTGTGAATATCTCCATGCGCTTCGCCACTCATCGCCTCCTGCCCCTCTTCGTGCTCGTCTCCTTGCTCGGCTGCGCTCCGGATCCGCATCTGTCGGCTTCGGGCCTCGCCAGCGTTCAGGTCGGCAGCACGGTGTCGGGCTTCGACTTCGCCCAACCCACGCGCCTGTCCGAGGACGCCCTCGAGACTTTGCCCGCCGGCACCCCCGCGGGACGCTGCGTGCTCGGTCCCTCGGGTGTGAGCTTCGCCCTCGCGCGGGCCACCGCCGGCGTGCCCGGGAGCGTCAGCCTCGAGTCGCTCGAGGTCGTCGTCCACGACGTGGGCGATCCCGAGGTGCGCGTCTCTTTGAGTGACGGTCTCTACCTGCCGTCCGGAACCTGCGACGTCACGCTCGTCTACGCGAACCGCGCCGACCAGGTCGCCGCCTTCACGGCGAGCTGCGATCTCGACGGTCCCTCGGGTGCGGCCCACTTCGACGCCAACCTCGAGTACGCCGCCTGCCGCGTTCAGTGAGTGGCGGCTCGTCGTTCTGACACATCCGGCCAGGGCAGGGTGGGCGTGATGCGGAGCGCGCGACCATCCGTCTCGACCATCACGCCTCCGACCGTGTCCGTGCGTAGCGCGTAGGAGGCCACGTCGCGCAGCCGCGCCAACGTCTCCAGGTGCGGATGACCGAAGCGATTCTGTCGGCCGCAGCTCACGATGGCCCAACGCGGCCGCACGAGATCGAGGAAGGCCAACGTCGACGACGATCGCGATCCGTGATGCGGCACCTTCAGCACGTCCGCGTAGAGCGCGTGGCCCAGGCGCAGGAGCCCGTGCTCCGCGAGCGCCTCCACGTCTCCGGTGAAGAGCAGGCGATGACGCCCGTACTGGATCCGCAGCACGAGGGAGTTGTCGTTCAGGTCGTAGCCCGAGTCGTAGCCAGGGCACGGCGCGAGCACCTGGGCCACGGCATGCGCGAAGAGACGCGGCCGCCCGCACAGTTCGGACGGATAGAAGATGCGCGTTCCTGAGTCGCGCGCGCGCCGGATGATGCGGCTCACGCTCTCTCCGGGCGCCTCCTGCTCCGACTGACGATTCAGCCACAGCTCGCGGATCGGCACGCCAGCGTCGAGCAAGGCCTCGAGTCCGCCGTAGTGATCGGGGTGTCCGTGGGTGAGCACGAAGACGTCCACGTGACCGCGACGCCTAGCTGCCAAGAGCGGCAAGATCACGCGTTCCGGCGCCTGGCCTTCGCGCGGACCCGCGTCGATCATCATCAGCTCGCCGTCGGGCAGGTCGACCATGGCGCCGTCGCCCTGACCGATGTCGAGGTAGGTCGCGCGCAACCGATCGTGGGGCCGCTCCTGCACGCGCAGGCTCCACTCGAGGCCGAACAGGGCGCAGACGAGCAGGCAGAGCAGCACGAGCCCATGGCGCGGGCGACGCAGAAAGAGGCCGATGCCGCAGGCGACGGCCAGCACGAGCCCCTGGGCCCAGCTCAGCGGTGGCAGCACGGACGCGGGGCCCACGGACGCGGCGGCGGCGGACGCGGCGAGCAGCGCGCGCACGAGCTCCGTCAGGGGTTTGCCCGTGAGGGCAGCGACACTTGGCAGACCCAGCGCGAGTCCGGCGTGCAGCCAGGTCAGCGGCACCAGCACGAGCGCGAAGAGCGGCAGGACGAGCACGTTCACGAGCCAGCCCAGCAGCGGCGCCTGGGCGAAGACGTAGGCCGTGAAGGGCGTGGTCGCGAGCAACGCCCGTCCCGCGCTGCGAGCGAGGCGCTTGAGCGCGTCTCCGTCGCCGCCGCCCCCGAGCAAGGCCGAGGTGGCGAGCACCGAGAGCAAGAGCGCGGGCGAGAGCGCGTCCGTCGGCGCCCAGAGCGTGAGCATCAGGATGGCCATGGCAGAGATGGTGGGGGCGTGGGCGCGCCGGCCGAGGACGCGCATGCCCAGCGCGAGGCCCGCCGTCAGCGCCGCGCGTTGCGCGCTAGGCGCGTTCCCCGCGAAGGCCGCCAGCGGCGCAGCGAGCACCAGCCCGAGCAGCGCGGCCCAGCGTCCCGCGTCCGCCACCACGCGACTCAGGAGCGCACGCCACAGGGCGACGAGAAGGCCCAGCAGCAACGTGATGTGCAAGCCCGAGACGGCCATCAGATGCGCGAGTCCGGCTGCTCGCACATGCGCCCGGTCCTCGGGATCGAGGGCGCCCCCTTCGCCCAGCAACAGCGCACGCGCAACGCCCACCACGTCGGCGGGCAGGCTGCGCTCGAGGGCACGTCGCGCGCGTCCTCGCGCCTGCTCGAGGGCATCGGCCGCGGCGCTTCGCGACAAGACGCGCGGCGCCACGCCTTCGACCCGCCGCGCGCGGCCCGCGATGCCTCCATGCGTGGGCCAGGCAGGGTGGGGCGTCTCGTCGTAGAAGCGGGCGAAGGGCCTCAGCTTGGCCAGCAGGCGCACGCGCGCGCCGACGGGCAGGGGCGAATCCAGCAACAGACGCGTGCGTGGCAGCGGGGCGCCGTCCTCCAGCATTCGGCCGCGCTCGATCTGGATCACCGAGAGCCGCTCGCTTCCGCGTGTGCGTTCCTCTACTACCCTGGCGTCGAGGCGCGCGGTCCCGGCGTGGATCACGGGCGCCTCGGCCTCGGGCGCGACGGCCAGGCCCGCGGAGAGCGCCGCGGCGAGCAAGAGCACGGCCGCGCGTTGTGGTCGGAAGAAGAGCCCCGTGCTCAGCGCCAACGCCAGCGCGCCGGCGGGCGCTCGCCAGGCGTCGGGCCACAGCCCCGAGAGCAGGAGGCCGAGGTACCAGGCCGCGACGAGTGCGGGCAGGGCGCGTGCATGGAGACGCATGCCCTCCCCGGTTCAAGCCCCGTGCCTAGCGCGGAGGTCGCGAACTCATGGCGCTTTTCCGTCACGCGCCCGGCGGTTGGCGGCGAAATCGGAAGCGTCCGCCAGGCGGCCGCCAGCCTTCCGCCCAAAGATCAGTGGCTCCGCGGCCCCAGTCGGCCCGCGACCGCGGAGCCGTGGATCACGCGCACGAGATGGTGACGTCGTGGGTGTGACCGTTGGTCAGGGACGACGTGATGGTGACGGGGCCGCCACCCTGGAGCGTGGTGAAGTCGGCCGCCGCGACCGTGAGGTCGTGCGTGTGGGAGGCCGTTCCCTGGATGTCGTAGACGACCTGCGCGCCCGCCGCGACATCGCTTCCCAGCACGTCCAATGCGTGTCCGTGGTTGGCGCTGATGTTCGTCGTCGTGCCGGTGCACGCGGCCGTGCCCGTGTCGGCCGTGCCCGTGTCGGTCGCCGTGCCGGAGTCGGTCGCCGTGCCGGAGTCGGTCGCCGTGCCGGAATCGGTCGCCGTGCCGGAGTCGGTCGCCGTGCCCGAGTCCGTGCCTGTGCTGTCGTCGCCACATCCGGTCATCGCGAGGACACCGAGCCCCACGCTGCCCACTGCCACTGTCTTCAAGAATCTTCGTCGAGTCGCCATGTTAGAACCTGCCCTGTTTGAGTTACGTCAATCGGGGCATGCTACCGGCCCTGCGGGGATCATGAAAGTTCCCTTAGGGAACGTGCACGGCCCACACGCCACGGCTTGCACGGAGCAGGCGCATCCGTTAGACCGGCCACCCCTGGGATGCTTAGCTCAGCTGGATAGAGCATCGGCCTCCGGAGCCGAGGGTCAGAGGTTCGAATCCTCTAGCATCCGCCAGCGGCCTTCTGCAGCGAGCCTCGCTGTACCCGAGGTCGCCAACTGGGCCGCGCCATGGGCGGGGTCATCGCGGGGGGCGACGAACGACTCGTGCAACTAGACGCCATCTTGACGCAACGCTTTGGGGTGGAACGCGCGCGGTTGGATGAAATCCGGCGCGAGGCGGCGCTCGCACGCTTGCCTTACGCCCAAGCTCTGGCGGCCGCCGGAGTCTGCACCGAGGAGGATCTGGCGTCGGTTCTGGCGGAGGCCATCGGAGGCGTCGTGCTCGACCTGGCGGCGGGCGCCTTCGACGCGGAGGCCGTGGCGCTGCTCTCCGAGGCCGACGCGCGACGCTTCTTGATGATCCCCGTCGCCCATGGACCTTCCGGCCAGAGCCTGCGTGTCGCCTTCGCCAATCCCCTCGATGAGGAGGCGGTCGTAGCGGTCGAAGCCGCCGCCGAATTGCCCGTGGAGTGCTCCGTGGCCGTGGCCACCGACGTGCTCGACGCCATCAATCGCGAGTATCGGCGCCGCGAGACCAAGGTCGTCTTCCGGCCCGCCCCGAAGCCCGTCGAAGCCAACCGCCTCCCGTTGCCGGTCGAGCCACCGAGCGAGCCCGCGCCCGAGCTGGTCGACGCCTCGATCACGGCGCCTGCCCGTCGCCTCGACGGCGAGGCCTCGCTCGAGCTCAGGCACGAAGCACTCCTGTTGGCGCTGATCGAGCGCGGGCTGGTCACACGCGCGGACTATCTCGAGGCGCTCAAGCGTTTGCTCGGACGCGAGGGTTAGGGTCTACCTCGTCCGCTTCAGCTCGAGCGGCATCGGCCGTGCATTTGTTGACGAAACGCCCGCCTCGTCGGAAGGGAATGTCCGACTGCGGACCGTTCCCGGACGCGTGGTGGGGCCTTCCTGCGTCAGGGAGGCGCTGGTGCGAATCGTGCACAGCAGCTGGCCCACGGCCCGGCGTGTGGCCCGTTCGTCGAGCTCCCGAGGCACTCCGTGTCGAGGTTCTCGTCGGGTCGGCACACGACGGAACGACCCCGGGACACCCCTGGGGGCGACCGCTTGACACCCTTTCGCGCGCCGGGTAGCGTCGCGCGGATTTTTGACAGGCTTTCATTGGGATCTACGACCCGCTTGAAACCTGTCCAACGTCGGCCCGTTCCGGGCCGCGGAGGATGGATCGCTATGGCTGAGATTTTCAGGATGACAGGACGGGCCGGCCTCATGGGTCTGGTTTGCGCCATGGCCCTCGCGGGCTGTGGTGATGACAGCAGCTCACGCGCCGACTCGGGTTGCACGGGCATCTGCCTGGACGACGGCGGCACGGACAGCGCCACGATGACGGACGCGGGTCCGGACACGGGCGTCATCGACAGCGGCACGGACACCGGTATGCCGCCCAGCTGCGCTGGCGTCGGCGGCGCGTGCGACCCCGCACGTGGTTGCAGCACCGGCGGCTGCTTGGCTGAGAACTCCACCAGCATCGGTGACGCCACCGACCCGATCGACATGGGGCCTGGCGGCGCCATCTCGATCCCTGCGATCTTCTGGCTCGGCGGCTACTGCTCGCCCAACATCAGCGAGACCGGCGGCCTCACCGCCTCCTGCGACGTGAACAACGCGGACGACCCCCTCTGCGGCGACTGCGCCACCTGCGTCAACGTGGGCGGCACGCCTCCCGCGGGCCTCTGCCTCGCCAAGTGCACCACGTCCATCACGGACAACGGCGGCTGCCGCACCGGCTACGACTGCAACCTCAGCATCGAGGCTTGCTTCCCGGGCTGCGGCGGCGACGACGAGTGCAAGGTCAACCGCCAGGACACCAACGGCATCGCGGGCATCCAGACGCCC
>Ga0100401_1004432_pt1 | contig 10422 bp, 2 predicted proteins | sample CryGeymeta201525_FD_80421 | JGI IMG/M metagenome (GOLD analysis project Ga0100401, IMG submission 80421) | Groundwater microbial communities from Crystal Geyser aquifers in Utah, USA - Crystal Geyser metaG 2015-25 | ecosystem: Environmental > Aquatic > Deep subsurface > Groundwater | place: USA...
GAGCCAGAGCGGCGATATCCGCTGGGGCATCCACCCCGATGAGCAGTTGGCGGACTTTGTCTACGACTGGGTGCCTTTCATCCTGCTGGACACGACCACGGCCGGCGTCTACGATACCGTCATCGCCGACCTCAACTTTGACTACTGGTTCGACGGCTATGACGACGTGGCGAACAAGGCCGACCCGGTGCTGACCCAGGACCTGGGCTCCTACCTCTACGCCGACACCGCGGTGGCGGCCGGAACCCAGTACGTGCCTAACTGGTGGACCTCAGTTGGACTTCCGCCCACCTGGTGGATACCGTGGAACGTTTCCCCGGGCGAGGTGCTGCCCGCCGGTTCGTGGATTGCCGCGCTGGACCACAACTCGATTGCCGGCGCCAATGACGGCGCTGACGGCATGGCCGACGTCTCCGGCGGCATGATCTACTACATTGCCGACGGCCAGCTGCCGGTCCCGGGCATGGACTACCTGTACCCCGAATCCGGCATCCCGCTCAACGGCCAGTTGGTGGCCTTCATGATCGGCTCCTACTGGGCCGGCGGCGGGGAGCACGGCACGTTGTGCGCCTCGGCGGCGGTGGCCGGCGGCGAGATCACGGGCTACTTTGCGGCGACGGGTGAGTGGGTGCAGTATGACCCGGCCGACTTTACGGGCTTCACCTTCCCCCCCAGCAACCCCCCGGCCGGTATGATGACCTGGCTCAAGGGCGCTGAAGGTACCGTGCAAGGCCCGGCTCCCGACGCCAGGATCATCGCCATCGGCGATAACTACAGCGTCGTCAACGGCATGCAGGGCTTCTACGATGCCTACACCTTCCTGGCCTACGGCGTGGACGGCGCGCCCAACAGCGGCGATGAGTTCGTGCAGGTCGCCAGCATGTCCTACGGCGACGGTTCGGTGCATAACGATGGTTGGGACTGGGAGTCGCGCCTGATCTCCTACTACAACCAGACCTACCTGCCGAACACCACCTTCACCGCTTCCAGCGGCAATGGCGGCCACGGCTTCGGCACCATCAACTCGCCGCAGGGCAACACCACCGTCAGCGTGGGCGCCAGCACCCAGTACGGCGCGTCCGACGTCTTTGGCGGCGGCCTGGCCGCCAGCCAGATCAACGACGGCGAGGTGCAACCCTTCTCCGGCCGCGGGCCGGATGCCCTGGGCCGGCCCGACCCGGACGTGGTGGCCACCGGCGCCTGGGGCGCGGGCGACGTCCCGCTGAACCTGGCGCCCATCTATGGCTTCGTCTATGGCGGCTGGTACGTGCAGGACGGCAACAACGCCTGGTACGAGTGGGGCGGCACCAGCCGCGCAGCCCCTGAGGCCGCCGGCGTGCTCGCGCTGATCTACCAGGCGTATAAGGACAAGAACGGCGCCTTCCCCACCTTCGAAACGGCGCGCCAAATCCTCATGTCTGGCTCCGACGACCTGAGTCACGACGTCCTGATGCAGGGCGCAGGCCGGGTCAACGCCGATCAAGCCACCAGCGTGGCTGGCGGGGTGGATGGCGTTTACGTCTCCCCCAGCCTGTTGGCCGCCGGCGAGTACCAGGGCACGCACTTCGAATCCTTCGCCAACGTGCTCTTCCCCGGCGACACCTGGGCGCAGACCTTCACCGTCCATAACACCGGCGCGGCAAGCAAGACCGTGACAGTGGGCGATGAGATCCTGTTGGAAGACAGCGCGCTCAACTACAACGTGGTGGTCAAGCCGTACACGGGGATGGAGGATCCCACCTACCCGAACGCCTACTTCTACTACGCCAACTACTTCGTAAACGGAGCGACCCCCATCCCGGTCCCGGCCGGCGCCGACCTGATGCAGGTGCAGTTACTGGTGCCATTCGAGCTCCAGGACTTCGCCTACACCGACCCGGATCCCGGATCCCTCAGCTACACCGCGGATCAGCGCTGGTCGCTGACCGTCTACGACTGGACCGACCGCAACGCGGACGGCGATCTGTGGGATGATGTCAATGCCGACGGCATCGTCAACCCGCAAGTCGGCACGGATACGCTGGACACCGCCTTCACCGGGGTCGTGGGTGATCGTACCGAGATCAACCGCTTCGCCTACTCCTATCTCTACGGCAACCAGCAGGAAGTCACGGTGCGGCTGGGTGACCGGACGGACATAGACAATATCGTCCTGGGCATCGTGCACCGCAATGACAACGACACCCGGCCCGGCTGGGGCGCAGCAGAGTACTCGGCGAACCCGCTCCAGGTTAAGGTCACCTTCTACAAGAAGGCGGACTGGCCCCTGGTAAGCGAAAGCCCGGCCAGCCTGAGCGTGGCGGCGGGCGGCAGCGGCACATTCGATGCCACCTTCACCATCCCCGCTGCCCAGGCCCCCGGCCTCTACGAGGGCGCCATCCGCGTGGACGACGGCACACACACCTCCATCGTCCCGGTGACGGTCAACGTGGCAGTGCCGAATGATGACCTGCTCTTCAACCTGGGCGGCACGGCAGCAGCCGGCACCCCCTACGACAACGGCCGCATGAACGGCGGCTGGACCTGGTACAGCGTACTGGAGGAAGGCGACTGGCGCTACTACTACTACGACGCCAACGCCGGCTTCGACCAGCAGTACCTGTACGTGAACAACCAGTGGGGCACGCATCACACCAACATGCCCGCCTTCAACGAGACCCTGGTCTGGGGTCCCAACCCCGGCGACCAGTTCTCCCTGAAGGAACCGGCCAAGTACGGCCCGTACGGCATGCAGTTCGCCGGCGGCACGCCGTACGCCGACACCTTCCCGTGGTGGAGCTGGTGGGGTGATCCGCGCGAGGGGTTCTGGTGGCAAAACGGCGACGGCACGCCGCTGCCCGAGAGCCGCGCCTGGGCCACCCTGTGGGACGGCCTGAACCAGGTGCAGTTCCGCAACGTCCTGCTCTCCGGCACGGAATTTGGCGAGGACTTCGCCGGCACGGCCGGCGTCTTTGGCGTGGACGCGCCGGAGACCGGCCTCACCATCAACACCGACCAGTCCAGCGGCTCCTTCGCACTGGATGCCGTCAGCCCGGTGGACGGCCTGATCGCCTATGCCTCCGGCTTCGGCGAGGAGGAGTGGTTCCGCAACCAGGATGTGCCGCAAGGCAAGCACACCGACTTCCCGCCGTCTGACCTGATGAGCGGATGGGTGCACACCTTCACCGCGACCAACCTCAGAGCCATCCAGATTTCGACCTTTGGCCTGAGTAATTGGTGGTCCGACATGGACCTGTACCTGCTGTACGATGCCAACGGCGACGGGGTCTTCAACTTCTACGACAACCGGGAATACCTGGCCGATTCCGCCGGCTGGTCTTCCAATGAGTACATCTGGTACCATGGCGGTGTGGGCATCCCCTTCGTGGCGGATGGTACCTACGCCGTGGTGATGTACGGCTACGACATCCAGCCAGGCGACCAGTTCGATCTCCGCCTGGTGACCTACGGCGGCGACAAGCTGAACGTGGCAGGGGCCAACGCGGGCAACAACTACGTGCTCGGCGCCACCCCCGGCCTGACACAGAATCTGACGGTCAACTGGGATGTGCCCGGAAGCGGCGTGTGGTGGGGCTTTATATGGTTCGGCATGCCGTGGGAAGAGGAGCCGACGAACTGGTCGCAGGGTCCGGGCATCTTCGTGCCGGTGACCATCAACGCCAGCGGCGTCGTCCCCAGCGTCACCAAGACCGTAGATCGGGAGAGTGTGTGCCAGACAACAACCGCAGGCGCGCATGAGATCCTCACCTACAACATCACGGTGTCCAACGGCGGCAACGAGAACGCCTGGATCAAGGTGGCGGACCTGCTTCCGGCAGGCTTGAGCTACGTTAGGTCCTCCCGGGAGCCGACGGTCAACGATGGCACCACCAGCTACTACGCGCGCTGGTGGAACGATGTGGGCGAGTTCGGCTATATCTGGCCGGACGGCAATGGCTACCTGCGCCTGAATCGCTCCATGGGGCCCAGCACCTCCGGCAAACTGTACATCGAGTACAGGGTCAAGGTGGATGCCGGCTTCGTGGGACCCATCACCAACAAGGCTGATGTCACCATGGACTTTGGTGGATTCCACCAGTTCCTCAGCGACACGGCTTTGACCGATGTTAACTACTGTGTTTACGCGCCGCTCATCGTCAAGTAGTAAAGTGACGTAACGGCAGGTTGCGCAAGACGCGTCCTGGCGAAGGTTCGAAAACTTCGCCAGGACGCCGGAACACGAAAGAGGGCCGCCAGGCAATGCCTGGCGGCCCTTCCTCTTGTGAGCCTGCTCCACACCCCCGCTTTGCGCCGGGAACTAACCCTCTTGCCATATCCCGCAGAAGAACACGCGCCGCCCGTCGCTGCGGTACTCGTACCGTACGCCCCGAGCCTCGAGGATGAGGCGGTAGCCGGGCCGGGCCGGCGGCTCATCCGGGTACGCCTGGTCTGGCTGCTTCCCTGGCGGCGGCATACAGCCCGGCCAGGCGTCGCTCCACGGGGCGGTTTCTATCTTGACTACAGTGATCTCGTCGGCAGTGAGGTTCAACCGCTGGGCCAGGTCGGCCCGGGCCAGCTCGGCGGCGCGGCGGGCGGCCGGGTCCGCGGGATCAGCCGTGGGCGCGGTTGTCGCGCCGGCCCGCGCTTTCTGCTCGCATAACACAGCGTGGGCGCCCCGGTCGGTGTGGTACTCGTAGCACGCACCGCCGGCCGCCACGCAGAGCGTCACCCGGTAGCCCGGCGTGATCACCTGGGCATACATCATGCCCGGCTGTGGGCAACCCAGGCTGGCGTCGGGCCATTCCACATACTCGACGCTGAACACGATGATTTCTTCCCAACCCACGCCCAGTCGCGCTGCCAGTTCGTTGATCGCCTGCGCTACGGGTGGCTCGACGGTGGCGGCCGGCATGGCCGCAAGTGGGCTTGGAGCAGGCTTGGTTTCAATTGGCAACGCGGTTGGGGAGAGTGGGATGAGGGATGGGGTAGGCGCGCCAGAGAGAAATACAGGGGTGGATGCGCGCACCACGGGCGCACTGCAACCTGCAATCAAGACAACAACCGGTATCACCAACCATTTGACGTACATTGGTTCATCTCCTTTTTTTCATTGGACGTTGGATCGGGCCTGGAAGTTCCACCCTCATTGCATGGGCGTATTGCATCACGATAAAATGTTACTTTGACGGCAATCTTGACAAAAATGAGAAAACTGTCATAATCTATCCATGTCTTTTCCTGTCGCCGCGCCTTATGCAACCTGGAAAACGAACGCCGGGTCTTTTGAATTTGACTGCGCCTCGTTGACTTGCGCCTTGACAGTCAATCGGTCTTTCCGCGACGCCCTGCATTTTCTGCTTTTGGTTGAAAATGCCGGTTGTGTTTTAATGGCAGTCAGAAGGACAAATCTTATGTTTAACATGGAGCAGACCCTAAAGGTTTTCCCGGCAAACCAAGTGGAAATTTTGCAAAGGAATCCCGTTTGAAATGCGCATTCGATGGCGAAGAAAACCTTTAGGGTCTAGTTCTGGCAGGCGGTTGAATAGATACAAATGGAGATAACAAAACAGACACTTAAATACAACGCGCGTAGTTTCCTTTTTGTCACACCCAAGCTCAAACTGCAAGACAAAATTTAAAATGGAGAATTGTAACCATGAAAACCAATTTATTGTGGCGTCTTACCAGCGTAATGATTTTGCTGGCGATGCTCACCAGCCCGGTAGGTTCGGCCTATGCCACGCCTGCCGCCCCTCCGTCTGCGCAGTCGGCGCAAACAGATGCTTCCATCCAGGTGGAAGACGCGCTGGCCCGGCAATTCGAACAGCAAGGCAGCGCCGGCTACCTGATCTACTTCCGCTCCAAAGCCGACCTGGTTGCCGCATCCAAGATGGGCTGGAACGAGCGCGGCCAGTTTGTAATGGAAACCCTGCAAAAGGCCGCCCTCAACAATCAGGCCAGTGTGCGGGCTTATCTCGACGCGCAGGGCGTCAAATATCAATCCTTCTGGATTGATAACATCATCGCGGTTGATTCATCCACCAGCCAGGTCTTCAACGGACTGATGGCTTTCCCTGAAATCCAATCGCTGAAAGCCCGCCGTATGATGGGGATCATCGAACCCGAACGCGAACCGATGACCCAACATTTGTTTGCCATCGAATCCAACCTGACGCATATCAATGCGGATGATGTCTGGGCTTTGGGATACGAAGGCCAGGGCGTCACCATTGCAAACATTGACACCGGAGTGCGTTACACCCACCAGGCAGTCAATGCGCAGTATCGCGGTAATCTCGGCGGGGGGGTCTACGACCACAACTACAACTGGTTCGACCCCATTGGCACCTATCCCACTGCCCCCGGTGATGAACATGGACATGGCACGCATACCATGGGTACCATGGTCGGCGATGATGGCGGCGCCAACCAGATCGGTATGGCGCCCAGCGCTGATTGGATGGCCTGTCGCGCCTGTAGTACCACCGGCTGCCCCGATACGGCCCTGCTGGCCTGCGCCCAGTTCATCGCCGCCCCCACCGACCTGGCGGGCGCCAACCCTGATCCCGCCAAACGCCCGGTGGCGGTCAACAACTCCTGGGGCGACTGTGGCACGAGCTACGATAACTGGTACCAGGGTTCGGTGGATGCCTGGCAAGCCGCTGGCATCTATCCGATTTTCTCGAACGGGAATGCCTCCAACTGCGGATATAGCTCGCCTCCGGGGCTGAACACCGTTGGCAATCCGGCGCGCTACGGTAACGTCACCGGCGTCGGCTCCAGCGGCCAAAATAACGGCCTGTATGCCACGCACTCGAACTGGGGCCCCACCGACAATCTGGATACCGTCAACCCGAACCCCAATGATGCGTTCGGCGCGGCGCTCAAACCCCAAGTCATCGCTCCGGGCGTGAGCATCCGCTCCAGCGTAAACACGAGCGACAGCAGTTATGCGAGTTGGGGCGGCACCTCGATGTCTTCCCCGCACGTCACTGGCCTGATTGCGTTGATCGTGAATGCGGCCCCCTGTCTGGCTGGCAACTATGCGGCCATCGAGACTATTCTCGAGGATACTGCCGTGCCGGTACCCTATGCTTCCGGCGGCTCTCCTGCGCCTCCGGCGGGCAATGCCTTTAACTATGCCACCGGCCACGGCGAAATTGACGCCCTGGCTGCGGTGAACATGGCGTTGACCATGTGCGGTACCAGCACGCTTTCAGGCGTCGTCACCGATAGCGCAACCGGCAACCCGATTGACGGCGCAGCAGTGGATATTGTGAATATCACCCCCAACCGCCACACAACCACCGATACGGCAGGCTTCTATACCATAAACCTGTTTGACGGTACTTATGATGTCGCCTTCAGCAAGTATGCTTACAACACACAAACCATCAATGGTGTAGTTCTCGTCACTTCGGCTACACAAAACGCGGCCTTGGCGCCGGCGTCCGCCTCCAGCATCTCCGGTGTTGTGACGGACGCCGCCACCGGCTGGCCGTTGTATGCCAGTGTTGAAATCTCTGGCTATCCGGGCAGCCCGATCTTCACAGACCCGGTCACCGGCGCTTACAGTGTGCCGTTGGTCAACGGTCCCTATACCTTCACTGTCAGCGCCATGAGCGGCGGATATACTCCCACCGTTCTGCCGCTGGTCGTCGCTGGCGACGCCACCCAGGACTTTGCGCTGACAGCTGCCGCCTCTTGTACTGCGCCCGGCTATACGACTGGTTCGGCCATCTTCTCCGAGGGCTTCGAAGGCGCTTTCCCACCCACCGGCTGGAACCGCTACGAGACCGGCGGAGACCCCTCGCCGCTCTTCCTGCAGGGAACAACCAGCACAGCAGGCTCGCATGGCTCTCCCCACGGAGGAACCCATTATGCCTGGCACAATGATGACTACGCGGCTGGCGCTGGTATCGTGAGCTGGCTGGCAACGCCGCAGATTTCCGTCCCGGCGGGTGGCGGCAGTTTCTCCTTCTGGCAACGCGGTTACTGGGGAGCTTATTACACATACCATAGTGTCTTGGTCACCACCGGCGCCAGCCCCGACCCCGCCGTTTCCACCTACGTTGAACTGTGGAACGGTAATACGGCTGAGACCTGGTCGCAACAAGCCATTGACCTAAGCGCCTATGCCGGCCAGAATGTTTACCTTGCCTTCGAATATGAAGGCGACTTCTCAGACGAGTGGTACGTTGACGATGTGGCCGTACAGGGCGCATGCGAGCCCACCCCTGGCGATGGCCTGGTAGTTGGCGCGGTCTTTGACGCCAATACCGGCCTGCTGATCCCGAACGCTTCCGTTCAAGACCTCGCGCTCAACTCTGCCCTGCTGATTGACACATCCGCCGACCCGGCCACCCCGGATCAGCTGTACGTGATCGCGGAACTGGCTGGCGCAGTCACCCTGACCGCCAGCGCCCTAAACTATGGGACAGACACCCAGTCTCCCACCGTAGTAGCCAGCGGCACCGTCGGACAGGACTTCCACCTGCCGGTCGGCAACACTCCACCGGTCGCGGATGCTCAACCCGTCACCACCGCCGAAGACACGGCCAAGGCCATCACGCTGACCGCCACAGACGCGGACAGCGATCCCTTGACCTACTCGGTCGTCGCGGCGCCTTCGCATGGCGTCCTGACCGGCGTCGCTCCGGCCCTGACCTACACCCCCGCCGCCAACTACAATGGCCCAGACTCCTTCACCTTCAAGGCCAACGATGGCACAGCGGACAGCAACATCGCTACGGTCAGCATCACGGTAACCGCAGGTAACGACACGCCCGCCATCACCAGTGATGGCGGCAGTGCAACCGCCAGCCTGAGTGTGCCAGAAAACACGACTGCCGTGACCACGGTCACTGCCACAGACGCGGACGGCGACACGCTCACCTACTCCATCTCCGGCGGCGCGGATGCGGCTTTCTTCAGCATCAATGCTTCCACCGGCGTGCTGACCTTCATCTCTGCGCCCAACTTCGAGAATCCTCTTGATGCCGGCGCCAACAACACGTATGAGGTGATCGTACAGGTCTCGGATGGCACACTCACCGACACGCAAACCAGTACCGTGACGGTGACGGACGTCACCGAGATCTACAAACTGTTCCTGCCGCTGATCGTGCGGTAGAAACATTCGACCCCTCTGTCCTCCCATTTCGAAGTTCAGAAATGGGAGGACAGAGGGGGCAAATGGGGTCGGGTAATCCGGTCCACGAAACAAAAACCAGCCTCGGGTCAGAAATGACACGAGGCTGGTTTTTGTTTATTCTCAGCCGTTCGGCTAAAAAGCGACTACACCTGCCCTCCCGAAAAAGCATCGGGACGATGTGGCAGACGGCGCCAGGGAGAACAAGAACACCCTCGCAATGACGATGGCTGGGTAGAAAAGACGCGCTATAATAAATCACCGCACCAGCGGCACAGACGGATCCAAACCACCGCCCATCGTATTTTCTTTTTGTCAAGTTAAGGAGAAAAATATGCAACGCAAAATGTTCGTTTTGTTCGCCGGGCTGGTTTTGTTCAGCCTGCTGATTGCGCCCGTCGGCATGGCGGACGCGCAAGCAAAGACTCAAGCCTCCGCGCGGATGCCGCGTTCGGCGGCAACGGCAACTCTCCTGACCGACGACCCCTCCCCGCCCACCCAGACCGTCAAACTCATCTTCATTCACCACTCCACCGGCGGCAACTGGCTGGCCGATGACAATGGCGGGCTGGGCGCCGCCCTGATGAACAACAACTACTTCGTCAGCGACACCAACTATGGATGGGGGCCTAATGCCATCGGCGACCGCACCGACATCCCGGACTGGACCGAATGGTTCCGCTCCAGCGATACTACTACCTACATGAGCGCCTTGTTCAATGAAAGCGGGCAGAACTCATCCTACACGCGCACATTGGCGGACCCCGGCGGGGAGAACGAGATCATCCTGTTCAAATCCTGCTTCCCCAACTCTGCCCTGGAGGGGAATCCTGACGACCCGCCCTCCGCGGATGGCTGGCTAACGGTGGGCCACGCCAAATACGTCTATAACGAAATTCTGCAATACTTCGCTACCCACCCCGACAAACTCTTCGTCGTCATTACCGCCCCGCCGCTCTCCGACTCCACCTACGCCGCCAACGCCCGCGCCTTCAACCAGTGGTTGATGAATAACTGGCTGGCCGAGAACAGTTACAGCCTCAACAACGTGGCCGTCTTCGATTTTTACAACGTTCTGACCGGACCCGGCAACCATCACCGTTACTTCGGGGGAACCATCCAGCACGTCTTCACGCCGGGGATGGATACCTTGTATTATCCTTCCGGTGACGATCATCCCTCTGCGGCCGGCAACCAGAAGGCCACCGCCGAGTTCATCCAGTTGCTCAACATCTTTTACAACCGCTGGGCAGGTGGCGCCGCCGCCCCCACCAATTTCATCTTCCTGCCGC
>Ga0100401_1004442_pt1 | contig 10409 bp, 10 predicted proteins | sample CryGeymeta201525_FD_80421 | JGI IMG/M metagenome (GOLD analysis project Ga0100401, IMG submission 80421) | Groundwater microbial communities from Crystal Geyser aquifers in Utah, USA - Crystal Geyser metaG 2015-25 | ecosystem: Environmental > Aquatic > Deep subsurface > Groundwater | place: USA...
CACAAAACCTGTGGGATGCTCACACCATATTCTTTTTGAATTTTTTTTGATTCGAGGTTAATTGAGCGCACAATTTTGCGGATTTTGATGAGAATTTCTGTAGTATCCATTTTTGTTCGTTTTGAAATGGTTAAAAGTAGCACTTATTTTTTTGTGTTGATTTTGTTAACATTCCGGCAAGAATAAATAAATTTACACCAAATTCAATTATCTAAAATCTAAAAAACATGTCGAGGAAAAAAATCAGTTTAAAAACGTTACTAATTGTAAGCGTATCGGTTTTGATGTTGCAGGGATTTGTATCGTGCAACTCAGCGAAAAAACAAGCACCGGTTGAAGAAAAAAGCGCAGTAGCAGAAAAATTTATTGGTCTTCAGTTGTATTCGCTGAGAGACAGTATGAAAGTGAATGTAGCCGGAACGGTAGCTGCCGTTGGTGAAATGGGTTATAAATTTGTTGAAACCGCAGGTTATGGCGATGGCAAAATTTATGGAATGGACCCGGTAGAATTTAAAAATCTTTGCGAAAGCAACGGGATGAAGTTTTTAGGCGCCCACACCGGACAGGATGTGCCGACACAGGAAAAATGGGCTGAAACCATGGCCTGGTGGGATGTTTGCATTGCTGCACACAAAGCTGCAGATGTAAAATGGATTGTTCAACCGTGGATGGGTGGAACTGGTTACGAAAGTCTGGACGGCTTAAAACGCTACTGCGAATATTTTAATGCAGTTGGCGAAAAATGCAACGCTGCCGGAATCCGTTTTGGTTACCACAACCACGACAAGGAATTTTCAACTGTTTTAGAGGGCAAACCGGTTTACGACTGGATGCTCGAATTGACAGATCCGGCCAAAGTTATGTTTCAAATGGATTTATACTGGACCGTGGTTGGCGGAAAACTTCCCACCGAGTATTTCGAAAAATATCCGGGCCGTTTTGAATTGTGGCACATCAAAGACAAAGAAGAGTTGGGTGCAAGCGGTATGATGGATTTTGCTGCAATTTTTGCCGGAAAAGAAAAATCAGGGGTAAAATACGGAATTGTTGAGGTTGAAGAATACAATTTTCCTCCAATTGAAAGCTGCCAAAAAAGTCTGGATTACCTTATTGCTGCGGATTATGTAAATCTTTCGGAATAAAAAAGAAGGATAAGCTAATAATAAAAAATGCCGGGGTGGTAACTCCGGCATTTTTTATTATTTGTTCCTCTCCGCCAGTTGGCTGAAGGTTAGGAGGGCATCAAAATTTGCCAAATTTAAAAGTTAACCCGAAATTAAAACCTCGTAAGGCATCTGCGCTGGTTTGTTTCGAATCGGCCAAATCAACACGGGATAAGCTGATTTCAGAGGTATAACGGTAACTTACTGCGGCAGCCAGCCTGAAAAAACGGGCCAGATTAAACTCCAGTTCTACGGCAGGTTCTATAACAAAAAAAGCATCATAGGCATATTCATTACCCGGATAAGTATTTCCCCAATAATCCCAGCCATAAATATCAACCAAAGTAACACCGCCACCGCCAATCAGTATCGGGAAGGCTAAATGCACTGGCGATTTTCCGGCCACAATAGGTTCAATTAAAAAGCCGCCGTAGCCGCCAGCCAGCGATAAATTGCGGTTGGAATTATTGTGATAATTGTTGTAATCCAGATTGTTTACAAATCCGTAGCCGCCCAAACCAATGGCAAGAGCGTGGTCGAAAATAAAAGCGCCGCGGCCGCCTGTTACAATGGCATCATAACCGCCAATATTCGAATAACTGATGGTAAAAGCGCCATATCCGCCATTCGATTTGTTTCTCGAGAAAACAGTTCTGATTTCGTCGTTTTGATATAAATCCTGTGCCTTAATAACTGTAAAAGCCAGAATAGAGAATAATAACAGAGTTGCTTTTTTCATGATTTTGTGTTTTATAAATTTTTAAAATAATTTATTAGAAATGATATTTGAGGGTAAACGCGAAATCGAACAATTCAAAGTCGAACATCTCGTGTCCAAGAAAATCGAAATAGGGTTTTACTTCAAGTCCCACAGAAAGAGGAACCTCAAGGAACATGTATTCAAGTCCTGCAAGACCGTCGAGACCTGCAATAAATGCAGTGCGGGTTACATAATAACTTGTGTTGTAATTATAGTATTGCTGGTCCCAGCGTTCGTAACCCACATGAAGCCCGGCGCCAAATACAACATTGAGCTGGTCGGTAAATGCGAATAAATCGTACCTGTGAAATTCCTTTAAAGCGTGAGCCACTAATCCTCTTTCGCGCGAACCCAAAAGAAATTTATACGAATTCTCTTCGTCGGTATAAATCCGGTATTCAATTCCACCGGTAAAACCGGCACGAATTCCAATTGCCTGTTTAAATTCCTGCGAAAAAGCAAAAACATTGAAACCAGCTAAAGTCAGAATCAGAAGAAAATGTTTCATTATTTAGTATTTTAGAATTCACGGATTACTTTTCCCGAACCTGAAATTTTGGTTTCAACGCCCGGATTTCCGGTGTAGTAAACATTACCGCTACCCGAAATCCTGGCAGAAATTGCTTTTAATGCATAAACCTGCATGTAACCTGAACCAGAAATAATTGCATTGCAATTGTTTACCATCAGATTATGACTGTTGATATTTCCGGGACCACTTATGGTTAAATTAGATTCGGTTGCATCGCCGGTAATTTTAAGCCACCCCGAACCGGAAATGGAAGCATCAACAATATTTGCATCCACTGAGGTAGTAATTGAACCCGAACCCGACACAAAAAGTCCTATCCTTTCGGCTGAAAAATAGTCGGTTGTAATATGTCCCGAGCCACTTTGGTTTACCCCGGTCAGGACAGGTAAGGTAACATACACTTTCATAGGCAAACGGGTTTTAAAGTTATGCAAACTCCGTTGGCTGATTAAGAGCGTGTTCTCTGAAAAAGTGGTTTCAATGTAAGGCAAAATATTTTGCTCTGCATTTACAACAACCTCCAGTTTCATGCCTTTTGTTATGTAAACTTCGAAATCTCCGGACGAAATTACTTTGTTAAAATTATTTGCCGGCCTTACTTCGGTTACCGGAATACCGTTACCATCAATAATAAAATTTTCGATACAACCGGTTGTTGCCAAAAACAGCAAAGAGTAAAATGTAATTTGTTTAATTGTTTTCATGAACTTTAAAAAATAATTTGTTAAGTTTTTATCAATTTATTACTTCAGAATATTCTGAATTTGTTTTCTGTAATTCTATAGACAGCATTTTTCTTCAGATGGTTGCAAAACAGTCGAAAAAAAATATAAAAAATTTCAGTATTTAAAAAATTACTGACTCTAATCTGTTGAATTTTATCGGATTATAATATCCTGTTTTTTCATTCCATCAATAAAATTTTAGTTGAATGACGCATTTGGGTATGATAATGTTACACGTTTTTGGCATCCATTTTCAAATCTAATTCTTAGAGATTTTGCATTTCGAAAAAATAAAATATTATCTTTGCCCCCTCAAAAATATACGGTGGTTGTAGTTCAGTCGGTTAGAACGTCGGATTGTGGTTCCGAAGGTCGTGGGTTCGAATCCCATCATCCACCCCACTTTAAAAAGTTTCGAAGTTTTCTTCGGGACTTTTTTTGTGAGCTGTTGGAAGACGTATTTATAGAAGGAGTTACGAATTTGAGGTTAGTATAATTTTGCATCATTTTATGCTTTTGCTTCACGTAGCAGTTAAATCAGAAATTTGAACACTATTCTGTATTCTTAGATCAATTGTTAATTTAGCAGAAAAAAGTTATGCTTTCATTAATTGAAGACCTTCAAAAACCTAAATATACAATCGAAGAGTTCACGAAAATTACTTTACGCGTTTTAGAATATCTGCCAAACGTTTTAAGTGAAGAAAAAATAAAGAGTGGATACACTATTCATTCTTCATCAATTGCCGGAACATTAAAATTTATCAGACCAATTAATCGACGACTTTTTATCTATTCTCCTATAGATTTCAATAATAAACTTGTAGAATTTGAAATGTTATTTGAGAAATTAAAAGTTCAAAATAATCAGTGGGAAGTTTCGGAAAAGGAATTATTGGAAAGTGTTCTTTACACGATTCAACAATCCATTGGCGTTGGATTTGATTTACTGGCAAACCCCAATAGTGCGAGAAAACATGTTGGTAATCGTTTTGAGGAATTGATAAAAGCTATTTTTACTGAAATGGGAATTGCCAATAAAAAAACGGTACTGCAAATCCCATATCAAACTGATGAAGAATGAAATTGTTGTTTCTGCAAAAACAACATCCAAAGATATCTGGAAATTACTCGCCCCTTAATTTCGAACGCCTGATGTTGGATTCTTTTTCGTCTTTACCTGATAAAATTTTTTCCAAATGATTTTGGTCAGACAATCTTGTTTTTATTATCGAACAATATTCAGCTTCCAATTCCGTACCGAGCCATTTCCTTTTGTATGCTTCGGCAACAGCATAAGTAGTGCCTGAACCACCAAAGGGATCGAGTATTAAACTATCCTGATTTGAAGAAGAAAGAATTATCTTTCTAAGTAATTCAACAGGTTTTTGTGTTTTGTGTGAAGTTTTTTCCCATGAACCATTTGAAATAGTAGGGATCTCGAAAACATCCTTTGGTTTTGCACCCAATGGATTGGGAGTCCATTCATACGTTTTCTTATTTCCGTTTGAAAACTGTGAAGACTCGGCCTGTTTTCTTGCCGGATATTTTAGCGTGTGATTATTATAAGGAATCCTAACCTCATCAATATTGAAAATAAAATCTTTACTTTTTCGGAAATGCAAAATACTTTCATGTGATCTTCCCCAGCTACCTCCCAGATTTCCTTTATTGCGATAAAACCAAACCAACCACTTGCAGCTATGAAATAAATGTGACGCTGACCATTTTAAATCTGCAAGAATTTCAGAAAAGCCACAAATATAAAGCGAACCTGTTTTTTTCAAAACGCGATTGGCTTCTTTTATCCATTTCATGCTCCAATCTATATATTCCTTTTGTGAAGAGAATGTATCCCATTCAGCAATATTAATATTGTATGGAGGATCTGCAAAAATCAAATCAATTGATTCATTCTCCAGTGTTTTTAAGAATTCTATCGCATCAATTTGATATAACTTTCCATATTCCGTTTCAAATACCGGATCAGACTTTATCAATTTTATTGCTGGTTTCCTAAATTCCAATTCAAGCTGTAACTCTTGAACCAAGGCTAATACATTGTTTTCAGGATAAACCCTGTAATTATTGATGGGATGGCGAATACTTTCAAATTTACCTGACTTATCCCAACGTCTTAAAGTTTCAGTGCTCACTCCAATCATTTTGGCTACCTGACCCACATTAATATATTTTTCCATGCGCACAACATTAAACAACCTTACACAAGATTACACGACAAATTATAAACATAAATGAAAAAGAAAGATATAGTTTTCATATTTTTACTTTATGCAAATTACCGGAATAATACTGGCAGGTGGACAAAGTTCAAGAATGGGTACTGATAAAGCATTAATCAGGCTAAACGGAAAAACCTTGATGGAGAATGCAATTGAAATTTGCAAACCAGTTTGTAGTGCGATTTTAATCAGTTCGAATAACCCAAAACATAAAAATTTTGGTTTTGCTTTAATACCCGACGAAATAAAAAACTGCGGGCCAATGGGTGGAATTTACTCCTGCCTGAAAAAATCTGGAACCGACTGGAATTTTGTTATCAGTGTCGATTCGGCTTTTGTTACTGAGAATTTTGTGCATTTCCTAATTTCCCAAACCGGAGAATTTGATGCAGTTGTTCCAATTCATGAAAACGGAAAAGAGCCTTTGGTTGCCTTGTATCGTAAAAACTGCGTACCTGTCATTCAGGAGAGAATAGAATTGAAAAACTACAAAATGTATAATCTTTTAAACGAGTTCAATACTAAATTTATTAATGTTGATTCGTGGGTAAAAAAATATCCTGCTATTTTCAAAAATATCAACCGGCCTGAAGATCTTATCCTGTAATTCGGATACACTTCTGTTATTATTGCAGCTCACTTTAAATTTTGGATAACTATTATTTGGAATCATTATAAATTTCAATTTGGGAAATCTCTTATCCTAATTTACTGATAGTAACTTAAATGTTAGCATATTAGCGTTTTAAATAATAAAAAAAGAACATTTGCTTACTATATTTTTCGATATGTTTTTAAATATCTATTTTTCAAGATATATCAACATATAGATTTATGTATGTTTGCGGAAAATAAGCAAAAAACTATGTCGAATTCCAGGCGTGATTTCATAAAAATATCAACATTAAGTGCGGCAGGACTGGCAGTTAGCTCCAGTTATCTTCACTCCTCAATACCTTCTTTTTCTGCTGGTCAGAATAAAAATGCTGATGGAAATGATTTGGTTAGAACACCAACCTATTGCGAAGTTTGTTTCTGGAAATGTGCAGCTTGGGTGCATAAAGATGTAAACGGCAACATTCAGAAAATAATTGGTAACGACGATGACACCAATTGCAACGGTCGTTTATGTCCCCGTGGCACCGGTGGTATTGGAATGTATTACGATGAAGACCGCTTAAAAACCCCACTTTTAAGAGTTACCGGTGAAGACGGCAAGCAAACCTACAAAGAAGTTTCGTGGGACGAGGCTTTTACTTTTATTGCTGAAAAGCTTGACAGTATAAAGAAAGAACATGGCCCTGAATGTACGGCGTTGTTTACGCACGGTTCGGGAGGGCACTACTGGGGAAATCTACTAAAAGCTTATGGTTCGAACAATATTGCTGCACCATCGTATGCGCAATGCCGCGGACCGCGCGAGGTTGCATTTATTGCCACTTTTGGCGAAGGATTGGATTCGCCTGAACCTACCGATATCCGCGATACCCGTTGCCTGGTTTTAATTGGTTCGCATATAGGCGAAAACATGCACAACGGTCAGGTTCAGGAAATGTCGGATGCAATTGATAAAGGAGCTGCTATAATAACTGTCGATCCCCGTTTTTCCACTGCTGCAAGTAAATCAAAATTCTGGCTGCCCATCAAACCTGCCACAGATATTGCTTTGCTGCTTTCATGGATTCGGGAAATCATCAATAATAACTGGTACGATAAAGATTACGTTCAGCAATACACCTATGGTTTTGAAGAATTAAAGGCTTACGTTCAGCCTTTTACACCTGAGTGGGCTTACGGTGTTACAACTATAAAACCCGACCAAATCAAAGAATCGGCCCGCGAAATGGCAAATGCAGCACCTGCAGTTATCATCCATCCCGGACGACATGTTACCTGGTATGGCGACGATACCCAGCGATTACGCGCTGTTGCTATTTTAAATGCATTGCTTGGTTCGTGGGGGCGACGCGGCGGTTATTACAAACCTGAAAAACTGGATGTTCCCGATTATCCTCATCCGCCATTTCCTGAAATTAAACGCAATTGGCGCCTGGCGATGAACGGAAAATACGCTCTGGCAGATCTGGCACTGGCCAATGGTGTTTGCGATGCCACAATTCCAACACCCGATTTGGATTGTAACATAAAAGGCTGGATTGTAAATGGCACCAACCTGATTATGACATTGCCCGAAAAGGAAAAAACCATAAAAGCGCTGGATAACCTTGAATTACTGGTGGTGGTGGATACCATGCCGATGGAAATAACCGGTTATGCCGATGTTGTTTTGCCCGAATGTACTTATCTCGAAAGATGGGACGATTTGCGGGTGGTTCATGGCCGGGTGCCAAACATTGCACTGAGAATGCCCGCTGCCGAACCAAAATATAATACCAAACCCGCTTACTGGATGGCTAAAGAGCTGTCGAAAAAAATGGGGCTGGAAGATTACTTTGCCTGGAATTCGATTGAGGAGATGCTCGACTGGCAATTAAAACAGGTGGGTTCATCGCTTGAAGAAATGAAACGAATTGGGGTAAAAAATTTTCCGCGAACTGCCGATGACTTGTATTTTGCGCCAGGTGAAGAAATTGAATTTTTCACCAACACAGGTAAAATTGAACTCTTGTCAACCGCATTCCAGGGAGAAGGATTTGATCCATTTCCGGTTTACACACCACATATAGAACCGCCTGCAGGTTTTTATCATTTGAATTACGGCAGGGCGCCAATGCACACTTTCAGCCGTACAGCAAATAATCCGAACCTGACTGATTTAATGGACGAAAACAAAGTTTGGGTAAACCCAAAAGTAGCCAATGAATGGGGCTTGAAAAACAACCAGCCGGTTTACCTGGAAAACCAGGATGGCGTGGTTTCCGATTTTCCGGTAAAAGTTAGGGTAACTGAACGCATTCGTTTCGACTCAGTATATATCGTTCATGGTTTTGGTCATTCCGATAAAAAATTAAGCCGCGCTTTTGGCAAGGGCGCCAGCGACTCACAACTGATAACACGTGTTTTAATGGATCCGATAATGGGAGGAACAGGAATGAGGGGTAATTTTGTAACCTTCAGGTTTGAAAAGGAAAGTGAGGTACAGTCATGAGATACGCGATGGCAATTGATACTAAAAAATGTGTAGGCTGCTCGGATTGTGTGGTTGCCTGCCAGACCGAAAATAACGTTCCGATAGGGTATTGCCGCGACTGGATAGTGGAAGTAACCGACGGAACTTACCCGCAACTCGAAATTGAAATCCGCTCCGAACGTTGCAACCACTGCGAAAACTCGCCATGCGTAAGATGCTGCCCAACGGGAGCAAGTCATTACGAAGCAGGTGGAATTGTAACTGTAACTCACCACAAATGCATTGGCTGCGGCGCCTGTATTACAAGCTGTCCTTACGATGCAAGATATTCGCATCCTGACGGTTACGTTGATAAATGCACATTCTGTATTCATCGGGTTAAGAAAGGCCAGCAACCGGCTTGTGTCGCGGTTTGTCCCACAAAGTGCATGTATTTTGGCGACCTCGACGACCCTAAAAGCGAAGTTTCGGTGGTACTGAAAAAACGAAAATACAAAACACTCATTCCTGAAGCAGGAACAAAACCTCATGTCTATTACCTGATTTAATACCGATAAAATGAGAGAAGAAATTATAACATCAGGCAGGTTAAATCCTAATATTGATCCTTTTTTACAGATTTGGCACTGGCACATTCCATTGTATCTTTTTTTGGGAGGTCTTGCTGCCGGAATCCTGTTTTTTGCCAGTTTATACACCATTTTAAACAAGGAAAATAAATACCCGGGGGCAGTTCGCAGAGCGCCAATCATTGTGCCTTTTTTATTAATTATTGGTTTAACTGCGCTGTTTTTCGATTTAAAGCACAAACTTTATTTCTGGCAATTATACACCACCATCCGCATTCAATCGCCCATGTCGTGGGGTGCATGGACTTTAATGGCAATCACACCACTGTCAATGGTTTGGGTAGCAATTCACATCAGGGAGTTTTTTCCCAACTGGGACTGGAAATTTTCAATTCTGAAAGATTTGGAAGCCTTTTTCAACAAATACAAAAAATATCTTGCCTGGGTAATTTTGTATTTCTCAGTGATTCTTGGAATTTATACCGGAATTTTATTCTCGGCTTTCAATGCCCGACCACTTTGGAATACCTCAATTTTAGGCCCTTTGTTTTTAACTTCGGGTTTATCAGCAGGTGCCGCGGTAATCATTTTGTTTTCGCAACGCAAAAAAGAACGGATTAATTTCGCTAAAATCGATATCATGCTGATTGGAATTGAATTATTTCTGATTGTTCACATGTTTATGGGATTTCTGGCAAGTACCGAAGTGCAGATTGAAGCTGCAAATATGTTTCTCGGCGGACAATACACAGCGCCATTCTGGATTTTTGTGGTGTTAATCGGGATGATTTTACCAGCGGTTCTTGAATTTCTTGAATTACGCAATTTTCACATCCCGGCGGTAATTCCGGTGGTTTTGGTTCTCTTTGGAAGTATAATGCTGCGGTTTATTTTTGCTTATGCAGGTCAAATGAGCAGGTGGCTATATTAGTTTAGAGTTTCGAGTTCAAAGTTCAATGTTTAAAGTTCAGAGTTTAGAGTTTAGTAGATCAATATAAAAAGATATATAATGGAACAGAAAAAATACATGAATCCTTACCTGGGAGGAGTTTTTATGGGATTGGTACTTGTTGCTGCGTTCTGGGTATCGGGACGCGGACTTGGCGCCAGCGGCGCTATAAAAAGTGTAGTAGTTACAGGTGTTAAGACTGTAGCTCCGGCACATGTTGAAAACACTACATTTTACCAGGAATATTTAGAAATGCATCCTAATCCGCTGAAAGAATGGCTGGTATTTGAGATGCTGGGAGTAATTGTTGGTGGTTTTTTGTCGGGAGCTATTGCTGGCCGGTTAAAATTTACGGTGGAAAAATCACCAAAAATCAC
>Ga0100401_1004444_pt1 | contig 10405 bp, 9 predicted proteins | sample CryGeymeta201525_FD_80421 | JGI IMG/M metagenome (GOLD analysis project Ga0100401, IMG submission 80421) | Groundwater microbial communities from Crystal Geyser aquifers in Utah, USA - Crystal Geyser metaG 2015-25 | ecosystem: Environmental > Aquatic > Deep subsurface > Groundwater | place: USA...
AAGATCAGGGAGCGCATTATGGAAGACCTGAATCATCTCAAGGACATTGAGTATGCTGCTTCGTGAATATCTTGACCACATCCTATCCATTATCAAGAAGTATTCCATAGCTAACCTGATACTTGCCTCTGACATAAGAAACGATTTTAGAACTGAAAAGGTTGGCATAATACGGGGCAGAATCGATTTCATTAACGAGTCCACTCTTTACTTTACGGAATACCTGGATCTTCGCTATGGCGTCGAGAAACTGTCTTATTCCTTTCATTATCAGAACAGAGACGGCAACCTGATCTTCAGGTACGACAACGCAGGGCACAAACCTGAATTGGAATGCCGGGATCATAAACATTTATCCGACGGTCATACTGTTCCGTTTCATACACCTGAATTCAAATATATATTTGACGAAATCACGGAACATCTATTGTAACGCGTCACCGTAAGTATAATGCTTGGATCGGAGGGAGGCATTATGGGAGAGCAACTTTTTCTGGAGCGGTTTTCCTGGTTTGACGCCGAGGCGAAAAGAAATACCTTTCCCAATGCGTCAAACCTTGCCCGGCAATTTGAATGCTCCGTCAAAACGGCCCAGCGTTCCATCGAATTCTTCCGCTGCCGGTTGCATGTCAAAAATTACTACTCGCCTGCCGGCAACCGGACCACATCCAGAACGGTGGAACCGCACCATCTGGTGAATTACATGGGCGCCTGGCATCTGGTTGCTTTTTGTCGGATGCGTAAAGACTGGCGTGATTTTCACAGAGTGTCTCATGAAACCGAAATTATGATGGAAATTCTCCGGCACGGATCAGAGGTGGAGGTGCTGGAACCGGAGTGGCTGAGGGATAAGGTCAAAAAAGAAATTAAAAAAATGACGAGGCAATTGCAAAAGTATAAAGAGGTTGTCATTCCCGCATTGTTTAAGCGGGAATCTGGTTCTAACTGCTTGAAAAACCATATCCGTCCCCGAATGCTTTTATCGGGGATAGAGGCATTCGGGGATGACAAATAGTTTTGCAATTACCTCTGACAAAAAAATATCGCACATAGGACGCTATATGTCGGGGGTGGTATGATAGGATCAGTAAACCGGCAGGAAAGATATGTTGTCTTGGACGTGGAAACGACCGGTCTCTCGCCCTGGAAAGGCGACAGGGTCATTGAGATCGGCGCGGTTGCCATAGAAGGCGGTGACTTGATGGATGAATTCAGCACCCTGATTCAGGCGCCAAGAGCGATTCCCTTTAGTGCGTCGCAGATTCACGGCATTACCGATGAGATGCTCATCGGGCGTCCGACGCCGGAGGAAGTCTTCCCGGCGTTAGACGCCTTCATCCGGGACAGCATCCTCGTGGCGCATAACGCACAGTTTGATCTTGCTTTCCTCCGCCGCGAATACGAACTGCTGGGGATAAGATTTTCCCAGCGGCACATCTGCACCCTCGAAATGAGCCGGAACCGCTTCCCACACCTGAGGAATCACAAACTGGAGACCGTCTATCGGTATATTATAGGTATAAATGGGGAGGGGGGCTTGATGCGGCGGGGACAGGGGAAGTCAGGGGGACATGATATAGGATTGCAAGGGGGACATGACTGGATTTCCGTAGGAAATCCGGATCGTGTCCCCCGAAGCGGAACCCCGAAGCGGAAGCAAACTCACCGCGCTCTCGACGATGCCCGCATGGTCGCCAAGATATGGCTGGCGATGGGGGGGAGATGAACAAAAATCAGACATATTACAAATATTGGGGAAAGGCCGGGAAAGAAGCGAACAGCTATCATCTCTTGGTCTATCATTGTCTCGATGTGGCTGCCGTTGGATGGTTCTTGTTCAACCCAGAAAAACCGCTCTGTCAACGTTTAGCAAAACAGTTGAAAGTTGAATCTAACTGGCTGCAACGCTGGGTTACTTTTTGCCTCAGTCTTCACGATATTGGTAAGTTTGCCACGGCTTTTCAAGGTGTAGTTCCTGATCTTTCTAAGGCTCTTGTACCTGCAAATTCAAGAATGCCCTACACTGAACGCCATGACAGCCTTGGGTTTTTGCTCTGGCAAGATGTTTTATCGCGTCGGTGGCTGGAAAGCGGCGGATTCAACTGTACCGCCAATCATTCCGAATTGGCAAAGTTGCTTCGCAACATAGATTCCTGGATGGAAATCGTTACGGGCCATCACGGAGAGCCGCCCAAACGTAAACCGATTCGCCGCCAGAACTTTTTCACTATTTCGGACGAGAATGCGGCGAATCATTTTCGTGAGGACGTTACAGTTCAGTTTTTAACTGATTTTGATGGTTCAATTCTTGCGGACAAGGTATTTAAAAACCGTTTGAAACTCAGCTCATGGGTGCTGGCAGGAACTGTTGTCCTTGCGGATTGGCTCGGCTCAGGGCGCGTGCCCGACTCCTATTGTCAAAACGAAATATCGTTGGATGAATATTGGCAACACTATGCGCTGCCCCTTGCGGAACAGGTCATTGCCAATGCCGATCTGCCACATTCAACAATCACGTCTTTTTCCGGAACCACCCGACTATTCCCATTCATTACGTCTCTTACGCCGCTTCAGGAATGGGCGGAGGATTGCCTTATGGCAGAGAGCAATCAACTCTTCATCCTGGAAGATGTCACAGGAGCGGGAAAAACGGAAGCCGCGCTGGTGCTTGCGCATCGATTGATGGCAAATGGCTTTGCCGAGGGCATTTATGTGGCGCTTCCTACAATGGCAACGGCGAATTCCATGTATACGAGGCTTAGCAAGGCTTATCGGCGGATCTTTGGCGAGGATGATTGTCCGTCGCTTGTTTTGGCACACGGAGCACGTCATCTATCGGAAGGATTTCGCAGTTCCGTCGGATTGCCCGAATCAGCCCCCGCAAATCAGAACTATTCGGAAGATGAGGAACCCGTAGAAGCATATTGCAGTGCATGGCTGGCTGATAGCCGCAAGAAGGCTTTGTTGGCGGAGGTCGGCGTCGGCACTTTGGACCAGGCGTTGTTGGCCGTTCTTCCAGCTGGGCATCAATCTCTTCGGCTGTTGGGGTTAGCCCAAAAGGTTCTCATCGTTGACGAGGTTCATTCTTATGATCCCTATATGAACCAACTGTTACAGACGCTCATCGAGGCCCATGCGAGACAAGGCGGAAGCGTCATTCTTCTTTCGGCGACATTGCCGCGTCAGATGCGTGAAAAATATGTTCGCGCCTTCTGCGAGGGAGCAGATGTGTCGGCCCCCTCGCTTGAAGAAGTGTCTCAGTATCCTCTTGCAACACATGTCCCAACCCTTGATCATCCGGAAACTTGGTTGGCAACACGTCGAGATGTTGAACGAACGGTTGTGGTTACCCTTGTTGAGGAAGTTGACAATGCCTTGGGTGTTCTTCATGATGCTGTCAGGAAAGGACAGTGTGCCTGTTGGGTTAGAAACACGGTAAAGGATGCCCGTATTGCCTACGATATGCTCGCAAACCAGGAATGGATGGACAAAAAGAAACTAACACTTTTTCATAGTCGTTTTGCAATGGTAGATCGCCAAAGGATCGAAACATCAACCCTAAATCTGTTTGATAAGAATTCCTCTGCGGACAGACGCCGGGGTCAAGTGCTCATTGCAACTCAGGTGGTTGAGCAGTCTCTTGATCTTGATTTCGATGTTATGATTTCCGACTTGGCGCCTATTGATCTCCTCATTCAACGGGCAGGTCGTTTGAGAAGGCATGTACGAGATGCTGCGGGCAATCCGTTAATGGGTGAAGGCACCATCGACCTGCGTGGAGATCCATACTTGTACGTTTTCGGACCAACCCCAACGGATTCACCGGCAGAGGATTGGTTGAAATCAAAGTTGCCGGGAACCCAAGCTGTCTACCAACATGTCGGGCAGTTGTGGCTGACCCAGCAGTTGCTCAATTCTCTGGGCAAGATCAGTATGCCTGACGATGCGCGGTTACTAATCGATGGGGTTTACAGCGATGAGGCGCAGGTCAAAATTCCAGATTCATTGCTTGGCCTTTCATGGAATGCCGAGGGAGATGCCGGAAGCAAGCGGGGAATGGCGCGTCTGAATGCACTCAAGCTGGACAAGGGTTATACGCGGTCGAGTGCGGAAGACAGCGGTGGCTGGGACAAAGAGACACGAATACCAACCCGTCTTGGAGATGAAAGCACCTTGGTCGCCTTGGCGCGCCTCGAAGGTGGCTTCCTGAAACCTTACGCTCAAGCATCGGAATTTGCCTGGGAACTGAGCATGATTGCCCTGCCCAAGCAAGCCTGGATAAAAGCGCAAGAGAGCATCCCTGACAGTCTGCGCGGTAGCATTGATAAATTGAAAGAAGGCGTGAAATTGTTGAAGTGGATTGAGTTGTTGCCACTGACGGAGGACCTTGAGCATTATTATGATCCACAGATGGGATGGGGATTAAAGAAGGAGGAACGTAATGAATCTGATTAGAGATGCCTGGTTGCCAGTGATCCGGGCGAGTGGTAAGAAAGACAAGATCGCCCCCTGGCAAATTGCCGAGAGAGTCGATCCCGTCATCGAAGTGAATGCACCTCGTCCTGATTTTCAGGGCGCTCTATATCAATTCCTGATCGGGCTGCTCCAGACATGTTATGCCCCGGCTGATCATGATGAATGGCTGGATTTATGGGAGAATCCACCTGCCGAAGACATGTTACAGGCTAAGTTTACGAATGTAGCCTCAGCATTTGAACTTGACGATCCAACGGGTCCGGCCTTCATGCAGGATTTCAATCTTCCCAAAGGCGAAATGAGAAACATAGCCACGTTACTCATGGATTTCCCTGGTGATAAAACAATAGTGGACAATCTTGACCATTTCGTAAAACGGGGTAGTGTTGCCAAGATGTGCCCTGCCTGTGCCGCTATGGCTCTGTTCACTTTACAGATCAATGCTCCGGCAGGCGGAAACGGACATAGGGTCGGATTGCGCGGTGGCGGTCCGTTGACAACACTGGTAAAGCCTACAGAAGACTTGGATCTTTGGTCTAAGCTCTGGCTCAATGTCCTTAATGCGGAGGATATTGCTGACAGTATAGAGAAGCCCACCGCCGATGTTTTCCCCTGGATGGGTCCAACTCGTGTGTCTACCCAGAAAGTAGTGAACAAAATCAAGCATTACATTGGCGAAGGAGTACCTACTACACCGGCAGACGCTCATCCCCTTCAGCATTACTGGGGCATGCCAAGAAGGATTCGGATATTATCACGAGCAGATGCCATTGGAAAATGCAATTTGTGCGGTGATGACAGCGCTAATGTGGTCAGCGATTGCAGAACGGGTACTTGGGGCGTCGATTATGTTGGCGCATGGGTTCATCCATTGACTCCTTATCGATTTGACGCAAACAAGGAGAAGCCACCGCTATCCTTTAAAGGGCAAGAAGGGGGAGTGGGATATCGTGACTGGATTGCTTTGGTGCTCGCCCATTCAGACAAAGGTGAGTGTGCCGCAAAGTGTGCAAGAGTTTACATGGACCAGCGTGCTCGTGACATAGGAGACCAACGGTTTGCCCGTCTCTGGTGTTTCGGATACGACATGAACAAAATGCAAGCGCGGTGCTGGTATGATCACACCTTGCCACTCTTTGGTCTCGACGAGACGCAACGCGAGAATGTCCTTTCATGGGCTGGCGAACTGATAGACGCTGCAGGAGATATCGCCAAAACCTTACAGACGCAGGTTAAGTCTGCTTGGTTTAGCCGCCCTGGCGACGTCAAAACTGATGATGTGCGGGGTGTTTTGAGGGGTGTTGTAAAGGAGTTCTGGCAACAGAGCGAACCTGTTTTCTATAACTTACTGGAACGTCTCATCGGCCTTCCAGGCAACCAACGACTGGCCCCACCAGATATTTACGATACATGGGTAAGAATGATACAGGCGCTTGCTTACAGTCTGTTTGATATATGGACGTTAGAAGCACCCGCGGAAGACCTCGACATGAAGCGCATTATTGCTGCCCGGTTGAGTCTGACGAAAAAAATGAACCACAGCGGACAAATGAAAACATTATTCGCAAAAGCCAATTCAGGAAAGGGGGTTGAAAATGCAACAAGCACAACATTACCGCTTCCTTAAGGATGCAGAAACTCGCGACAGTCTAAAGGCATGGTGGAATTCACTCAAACAGAAACGAGGTGACCGGGCACGGCTACGTCGGGCTGAAAGACCAGAGGATGTTCTTCTGACGGAAGCATTTTTCAACTTCCTTCAGCAAATGCCGGAATCATGGGCTAAGCCAGAGGAACTTCTTTCTTCGGCTATTGTCGCAGCGGCTTTGTCGCATGTAAAAGAACCACAAGACGATGGTAAGAACTTCATAACCCGCCTGGCCTCGCCAAAAAGAGCCGGAGACAAAACACCTCGCATGAGCGAACTGCGTTTTCAGCGTCTGCAAAAAAGCCATAGTCCTGAAGAATTCTTCATACGCCTACAACGGGCTATCCGTTTATCTGAAGGCAAAGCCGATGTTCTTTCGTTGTCTGAAAGTATTCTGCACTGGATGAGTGCGTTTAATAGCATTCCTGAAAGAGAACCCCAAAAGCGGCTCGCCGTCATATGGGCTATAGATTACTATACCGCCTTACCGAAACAAAACAAGAAAGGAGAGAAATCATGAACAGATTTTTACAACTTCATTTATTGACCTCGTATCCACCCGCAAACCTCAACCGCGATGATCAGGGTCGTCCCAAAACAGCTAAAATGGGAGGGTTTGACCGGCTCAGAGTATCATCGCAAAGCCTCAAGCGAGCATGGCGGACATCAGACATTTTTGAATCGGCCATCGACAAAGGGATCAGAACTAAAATGATCGGCGCTTATGCCCTTGAGAAGCTTGCTGACTTTCCAGCATTGAGCCGCACTCAACGGGAACAGATCGCAAAGAATATTGCCCAAGCTTTTGGAAAGCTGAAAAGTAACTCTATAGAACTTGAAACATTGGCATTCATTTCAACCACGGAACGAACGAGAATCGACAATATCATCATGAGCTTCAGCAACGGTTTTAGTGGCGCAACAGAAGAATCCAACTCTCTGGGTGTCAAGTTATTCGCTGTGCTCTCTTCCGAAATTCGCTCCACCGTGACGTGCTTGGTTGACCTGTTGAAGAGCGGGAAGAGCAATGCAACGCTGATAAGCGATTGGAGCAAAGAGATCAAACAGCACATCAAGAACTACAAAACGACCGAAGACAAAGGGCACGATTTTCTCGGTAGAATGATCGAAAAACAATCAGAGTGGTTGGAGAGCATGACGGGCGTCACGGAAGTTCGCGATGACCAGATTGAACTGCTTTTTGCTGAAGAATACGCCAAAATGACAAAAGATATTCTGAAGAAGTTGTCGCTTGGAGATCTGTTGTCCGGGAAAAATGCGAAAGAAACAGTTTATGGGGAACTTAAGCACAAAGAACATATACAGCTATGCAAAGGCTGGGCAGGACAGATTGAGCCATGGATTATAGAGGTCAAGAACTCGGAGGATGCGGAATTTACATCCGAGGAGCACATACGGAATCTCAAACAGGCAGTATCCCCAGTTGCTATTCCCAAATCCTCCATATTGACCAATGAGCATACGGATGCAGATATAGCGCTATTCGGCAGAATGTTGGCCGACTCACCAAAGCTTAAAGTCGAGGCGGCTTGTCAGGTTGCACACGCTATCAGCGTCCACCCGGTAGCTATAGAAAACGATTACTTTACAGCCGTAGAAGAAATGAATAAATACCGGAACGATGCTGGCGCAGCACATCTTGACGAGGCGGGTTTTGCTGCGGGACTATTTTATTCCTATATCTGCATCAATCATGAGCTATTGATCAGGAACCTAATTAATGATTTCAGTGAAGATATTGACATGAACGATCAGAAATATGATACCGAACGAGAACTGGCCGCAAAAGCCATTCGTGCCTTGATTGAAGCTGCAGTCAAAGTGGCCCCTGAAGGCAAACAGAACAGCTTTGGCAGCCGTGCCTACGCAACCTACGTTCTTGCCGAAAAGGGCGACCAACAGCCACGTTCGCTATCCGTCGCATTTTTGAAGCCGATCACTGGCAGCGATTATGGCACCGATGCAATCACAGCGTTAACAAAGCATCTGGATAACATGGATGCGGTATACGGGAAGTGTGCTGATGCACGTTTCTTCGTGAATGCTCTTGATGGTAGTGGAGGCACCTACCCCGCCACACAGGATGAATCTATAAAATCGGCTGCAAAAGAAGAAAAAACTCTGTTTGATCAATTGCTTGATTTCGTTTCTGCTTAAGGGGGTTATTATGGAATATCTGCTCTTTCGTCTCTATGGCCCCTTGGCCAGTTGGGGAGAGATTGCGGTAGGCGAATCGCGGCATACCGCTGCTTATCCTGGCAAGTCCGCTCTTCTAGGACTGCTGGCAGCGGCCCTCGGCATCCGTCGCGATGAGGAGGATCGTCAATTGTCTTTGGCAGCGGGTTACCAATTTGCCGTCAAAGTAATTAGCACAGGGAGCCTTCTGCGAGATTATCACACAACACAGGTTCCTGATTCAGTCGGTAAATTTGCCTATCGTACCAGGCGCGATGAACTGGTCATCGGCAAGGAACGTATTGGCACAATCCTGTCCAGCCGTGAATATCGGTGTGATGCCTTATCTCTGGTTGCCGTCCGCGCATTGGATGATGCGCTTTTTTCTCTCCATGAGCTTTGCGACGCTTTGCTAAGTCCTAAATTTCATCTCTATCTTGGCCGTAAATCATGCCCTTTGGCAGCGCCAATCAAACCCCTTGTTCGTCCTGCCGAAGGTTTTGGCCAGGCACTAGATGAATATCCTTGCGGACCGCTTTATATTTCTCCTTACTTGTTGCAAATGGCTCGGAAGGAGGCTACGGCTTGTCTTCTTTCTGATGCCCCCTCTCTCGCAACTTTGTCACGAGATGATCAATATGCCTTGTCCATAACCAAGCAACAAGTGCGCTATTATTGGGAAGGAGATGCGGGCGACCTTAAGGCGCAGCAGACGCTTACGCGGCATGATCAACCGCTCTCTCGAAGCCGCTGGCAGTTTACCCAGAGAATGGAGCACTTATTGATGAAGGAGGCAATCTAATGTACTTCTCCAGAGTCAGAGTTAACCCGGATATTAGGGAGTTGTCACATTTGCATCACGTCCTTTGCGGCAACGGCTATAGTGCCCATCAACTGCTTTGGGATCTTTTCCCCGGAGAAAAAGAGCGCACATATCTTTTCCGTGAGGAGATTGCCGGTGAGCAAATACCACATTACAAAGGAGCGAGAGGCGAACCGATCTACTACGTTGTTTCCCAAATTTTGCCAACAAAGGGGAATCCTCTTTTTGCTGTTGAAAGTAAACCATATGAACCACAGCTTGCAGTTGGGGACCACTTGTCTTTCAAGTTACGGGCAAATCCCGTCCAATTAGACAAAAAGGTGAGAACAATTGACGAAATTGAAATGTGGTGTAAGCGCAGGAAGGATAGGGGCGATAAAGAAAAACAGCCAACAAAAAAGCGTATCCGTCATGATGTTGTTATGGATGCCCAACGTCATCTTCTTTATGAATTAGCGGAAGGTGCAGGTTTGGACAATGAAGGGGAAAAATCCGATTTGAAACGACGTATCCTTGATACTTTGCTTGTTTCGAAGAATCCAGAGATGACTGCAAAACTGAAGCAAATCATCGAGGGCAATGAGCGTTATCAAGAGTTTTTGGAACAAAGACTTACTGCGGGAAAGCTGCTTGATATGGCGTTGAAGGCTGCCGCTGATTCTGCCCTCGAAACGTGGTTGACGGAGAAGGGTAAAACAAACGGTTTCATCATTGTACGTGACGACAAGCGGAAGCTTCTCAAGTTTCAAGCTGAAGGGTATCGCTGGCATGCTCTACCGAAAAAGGGACGCTCCGCCGGATTCAGTTCGGTTGATTTTGATGGAGAAGTAGAAGTGACCGATCAGAATCTTTTTGTCAATGCACTTTTCGCCGGCATCGGCCCCGCCAAGGGCTTCGGTTGCGGCCTCATGCTGGTGAGGAGGGTATGAGGTACTGAAATGGAAAGGAGGATAGGGTGGAAACTAATATAGCCGTATTTCGGGGAAAGGAAATACGTAAAACTATTCATAAGAATGAATGGTGGTTTTCGATTGTCGATGTATGTGCTGTCCTGACGGGAAGCGCCGATGCAGGAGCATACTGGAGGAAATTGAAACAAAGACTCAGAGAAGAAGGAAGTGAAGTCGTGACATTTTGTCACGGGTTGAAGTTGACTGCGCCAGACGGGAAGCTGAGAGAAACCGACTGCGCCAACACAGAAGGCATCTTCCGCATCATCCAGTCCATCCCTTCCCCCAAGGCTGAACCGTTCAAACGTTGGC
>Ga0100401_1004449_pt1 | contig 10399 bp, 7 predicted proteins | sample CryGeymeta201525_FD_80421 | JGI IMG/M metagenome (GOLD analysis project Ga0100401, IMG submission 80421) | Groundwater microbial communities from Crystal Geyser aquifers in Utah, USA - Crystal Geyser metaG 2015-25 | ecosystem: Environmental > Aquatic > Deep subsurface > Groundwater | place: USA...
GCTCCCAAATTGCCAACGCCTACGACCCGGAGATCATCAGCATTGGCGGTTCGCTGGGTTTGGCCAACGCAGAGCGGATCATCCCCGGCATTGCGGAAGAGATGCAGCAGCACCTCAACGTGGCTTCGCCCGAGATCCTGCCCACCTCCCTTGGGCACGACGTGGTGCTTTGGGGCGCGATCGCAGCGGCGATGGAAGCTGCCGGATCTGCCTCTTGAACCAGGGACTGGAGACGTCAGTCGCGCGGGGGCGTGGTGGAAGCGTCAACCCGCGAAGGCGGCGATTGCGGCGGAGAGCGCAGCGCCGACAACGGTGTTGGCCAGGTTGAACCAGTGCCCGGAAAGCCCTCCTCTGGCGCGGGACTTGACCACGCTCTCCGCCACACTGGCGACCGTGGCTGCTGCTGCCGGCACCCACACCAAAGACACCCGCCCTACCCCGGAAGCCGCCGCCGCCAACGCAACCAGTGCAGCTCCGGCGACTCCGGCCACCGTGCCCCAGAAGCTGACCGCGCCTGGCGTGCCCGGGGCGGCCGGACGGAATGGCAGCAGTGTCCACGTGCGGCCGGCGACTGTTTGGCCCACTTCCGTGCCAAGAGTGTCACACAGCGCGGTCGAGAGCGAACCGATCAGGGCGTAAACCAGCCACTCCGGGCGACCCACGAACGGCATGGCTGTGGCTGCACAGACGGCGACGCTGCAGTTGGCTAGGGCGTGCACAGCGCTGCGCCGGCCCCTATCGGCTTGGGCGATTCCGCGATGGGCCTTCGGCTGATAGCCCACTCGGGTGGCAGCCGAACCAAGGACGACGAACGTCGCCAGCGCCGCGAACCCGCCGCGCCCTGCGCCTGTGTAGACTGCGACCGCCAACGCGAACCCGGCCGCTGCGCCGGACAGCGAGACCGCCCGTGCCGCCACTGCTATCCCGGCAAATGCAGCGGGAACCAGCACGGCCTCGAGGCACGGTGCCGCCAAGTTCACAGCTCGCCTGCCAGGACCTCGGGCCGCGTTCGCATCCCTGAGCCGGTCAGCGCCAGGACCACGGGGCCGTCTTCCTGCGGCAGTGCCTCGGTGCGGCGGAAGGCGCTGACCACCACGGCACTGGTCGGCTCCACGAAGAAGCCGTTGTTGCAGAGCAAGCGCCAGTCCAGGAGGATCTCGTCTTCGGGGACGGTGATTACCTCGCCGCCGGATTCCTCGACGGCTTGCAGGATCTGCTTGAGCCGCGGCGGCTGTTGCACCTTGAGACCGTCTGCGAGCGTGTCCCGCGGCGCGAGGGCCTCGGTGCGGCCGGCACGGGCGGCTGCCAGCGGCGCGCAGTGCGCCGCCTGAACTGCGAACACCTTCGGGAGCCGGGGGATGAGCTTGGCTTCGCGCAACTGCCGGAAGCCAAGCCAGGCGCCAAGCAGCAGTGTGGCGTTGCCCACCGGGAAGAACACCGCCGCCGGGGTGAGCGCACCCAACTGCTCAGCCAGCTCGAACGCGAACGTCTTCGTGCCCTCCAGGAAGAACGGGTTCCAGCCGTGACCGGCGTAGTACCCCGAATCGGCCGAGGCGAGGGCAGCGTTCGCCACGTCCTGCCGCGTCCCGGCGACGGGAACCAGCTCAGCGCCAAGGGAGGCGATATGGTGCAGCTTCGCGGCGGGGGCGTCTTCCGGAGCGAAGATCGTGCACGGCAGGTTGGCGTAGGCGCAGTACGCCGCCATGGCCGCGCCGGCGTTGCCCGACGAATCTTCAATCAGCCGAGGCACGCGCCACGACAGTGCCTGGGTCACCGCCGTGGTGGCGCCACGGTCCTTGAAGGAGCCGGTGGGCGAGACGTACTCGAGCTTGAGCATCACCGGTCGCTTGTCGATCCGCCAGGCCAGGAGTCGCGTGCCGCCTTCGCCGAACGAAACGGGATCGGCTACGTCCGACAGCGAGAGCGCGTGGCGGTAGCGCCAGAGCGAGGGCAGCAGTGGCTCGAGCTTGTCCACCTCGAAGGGCTTTTGCTCCAGGTTGAGCGGCGCGCCGCAATCGCAGCGCCAGCGGGGCACAGTGTCGGCGTAGGCAGCGCTGCAGGCATCGCAGAGTAGGGTAGGGGGCATCGGGGCGTCTCCTTGGGGACATGGGGCAGGTGGGTCCCATGGGTCATCTGGGTCCCCTCTGTCCTCTGTGTCTCACGGCCCGCCGACCCAGACCGGCGACGACCAGGCAATCTCGTCATCGACCTGCCGGGCGCGGACGTAGTAGTATGCCGGGCCCGCGACGGGCTCCGGGTCGGCAAACTTGAAGGTGAAGTCCGTCGAGTTCGGCTCCTTCTGGTACACGAAGTTGCCGTTCTTCACTACGGCGACTTCCTTAAGCGGCTTCACCCCACGCACGGATACCTCCAGTCGCGCCGGCTCGCCTGAGGGCAGTTTTTCGCCCATCCAGTGCGTGCCGGAGTGCAGGTCGATCTCGATGGTCTCGGTGGAGCCATACGTCCGCCGCGCCCGCAACGCCTCCAGGATGGCCTCCCGGGAGCGCTCCTTCACGTAGGCGCCGGCGTAGGCGCCGTGGGTCAGGCCATGGTCGGAACTGGCGAGGATGCCGACGCGCACGTCCTTCGCGTAGGCGTCCCACAGGAAGAAACCGGCAGTCTGCACTTTGGCGAGGCGGGGCGTGCCCTGGTACTCGTAGGAGCCACGCACCTGGAAGATCTCGGCGACGCGCTCGAAGAGCGGATTCCATTTCGACCAGTCGCAGCGCGAGCCGCCGTCGGCCAATTGGTGCGGGATGGCGATTGCGTCCTTGCCCTTCAGTGCCCTGAACAGCTCCTCGGGCGAGTCCTCTTCAACGCAGGGCATTCCGCGCTTGGCGTACACGATATTCTTGTGCCCGCCGCGCGCCTGGTACGAGCCGCCGTGCTCGTAGCCGTACATCCCGAGGAACCGCGTGCCGACGGTGAAGAGGTCCGCGTACTTCTGCGACCGCCACCAGCCGTAGTCCTTCAGCTTCCGCGGCTCTCTGTCGTAGCGGTGCCGCTGGAGGTCCTGATCGTGATCGGAGATGGCGAGGAAGTCGAGCTGCGCGCAGTCGATGGCGTAACGGTACGTGTCGATGAGCGAACCGTCGACGTTCATCGCGCAGCGGGAGAGGTCGGTGTGCCGGTGGGTGTCGCCGAAGAGGAGTTCGCACGTCGTGCCACCCACCGCTGCTCTCCGGTTGTGGCGGGGCTCCGGCTCCCTGACGAACGGCTTGGGTGCTTCAACTCCCGTTAGCGGCGGCAGGCCGGCGGACCCGACTTCGGGGAGCCGCGCGACGTGAACGTTGTAGTGGATCCACTCCTCCGCCCGCCTTGGCCGGCGGCCGTCGTCTGCGAAGGCCACCCACAGCCCGCCCAGTCCGTCTCGGGCAACCGAAGCGCGCTGGTCGTTGCGCCCGTTGCTGTCGGCGAACAGGGCCGGCTCCGTCCAAGTGCTGCCGTCCCAGCGACAGGCGTAGACGTTCCAGATGCCGCGCGTCTGCACCGGCGCCTTGCCCGCCGCCCGGGCGGCGTCGCGCTGGGCCTTGTTGACGTCGCTCAAGTGGCGCAGGAGCACCCAGACGTTGCCCTTCCCATCGAAGGCGATCTCCGGTAGCTCGCAGCAGGGGCGCAACTCCGGGGGGAGCGTCCCCATGAGGTCAGGGCACGCCAGCAGTTCTCCGCCGGCGTAGACCGCCAAGTTGAGGTTTCGTTGCTGGTGCAGCTTGACGAGCGGCCGCGAACTCAGCCCCCAGTTGGGGTTCGCCTCGTCCCAGGCGATCCAGCAGCGCCCTTCGGGGTCGCCGGCAAGGGAGACGTGCGCCTCGTACTTGGCCGTCGCTGCAACGGGAACGGGCGCGGAAAGCCTGCCGTTCGCGAGTTCGCGCAGGTACACATCAAAGCTGCCGTTTCGGTACGTGTCCCACGCGACGTAGAGCGTTCCGGTGGGCGCGCTGCAGAGGGCAGGTTCCCAGTCGTCGGCAGCGTGTTGGGAGACGTTCTGTTGGTCGGACAGCCCGGTCGGAGTGAGCTTGGCCAGGAGGACTTCGTAGTTGTCCTGGTCGACCGCCTGCCAGGCAAGCCACACGGTCCCGTCGGCAGCGCGCGCCAGCTTCTGGTTGAAGTCATTCAGCGGGTTGTCCGTCAACTTCAGCAGCCGAGACCACTTCCCGTCGGCGAAGTAGCGCGCGACGAGGTCCCAGTTCCCGCTCTCGTTGGCAGCCCAGACGACCCATGTTCGGCCGGCGCCGTCCGCGATCACGGCAGGCGTGTGGAAGTCGCCTGCCGCCGGGGAAACGGTCTCGGGCTCGCTCCATCCGCTTGCCGTCTGGCGGCGAAGCAGGATCTGGTCGGCGGTGTCGTCGAAGGCGACCCAGGCCGTCCACAGCTCGCCTGTCGCGCTCCCGCCGACTGTCGGGAAGTCGTCTTCTGTGGCGTCGGTGGATAGCAGTTCTGCGGGCAGTGGTGCCGGTGCGGCGGTCGCAATGCGGGCCCCGAGCATCATGGAGAGGGCGGTCAAGAGGTGGAGCACTTGGGGCAACTCCTTCGCGGACGCGTGTACCTCTGTCCGGCTGGTCCGGCAGGTGAACCAGCCTGGGAGCGAGGAAGCCGTGCGGTCCGTGCTATACCCAAACCGGTAGCCGAAAAGGGGTGATTGCGGCTGAGCGTTTCACGGTGCGCACCATTGTAACACGCGAGAGCCTCCGACATGTCGGTTCGTGAGCAGCGCTGGGCAGGTACAATCGACATTGCCGAATACCGGTACCCGGCAGTCGAGTACCCGCCTGAGAATCAGACCACCATGCCATCAGACCGGGCCTACTGGATCACCCTGAGCTTCGTCCCCCGCGTGGGCGGGAAGACCTTCCGCGCGCTGGTCGACCGGTTTGGCTCGCCCGCAGAGGCGTTCGCGGCCCCGGAGGGGGAACTGGCGGCAGTTCCGGGCGTGACTCCGGGAACTGCGAAGAAGATCAAAGCCTACGCCAGACGCGTGGAGGCAATCGAGGAGGAGACCTTCGCGCTGGCCGATCAGGGAATCGGCCTCACCTGCCTTGCGGACCCGGAGTACCCCGTCAACCTGAGCTATCTGAGGGATGCCCCGCCGATTCTGTACTACCGCGGCTTGCTCCATCCCGGCGAAGGTCAGGGAGTGGCTGTTGTGGGTACACGCACGCCGGAGCCGCGCGCACGGAAGTACGCTCGCGACCTCGCCGGCGCGCTGGCGGACCGGGGCATTGTGGTTGTCAGCGGGTTGGCGCTCGGCATCGACACGGCCGCCCACGAAGGGTGCGTGGAGGCGGAGGGGCGCACCGTCGCGGTGCTGGGATCGGGCATTGCCCACACGACGCCGGTGGAGAACACAGAGCTGGCGGAGCAGATCCTGCGACAGGGAGCGGTGCTGTCGGAGCAGAAGCCGACGGCTCAGGCGTCCAGGAACAACCTGATGGCGCGCAACCGGATCATCGCCGGTCTGTCGCTCGGGTTGATCGTTGTGCAGTCCCGAGCCGCCGGCGGCGCGTTGGCGGCAGCGGAGCGGGCGGCGCGAGCGGGGCGGGCCTTGTTCACGGTGGACTTTGGCGATCCGTCAGAGGAGTATGCGGGCAACCGCAAGCTGCAGTCGCTGGGCGCGACGCTGCTTCCCGCCGCCGACGGCCGGGCCGCGGCGATTGTGCAGGAGGCTGTCGCCAGCATGGAACTCAAGCGCGAAGCCGGCTGGACGCTTCAGTCGGCCAGTGACGTACAGCTTCGGCTGTTTGAGGCGTGACCTCGGCGCGCCGCCCCGGAAGCCGCCGTCACGGTGCCGCCCTTCCCGCCCGGTACCGGGCAAACACCTCCCCCGCCGACATCGCCCGAGCGTAGATTGCGACGTCGCGCATGGAGCCGTTGAAGTACCCGTAGGAGCCGAGCCAGCCGATCCGCAGTGGCTCGATGGTCTTGCGCAGGGCCAGCGTGGTCTCCTTGCCCGTGCCGGCTTCGCGCCCGTTCACGTAGACGCGCATCACCGCGCCAGCATACGTTGCGGCTACGTGGCACCACGCGCCGGGAGTCAGCGAGAGGTCGGTCGGGTTGTAGAAGTGGCGGGTACCGTCGTCGCCGTCCAACTCGAACCAGAGCGTCAGCCCCGGCCGCACGTGGAGGCTGTAGGCGCCGCTCTGCTCGTAGCCCTTCCCGAAGAGGGCGGGGTACCACGTCTCCGACTGTTCGTACTTGACCCAGGCTGTTAGCGTCAGTGGAACGGAGAGGTTCGCCGCTGGCGGGTTACCGAAGTCCACGTACTGCCCGCGCTTGTCATCGAACCGGAGGACGGTGCGGCCGTTGTCTTTCGCGAGCAGCGCGCCGTTTGTGCGCTTGCCGTTGAGGTGGTTGGGGGAGCTGTCTCGCACGGTGCCCTCAGACCGATCCGACGAATCCGGCTGATCGCCGCCAGCCCATCGCCCAATCAGCGCGCGGCTATCCAGCTCCTGTAGCTCCGCCTCGCTGGGCATGTCCGCGGGCACTGCGTCGGCGGACTCCAGGACCAGCTCTCGCAGCCGCGTCGGATCGCGGAAGTCGCCGAACGTCGGCACCCAGACCGGCTGGTCGTCGGAGCCAGGTGCCCGGCGGGCGACGTTCAGGCAGACCGTCGCCCCTGGTTGCACGCCGCCGGGCAGCAGCTTGTCCAGCGGCAGCGCCAGGCTTACTCGCCACCGGTCCTTGCCGGCCGTGTCGGATACGACCGCCGCTCCCACCGCGCACGGCGTCGGCGCAGCTCCTTTATCGGCGCCGTGTTCACGGGCAACGCACGCTCCTCTTGGGCCGACGGAGATCTCCCGGAACGGCCGGTCTCGCTGCCCGGCGATCAGGAGGTCCCAGTGGTCGCCGGCAAACGCGTCCTTGTTCGCTTTGAGCGTCGCCGGGTTCATCTTCTCTTCGCATTGCACATAGAGGAACTTGCCGTCGGTCAGCAGCCGCGCCTCGACGCTGCGTCTGGTGCGTTCGCCGTTGGCCGAGCGCCAGCCGAACAGCACTGCCGAGTCGTTGCGGACGAGCTTCGTCGCGTCGCCCTTCAGTGGTGCACCCAGGTTGAACGGCACGCGGAGCGGCGTGCCAACGCTGCCGTACTTCGCCCTAAGGTGCTCCAAATAGCTCTGCCGGCCGGCGACCATGTAGTCCCACGTGCCCTTCTCGAACAGCGCCACGCGGTGCTTCTCGACCTCGGTCCTGGCGGCCGACTCGGCTTCCTGGAGCAGCTTGCCGAATGCCTCCATTCGCTTTTCGGTGCCAAGCCAGCCCCACGCCAGCTCTTCGGTTTGGTGGTGATGCTTTTCCTTCCGAGCGGTCGCGATGGCCTCGGGGTAGTTCGTCGGCGTGGAGTAGGTTCGCTCAATGGCGAGGTACAGCCGCTTCATCGGGTCCGCCGCGGAACCGTACAGCCGCCGGAAGTACTCGTCCAGCAGCTTGTCCACGTCCAGACTGGGGTCGTCCATCAGCCGGTACGTCAGGTACGCTTCGACCTCCTGACCGTATCCGCAATGGAACATCCCACGGATGCCGCACTTCTCGAACAGCTTGAACTGCTCGCCAACGGCGTGGGCGAAGAAGCCGGGGAAGCAGTGGAACTTGCCGCCGTTGGCGATCTCGACCGGGAAGGTGTAGTAGAGCCAGAGGTAGAGCGGCCGCCCCTTCTCCTTTGTTGCCCATTCGTTTAGCAGGTCCACTTCGTGCTCGTACGACGCGCGGTCGTAGTTGAGCCGGTTGCAGGCGAAGCAGTACTGAACGGCCACGTTGGGGCCGAGCTTGACCCGCTGCGGATGCTCGGCGTGGCTCATGTAAGCCAGCGTAACGATCCACTTGTCGGGATGGGTCTTCCGCAGTTCCTTGGCGACCTCGTTGACGAAGTGAAAGAAGTAGTCGCTGTGGCGGCCGTTGGAGAAGAACGGGTCGAACTCGGACTGTGGAGTGAGCAGTGCCTGGCAGCGCGGGCACCGACAGAACTGGCTGTTGTCCATGGGCTCAACGCAGAAGTAGTTCTCGCCCCAGACATCGTTGCGGTCCTTCACCGGCTGGAGCGACCACGGGTTGAGACCTTTGCCGTCGAAGTAGTCCCGGGCGTCCTGGGCCACCTGCCCGATGAGACCGGGGCTGGTGTAGCACATCTGCGGCGGCGTGCCTTCGTAGCCCTGAGCAAACCAGTCGGCGTGCTTCTCGACGAAGGCGTCCGGGGTGCTGGCGTCCTTCTCCCAGAACCGTTTGTAGTAGCCGTAGAGCGAGTGGTTGCCGACGCACTTCTCGCCGCCCTCCCGCATTCGGTATCGGAACAACTGGACTTGGCCCCGTTTCGCCAAGTTGTAGCGCCCCGGCTCCGGGAACTGCTTGTGCAGGGCGGGGTAGGCCGCTGTTTCCCATTGCTTGAACCCGTCGGTGTCGGCCGGCCATAGCCCGGTGTACGCATCGTAGCTCTCGCTGCTGGGGTAGGCGGCGAACCGGTACCGGAAGAACGGCTTGCGGCGCAGCTCAGATCCGGTGACCGTCAGCGTTTTCGTCTGCGGGCAGTCCATCCCGGTCTCCGTCGGGTTGAGCCAGCGAACACTGCAGTAGCGCTCCAGGAAGTCATAGACGGCGTACATGGTGCCCTGTTCGTCCCAGATGCTGGGCCAGGTCGCGAGGGCTGCCGCATCCGGTGTGGGCTCGTATGTCACCGCGCCGCGGTCGTCTTTGTCTCGGCCGAGCAAGACGAGTGTGTCGGGCAGGAAGCGGACGAGATACTCCTGAGAGTAAAGGCGGTCACTCTTCAGACCCAGCGCAGCAGTTGCTGCGGTGTCGCCCACGAGAAGCCGCGTGCCGGTGACCGGTTCACCCTCGCGGACAATCGGCACTTCGGCGTCCGTCAGCTTGCGCAGATGCCATTGCAGCTCATAGGCGGCGAACTGTGCGGCCCGGGTCGCCTCCTTCGCGAGGATGATCGACGATGCCGGCCGGCCGTCACGAACGAGCACCAGGCTGGTTCGCGTTGGGGGCTTCGCGGGTGCTGCTTCACAGACGGCGAGGGCCGCGGCGGCCAACGCGCTCACGGTTGCGCAGGTTCTCAATGGACTCACCTCATTCTGGGGGCGACGGGGCTCAAAGCCACGGCGAAGCGTAGGAACGCCACGCCGCGCGTCCAGCAGTGTACCAGAAGGGGCGAGGCGAGGGGCGCCGCCCGTAGCCGGCCGCGGAGCCAGTGGACCGGGAAGCGTGAGTTACCCCTTGTCTCGGTCGGGCGGCGGCTACATAATGGCTTGCTCGACCACAGCTCACCACGTCGCGAAAGGACCGCTGCATGAAGAGGACCATTCTGCCGCTGTGCATTGGCGCGTTCGCCTCGGCCGCAATCGTGTTCGTCGCCCTGGCCCAACCGGAACCGAGCTATCAGCCGCGAATCGACAAGGACGGTTGGGAGATCCTGCTGGATGGCAAGGACCTCAACGCCTGGAATGTCGATCCCGACAGAGACGGCTGGGCCCTCAACGAGCAAGGCGAGCTGCATCCGACCAAGGGCGGCCCGACGATCTTCACGAAGCAGCGCTACTGCGATTTCGTGCTGGAACTGGACGCGAAGGTCGCCGCCGGCAAGAAGAGCAACAGCGGGCTCTTCTTCCGCGTGCACAACCCCGGTGACCCGGTCAACACCGGCATGGAGATCCAGGTTCTCGACGACGTGTCCTACGGCGTGAACTGGGATTCCATGAACGCCAACGGTGCCCTCTACGACTTGGTTCATCCGAGCAGTTCAGCCAGTTCGCCTCCTGGCGAATGGGACCACTTCCGCCTAACCGTCAACGACAACTTGGTGACCGTCGAGTTGAACGGCAAAGAGATCGTGCAAGCCGACCTGGACCAGTGGACCACTGCCAACCAGAACCCCAATGGCTCTCACAACAAGTTCCCACACGCCATCGGCTCGCTGCCGCGCGAGGGATTCCTCGGCCTCCAGAACTACGGCGGCGTGCCCGTGTGGTTCCGCAACATCCGCCTCAAGCCGCTCACCGACCGCAAGCCGCAGTACACCGGTAAGGAGCCGATTGCGGACGTGCTGAGGAAGCCGGACGCGAAGTAGCGTCGGATCAGCTTCGCGTTTCGCTTGAACGCTCCGTCACCGTCGCGGCTCGGATTGACGGTGCATTTCCGAAGGAGACTCCGTCATGCCTGCTGCCGCCGCCAATATCGCCTTCCTGGATAACCTCTACCGCAAAGGTCCCCTCGCTGGGCATGGCTTCCTCTGTCAGCCGCCGTGGGTCTCAATCGCCGAGTGTGGTGACTACTCTCTCTCCGAGGCCCGGACAGCCCGGTGCATGTTCTGGGTTGGGTGGACGCCGCACAGGTTGGCCGCTTCCTTGAGCAGGCGGCCCCTGAGACGCGGTTCCTCTTTGTCTACGGCGCGCCCAATCTTGACAGC
>Ga0100401_1004457_pt1 | contig 10384 bp, 9 predicted proteins | sample CryGeymeta201525_FD_80421 | JGI IMG/M metagenome (GOLD analysis project Ga0100401, IMG submission 80421) | Groundwater microbial communities from Crystal Geyser aquifers in Utah, USA - Crystal Geyser metaG 2015-25 | ecosystem: Environmental > Aquatic > Deep subsurface > Groundwater | place: USA...
AATCACTGCTGAAGAATTCGGCGAAATAACCATCAAGCGCAACAAGTTCCATGGTGAGTGGAATTATGAAATTCATCCAAATGAATAGGTGAGTCCGGTAGTTTATTGTTTAGCGCTGCCTAAACCCGCGCCTTCAATGCACCGGTAACCGTGCCTAATCCGTGAGCGAGCTTTGAGCGTGGTTCACCATGTGAACAAGCGTCCCAAGTCTGCTCCTTTATCACATCCAAGCTTTTGTTTCACCATTCGCGCAAAGCCCTTCATTTCTTGCGGCTCAAACAGGGTCGCAAGGCCTCACGAAGAGCCCAAAAGAATCGCACTTCACACGCATTTCGTTGCATGCGTTTCATTTCACCCAATTGGAAAGCCTTTGCGATTTTCCAATTGGGATTCGTCGAAAGCGATCAATAGTCGAAGTGGCCATAGCGCCAGATCGGACAAACACCTAAACACAACGCAAAAATGAAACTCATCCTTCATCCGCTTCTCCTCGTTGGAAGTTCCGCTGGAGCCATTGCCGGCTCGGTAGCTCTGGAACACACCCCTCCGACAAGCTCCAACTCCGGAGACTGGGTGATGGATCTCGTGCGCCCCATGACGAACCCGACACTCTTTGACTTGGCGGTTCCGACCACGAATATTCGGCCCATCTTCGCCTATCATTCCCTCCCGAGTTCAATCAACACCATCGCGGGAAATCTTTCCTTGGGAGGCGATGTTCAAGTCTATGCGCTCCAGTTCGAGTATGCGCTAAGCGATCGTCTTTCGATTGTCGCGACCAAGGATGGCTATATCGACTTCAACCCCGATACCACCCTCAGTGATCAGAGCGGCTTCGCCAACCTCGGCGGCGGATTGAAGTATGCCTTCCTCCTCGATCCCGCTGCCGGTCACGCCCTGAGCGGTTCGATGACCTTCGAATTTCCAACTGGAAACTCGGACGTCTTTCAAGGTGCTGGCGACGGATCGGTGAACCTCATCCTTTCAGGAGTGAAGACCATCGACAACTGGCAGCTCGCAGGAGGTGCCGGTGTTTCCCTTCCCTTCTCAAATCAGCAATCGACGAATGGATTCATCAGCGCCCACGCGAGTTACGAGGTCACCCCATGGTTCATTCCACTCGTAGAAATCAACTGGTTCTCCGTGCTTAGCGCGGGCGATGGTCGCCCGGCCTTCAATGGCCAAGCGGGCGGTGCAGTTCCGGTGATTGCCCAGTTTGAAGGAAACGATTTCTTCAACCTCGGTGCCGCCAATGCGACCGCCAATCGTGATCTCGTCACGGCAGCCATCGGCTTCCGCTCCAGAATCACCGATTCCATCCAGACCGGTGTCGCCTACGAAGTCCCGCTTACCAATGACGAGAACAGCGTCATCGAAAGCCGCCTCACCCTCGACCTCGTCTGGCGTTTCTAACAACTCCAACTACGTTTTTCGTGGCCAAAACGCATGCCAGCAAGGTTGCGAAGAGCCACCCCTAGCCGATCACGGTCGGGGGTGGTTTCTTGGAGTAACGCCACAACTTCTCAAAAGCCCGCAAGGCCGAAACCCAACCGAAACGTTGCGCTGACAACTCGGCTCCGATAGATGAACTGAATGCCATGGCTGAGCCGGATCCTTCTCACCCTGATCAGCGCCGTCATGGTGGTGCCGGCATTTCCGCCGATCCATTGTTACTAACTCGCACTGATCGCGTCGACAACGACTACTCGACCGCCCCCCCCGAAAGGGGGTCGCCAACAGCGCGCCAAGCTTCTCCTCACTCCCAGCATGGATGCCGAGGAATGGACGGCACGCCAGCACCTCCAGCACGCCGAGCTTTTCCGCCACCGCGCCGCAGAGAATGGAAGGTAGCTCCTGGTCGCGGCGAGTTCGGGCCTCACTCAGGTAATCGATCCGAGAGGCAAGCGCGTGGACGCTCTCCTTCTTTTCGAGCCCAGCGGCCTGACTTCCGGAGTCACCACTCAATCTAGCCAAACGATTTCCACCCGTTTTGGCTGGTCGATTGGCGCTATTTCTTCAGCTCTAGCCGCCCTGACGACCATCGCTGCCGTCGTGATCCAAAGCCGGGGTGGCGGGGTGGCGGGGTTGCGAGAAAATTACGCCTGATCAGTGAGACCTTCTTCCGCGAATCCAGCTCATTTCCGACCATATTCTCGGATGAGGTTGCCGATCTAGAGAATGATCGCTTGTATGCCACCGCTATGAGCAATACCCGCCACGAAGAGCTCGCCACATGGGTCGAGCAAATGACCACCCTCTGCAAACCCGATACCGTAGAATGGTGCGACGGATCTCAAGAAGAATGGGACCGCCTGACGCAACTTCTCTGTGATAAGGGCATCTTTACACGACTCAATCCGGAGAAGCGTCCAAACTCCTTCCTCGCCCGCTCGGCACCTTCCGACGTCGCTCGTGTGGAAGACCGAACCTATATCTGCTCGCGCCGCAAAGGTGCCGCCGGGGCGAATAATAACTGGATGGACCCTCACGAAATGAAAGCCCTACTGACGTCAAAGTTCGACGGCTGCATGAAAGGCCGCACCATGTATGTGATTCCCTTCTGCATGGGCCCACCAGACTCGCCGCTCGCCAAAATCGGGGTTGAAATCACAGACAGCGCCTATGTCGTTGTCAATATGAGGATCATGGCCCACATAGGCAAAAAGATCCTCGATCGCCTCGAAGGGGAAGCTGACGGCACAATCAATACTGGCCGCGATGGCCACGGCAACTTCATCCCCTGCCTTCATTCCGTAGGCGCACCGCTCGAACCCGGCCAAGAAGACTCCGCATGGCCGTGCAACGAGGACAAATACATCAGCCACTTCCCCGACACCCGTGAGATCTGGTCCTACGGTTCCGGCTACGGCGGGAACGCCCTACTAGGCAAAAAATGCCTCGCCCTCCGAATCGCCAGCAACATCGCACGCGAACACGACTGGATGGCCGAACACATGCTAATCCTCGGGCTAACCTCACCTGAGGGCGAAAAGACCTACGTTTCCGCCGCTTTCCCAAGTGCCTGCGGCAAGACCAACCTCGCGATGATCATTCCTCCCGAGAAGTATAATAAGGCTGGATGGAAAACCACCATCGTCGGCGACGACATCGCCTGGATGTGGCCGCACGAGGACGGCACCCTTCACGCCATCAACCCGGAAACCGGTTACTTTGGCGTCGCCCCAGGCACCTCCTACGATACCAACCCAATCGCCATGGACTCGATGCTCGAAAATGCGATCTTCACCAACGTCGGCCTCACCGATGACGGCGATGTCTGGTGGGAAGGCATGACCAAGGAACCTCCCGCCCACCTGATCGATTGGAAAGGCAACGACTGGACACCAGAAGACGGCAAGAACGGCGTCAAAGCCGCTCACCCGAATTCCCGCTTCACCGCTCCTGCCGAGCAGTGCCCGACGATCGACCCCGAGTGGCAGAATCCTGAAGGCGTTCCAATTTCCGGAATCATCTTCGGCGGCCGCCGCCCAACGACGATGCCTCTCGTCTATCAGGCCTTCAACTGGTCACACGGCGTCTACGTCGGTGCCACCATGGGTTCCGAAGTCACCGCCGCCGCCATCGGCCTGAAAGCCGGCGTCCGTCGCGACCCCATGGCCATGCTTCCGTTTTGCGGATATAATATGGCGGAATACTTCCACCACTGGCTCGACATGCGGAGTCAGGTGAAGCACCTCCCACGTTTCTTCCACGTCAACTGGTTCCGCCTCGATGAAGACGGCAAGTTCCTGTGGCCTGGCTACGGCGACAACATGCGTGTCCTCGAATGGATCGTAAATCGCTGCAAAGGTCGCGTTGCTGGTCACGAAACACCTATAGGCTGGACCCCTGAATGGCAGGACTTCGATGCGGAAGGGCTCGAAGGATTCACCGAGGAACGCTTCAACGCCTGCATGGCTTACAACCCGCAGGAGTGGAAGGATGAGATTCTCAGCCAAGGTGAGCTGTTCCTGAAACTCTACGACCTGATGCCGAAGGAACTCGTCTTCCAACGCGAACTGCTCGCCGCACGACTTTGCTAATAATTTCCCGGTTATTGTTGTAGTTGCTACCAAGGGAGGATGCGAAAGCGTCCTCCCTTTCTCATGTCAAGTCAGGCAGCTAATCGCCCCTTGACCAACGACCAACATGTCGGGTCACGTAGTCATCAACCGACATCGATTGGAATTAAAGTCGCTCACAAGCCACACATCCCCATCCTGCCCGACCTCAATCACCGCCGCCGAAAGCATTCGCTTCCAATCCCTATTAACTTCGAAACCCAAACGAGATCTTCGACCAGAAATCGCTCCTCTTCCAAATGTCGATAAGGAAACACCTTTTCAGATAGGAAAAACTAAAACAAGCCAACAAAGGCCAGCACTATCCCATACCACTTCTCTAAAAATCGATTCATTTGATGGAGAATTTTTAGCCAAACCAATGACCGAACCTAGAAAGCTGGAGATGCTCCGTCAACATCCGCGCATCACCCCAAAGGCCGCCTCGGAATCGCCGCGAGAATTCCGTTGACCCCACCCGCGCCTCCCTTATAGCCGTAGCCAAGCTAAGCGCCTTGCTGACCGAACCTGCCATTTATCGTGAAAATCGCCGTCCTCTCCCGTAATTCGAAACTCTACTCCACCCGCCGCCTCGTCGAAGCCGGAAGGGAAAAGGGGCATGCAGTCGAGGTCGTCGACTATCTCAAATGCCACATGAACATCGCCTCGATGCGACCAAGTATCTTCAAGGGTGATGAGGAACTGAAAGACATCGACGCCGTCATTCCACGCATCGGTGCCTCTCATACTTTTTTCGGTACCGCCGTCGTACGCCAGTTCGAAATGATGGGCACCTACTCAGTCAATGAGTCCGTCGCCATTTCCCGCTCACGCGATAAGCTCCGCTCGCTCCAACTCCTCGCCCGCAAAGGCATCGGCCTCCCGGTCACTGCCTTCGCCCACGACACCAAAGCCACCGGCCACTTGATCAAACTCTGCGGCGGCGCACCGATTGTCATCAAGCTGCTTGAGGGCACTCAAGGCGTCGGCGTCGTGCTCGCAGAAACCAAGTCCGCCGCAGAGTCGGTCATCGAAGCCTTTCGCGGTCTCAATGCCAATATCATGGCTCAGGAATTCATCAAGGAAGCGGGTGGTGCCGATATCCGCTGCTTCGTCGTCGGTGACAAAGTCGTCGCCGCCATGAAACGCCAAGGTAAAGAAGGCGAGTTCCGCTCGAACCTCCACCGCGGCGGCTCCGCCCAGGTCATCAAGTTGACTCCCGAAGAACGCTCCACCGCCACCCGCGCCGCCCGCGTCATGGGCCTCAATGTCGCCGGTGTCGACCTGCTTCGCTCAAACCACGGCCCAGTCATCATGGAAGTGAACTCTTCCCCCGGACTCGAAGGCATCGAAGCCGCTACCGGCAAGAACGTCGCCGGGACCATCATCGACTTCATCGTAAAACACGCAAAATCCTCTAGCACAAGGACCCGCGGAAAAGGCTAAACTCTCGTCCATGCCCCGGTCACCAAAAACTCCACCATTTCAAATTGGAGCACACCAAGTCGCCGCCGGAGAACGAGCCACCATCAAGCTACCCGTCGGCAGCTTCCTGACCCACGAAGAACTCGTTCTCAAAACGATCGTCGTCCACGGAAAATCCCCCGGCCCTACCCTTCTCCTCACCGCCTGCATCCACGGCGATGAATACAACGGCACCGAAATCATCCGCCGTATCCTGCGCCACCCCACATTGCGCAAACTCCACGGTACCCTCATCGCCGTCCCAGTCGTCAACCGCCCCGGATTCGTCACTCGCTCCCGCTACATGCCGGACCGCCGCGACCTCAACCGACTCTTCCCCGGCTCACCCACCGGCCCCCTCGGCTCACGCCTCGCCCGTGTCCTCAGCGATCAACTTCTACCACTCAGCGACGTCGTCATCGACCTTCACACCGGTGCCGTCAACCGCCCGAATCTCCCCCAGATCCGCGTCACCGTTGATGACGACGAAGCCCTCGAACTCGCCAAGTCCTTCGCCCCGCCCGTCATCCTCGTCGCCCCAAAACGCGAGTCATCACTGCGCGGAACCTGCCGCGATCTTGGCAAAGCCGTGCTCCTCTTTGAAAGCGGCGAAGCCCTACGCCTCGACACCCCGTCCATCCGCTACGGCGTCCAGGGAGTCCTCTCCGTCATGCGCCACATGGGCATGCTTTCCTCAAAATACAAATCCGCCAAAATAAAGAACGCCCCCATCGTCTCCACCAAGAGCTACTGGGAACGCGCACCCCGCGGCGGAATCTTCACCCCGCTCGCACCCCTCGGCCGCGTCGTCACCGAGGGCAGCGTCCTCGGCTTCATCGCCGACCCCTACGGCACCGCCGAAACCGAAGTCACCTGCACCCGCTCCGGCATCGTCATCGGCCGCACCAACGACGCCACCGCCGACGAAGGCGACGGGCTCTTCCACATCGCGCTAACCGACAAGCTCGACTCCGCCGAAGATCGCATGGCCCTAACAAGCGAAGCCCTTCCCTCTCTCGACGCCGACACCGACGACCACCCCGTCCCCTACGACTCGATCCAAGACACCGTGGTGTAAAGTGGCTGAGCCTTCCAGGCTCATCGCCAAGTCGAAATAATCAGCAACCCTCACGGGGAATGGCTGAAGTGCCACAACTTCCTCAATTTCCTCAATTTCCTCAATTTCCGCGTATTCCGCGTATTCCGTGGTTCACCATCTTATTTCCACGACCAAAGTCCGCGATTCCTCTCACCTCACGAATGCGCCGCCTCAGGATACACCTTCACCAAATCCTCCAGATCACCCGCCAACTGCTCCCGCGAAGGATCGATCAAAAAGCATCCCTTCATCCCCTCACGGCCTAACAACATCGGACACCTCATCTCCGAACGGCTCGCCAATGATATCCTTATCTTCCACCGGAAGCCCCCAGCAATCACCGCCTCGCTCTCAATAAAAATCCGCCGCGTCGCCTCACCCGAAGAACTCCTCACCGTCTTCTTCTTGAAAACCGCCGCCTCACAGTGATGCACCCTGCCCCAGTGATCACGCGTCACAAAACTCACCCGCTTCCCATCCTCCGAAAGCTCAATCTCCTCCGCATGCAAACTGGAACTCCGCGCGCCCGTATCCGTCTTCACGTGTAGTGGCCCCACACCTAACAGCGGCAAGCCCACCCACTCATGCCGTCCTAGCACCATCCGCCGCGCATTCCGCTTGCTCGATGGTAGCCCAAGATCAGCCGCCACCTCCGCAGTTGTTGCTTCTTCGATCCTCGCTTTCGCGGTATGCGTTTGTTCACTCATTCTTCTAACAGACTCATCGCCATCTCGCGTGCCGACTTTCCGCCGCCACCAAGCATCCGCACCAGTTCATCAATTCTCGCCTCACCCGTCACCGGATAAAGCCGTGACCGCGTCCGGCCACCCGCCACATCTTTTTCCACCACATAGTGCCGCGCCGCCGTCGCCGCCACCTGAGGAAAGTGCGTGATCGCCACCACCTGATGCCGCGCCCCCAGCGCCGCCATCTTCTTCCCGACCGCCCGCGCAATCTCGCCACCGACATTCGCATCGATCTCATCAAAGACCATCAACGGCGTCGCATCCTGATCCGCCAGCGCACTCTTCACCGCCAGCATCACCCGCGAAATCTCACCGCTCGATCCGATCAACCTCAGCGGCTGCATCGGCTCACCCGGATTCGGCCCGAATAAAAACTCCACCGCCTCAAAACCATGCACCGTCGGCTCACGCCTCACCTCCAGCTTGATCTCAAACGACGACTGCTTGAAACCCAGATCCTTCAACTGTCCAGCAATCTCCTTCGCTAACTTCGGTCCCGCCTTCTTGCGCTTCAAACCAAGCTTGCGACCCATCTCATCCACCGTCGCCCGCAGCTTCGCCGCCTCCGCTGAAAGTTGATCCAGACGCTCACCGCGGTTCTCCACCGCATCGAGCCGGTCCGCACAGCGATCGCGATGCGCCAGCACCGCCTCCAAACTCACCCCATATTTCCGCTTCAGCGACTCGAAAAGATTCACCCGTTCCTCAAGCTCCGCCGCCTCCTTCGGATCCAGATCCAAATCCTCCGCATAGTCCTGTAGCGTCATCTCCAGCTCCTGAAGCTCTAACACCGCGCCCTCCAATCCCAGCGTCTTGTCACACACCGTCGGATCGAGCTTCTCCAGTTCCCTCACATATCTCTGAACCTCCGCCAAAAGACTCACAACTCCCCCCTCATCCCCGCCTAACAGATTCGCCGCCGCACTCGCCAGCTCCACAAGCCGCGTCGCATTGCTCGCCCGCCGATACCGGTCTGCAATCTCATCCTCCTCCTCAGGCTTCAGCCTCGCCGCATCGATTTCATCGACCTGATGGCGCAGCAAATCCAACTCCTGGCTGCCCGCACTTTCCGCCTCCTGAAGCTCCTCAAACGCCAACTGCTTCGCCCTCCAAGCCCGCCACGCCTCACGGAAACTCTCCATGTCCACCCCCGCATACGCATCCAGCATCGCCATCTGCCGCTCCGTCGAAAGCAGCGACTGATGGTCGTGCGGACCATGCAGATCCACCAGGTGCTCACCGATCCGTTTCAGCAGAGCCAGCGTCACCGGTGAATCATTCACAAACTGCCGGTTCCCACTCTGCCCGATCGCACGTCGCACAATCAGCAAACCTCCATCGCAAGGTTCAAGCCCGCCCTCTTCCAACACCGCATCCACCTCCTCCGAAGCCGATAGCTCAAACACCGCCTCCACCGTGCAAGAATCCTCACCCGTCCGGATCAGCGACTTATCCGCCCGCTCGCCCAACACCAGCTTCAGCGCCCCCACGATCACCGACTTCCCGGCCCCCGTCTCACCCGTCACCCCGACCAATCCAGGCCCGAGTTCCCAAACCAGTTCATCAACCAGTGCCAAATTGCGAATTTTCAGTAGAGTAAGCATGCGCGCGAACGGCCCCACTATGCCAAAGCCTCTCCACTCTGCGAGCGCCTTGTGAGCCCAAATCAACTTTCATTCAGCTCCGCCAGTTTGCCACCTTCAAACCCTTCACCCGAGAAAACTCACCCGTATTATTCGTCACCATCGTCCACCCCTTCGCCAGAGCCACCCCAGCCAGCAAAGTATCATAAGGCCCAATCTTCTGCCCCAGCTTCTCAAGATCTGCCCGCACACGCGCCGCCATCGCCGCCTCCTCAACTCCGAAATCCACCACCATAAATAAGCCAACCAGACTCTCCAGCTTCTCCCGCTTCTCCAGCTTCAGTTTGGAATGCTTGGCCGACCCCTTCTCCAAACCCACCCGCAGCTCAAACAAGCTGATCGCCGAAACGTAAATCGACAAACGGTCCTCCTTCCGCGCATTCGCCAGCACTTCCTCCTCACCGCGCATGAAAAAGATGCACGTATCTGTATCGAGAAGGAACATCACCAATCACGCGCTTCCGTTGCCTCCCCCTGCTCCGGCCTCTCCCACTCATCGAGCTTCGGCTCCCGAGGAAACATCTTCTCCAAATCCTCCGGCCAATTATTCGTCGTCGGCATCAAGTGTATCCCCGCCTCGTCCTTGGTAATAATCACCCGCCCAATCGGCAACGTGAACCCCTTCGGCAGCCTAACCGCCAACGAGTTACCACTTTTAAAAACCGTCGTCGTTTCCATGGAGAAAATGTATATACAATCATGATATACACAAGGTCGAAAATCCCACCCTGATTCAAAAAAACTTTTCGAACTTGGCGTCCCTGGCCTTCGAAGCCTTGGCGAAGTAGGCTTGGCCTTTCAAAATATTCCCCCATCCTCCCCTTGATGCCCTCCCCCTTCGAGAATCTCCGCTGGAACCTCAAACACCAAGCTTGGCTCTACTACTCGTTCGCCATTGCGTTCGCCATCATCGGAGCAGTCATCCTCCTCGGATCTCTCGTCCCACGCAACCGAGGTAGAATGGCAGAAGAAATCAGCTCCTGGCCATCGGCCGACGCATTAATCCTCGAATCAAAGCTAAGAGAAATCAATACCTCGGACGAATACTCCTTCTCCACAAAACTGAGCCTATCCGCGAGATTTCACTACACCCTATCGGGCAGCACCTTTGAGAAAGACTATTTGGGCTCCTGGAACCGGTCGGACAATCGCGATTGGAGCCAAATCTTCGCAGTCGGGCGAACCGTGACCATTCGAGTCTCACCCTCCGACCCGTCAAATATTTCCCTGATCGATCTCACCGGGACTCCCTAGCTCGACCCTATTCGAAAAGCCATTCGGGCAGGGTGATTTTCGAATTTTTAGTTGAAGCGGGCGGTCTGCAGAGGGTGCCGAGGGCTTGCGGGAGGTGCGCAGCGCCTTTCACTGGGA
>Ga0100401_1004460_pt1 | contig 10380 bp, 12 predicted proteins | sample CryGeymeta201525_FD_80421 | JGI IMG/M metagenome (GOLD analysis project Ga0100401, IMG submission 80421) | Groundwater microbial communities from Crystal Geyser aquifers in Utah, USA - Crystal Geyser metaG 2015-25 | ecosystem: Environmental > Aquatic > Deep subsurface > Groundwater | place: USA...
AAAGTTGTCGATGTACCAGACAGCCAGAGGTGCTTGTAAGAAATCGGAGAGCTTGTGGAGCTCATGAGGGATGACGAGCTTTTGCATGTACCAGTTGGCGACACGAGGGAGAAACTCGAAACTGCGAAACTGAGTATTGGTGATTGGAGCACGCAGATGCTCTTTGAGCTCCCCCTGTTTGATCATGGCGTCTAGAACCTCTGGAATATCGTAAACTTCAATTGTCTCTGAGAGTCCATATTTGTGGATCAGAGAAAGAGTAGCCCCATCGACGGTAGTAAAGATGTGGGTATTTTGGTACTGGATATGTCCAAAGGGAGTACCATTCTCCCATTTTTTGGCTTTGCCGTGGCGAGGGGCCACATTGACTAGGATGATGCCAGGATCATCCATAGCAGCATCAAGGGTGTCGATAATGGCGCCACTAGCTTCAAGATCGGCGTAGTTACCTACCGCGACAGTTGAAATATTGGTCGAGGGGAAAAAGGTAGCCGCGCGCACTACCTGACGGTTCATGGTGACTGGATCGTGGCAATCGTTGATAATAGTGACGTACATAAGACTATTCATTTTAACATGACATCTTCGGGTTTGAGAGTGCGGTATTTCCCACTACCTAGATCACCTAGTTCCCAAGGGCCAAGTTTGGTGCGGATGAGGCGCATGACCGGGTAGCCTACGGCCTCGCACATCTTGCGAATCTGCCTATTTCTACCCTCGTGAATGGTAATGTCGAGCCAGGTGTTATTTGGCTGAGCTTCGGCAATAGTCACGATAGCTGGGGCTGTTTTGTGGCCTTCGATGGTGACACCAGACTCAAGATAGCCAATAGATTTTTCGTTCATTACCCCTTTGATGAGGACATGGTAGGTTTTGTTGATTTCAAATTTGGGATGAGTTATTTGATAAGCCAAGTCACCGTCGTTGGTCAGAAGCATGAGACCCTCAGAGTCGTAGTCTAGACGGCCAACAGGATAAAGATGGTGACCACCTGGAACGAGCGAGGTAGCGGTATGACGACCATCCGGATCTGTGACTGCAGAGACTACTCCGCGAGGTTTATTGAGAAGATAATAAACCAAGATTTTGTCTATTGCTACTTTTTTTCCTTCGACTGCAACTACGTCAGTATCACTCTCGATTATTTTGCCTACCGTTGCTACTCTGCCGTTTACCGTAACTTTGCCAGCTGCAACCATTTCCTCGGCGTGACGACGAGAGGCTACTCCAGCGTGTGCAAGATATTTGTGAATACGCATTTTCATATGATTTACTCAATCTTTTATGAGGTACATAATGATGACACCAAAAAGGAAAGTCGCGATCATGGCGAGGGTTCGCTTGATGGAGGTTTCTTTTTTGAGCTCAGGAATCAGATCAGAGGCGGAGATATAGATAAAGCCACCGGTGGCGATCGGGATCAAATATGAAGCAAAATCAGACATAGTATAGCTCATAAAATAACCCAAGATACCACCCACGATGGCTGTCAAACTGACGAGAATATTGGAGATCAATGCCTTGCGCCGAGAATATCCAGAGTGTAAGAGAACTCCAAAGTCCCCAATCTCCTGGGGGATCTCGTGGAGGGCAATAGCGAGGGTAGCAATAATCCCAAGACCTGGCCCACTCACAAAAGAAGCAGCAATGAGAACACCGTCGAGGAAATTGTGAATTGCGTCGGCGATTAAATTCATAGTACCCATGGTGTGTTTGGCTAAGTGATCTTCGTGATGACAGTGGCGCCAATGGAGGAAACGCTCGAGGATAAAGAAGCTGATAAATGAGATGAGGGTGAGCTCAAAAGGAAGTGTGATCCCAAGAGCACCAACTGCCTCAGGTAAAAGATGCAGGAAGGCGGCTGAGAGCATGGTACCAGCAGAGAGAGAAACCAAAGACATGAGAATCTTGCTCAAGAATTTTTGATTGATGGCAAGAGTCAATACTCCAACAAGCGAACCAGAACTAATAACGACTGTGGCAATGATGATTGAGAACAATTCGTGTGACATGGAAAGTATTGTAACACCCATACTTAGTTGAGTAGCCAGATAGCAAGATTGAGCAAACTGGCAAAACTAACCCAAGCTAGGTAAGGATAGAGTAGATAGGCAGACCAAGGAGCAAGTTTTTTGTCTTCTTGGATAGAGCGGACGATAAAGTACCACATCGCGAGGATCTCGATAAAGGCAAGTCCCGGTAGCTTGGCGCCGAAAAAGACAATTGACCAAAGGATATTGAGGACAAGCTGAGTACCATAAATATGCCAAAAGGGAATGGATCTTTTGTTTAGCTCTTTGTGACTGATGTGTGGCATACTATGAGACCCTCAAGGACTGTCCTTGAAGGGTCGAGATAATTTGGGGTTCATCAGTTAGGAGTGGGAGAGCGAGATCGAGTGTTTCACTAGCTAGACTGGCGAGAAATAGTTTCATCTCGTTTATTTTACTACGTCGTAACCTAGACTTTTTATAGTTTTAGAAAAATCGGCCGGTTTAGCTAAAGTAGGATCATAAATGATGACTGATTCTTGCTTGGCGTAGCTGGTTGAAGATGAGATGACGCCAGACAAGTCTTCTAACTCACCGTCGATGTTTAGCGAACAGGAAGTGCAATGGAGACCACTAAGTTTGAGGGTAATGGTTTCTCCGACAGGTTTCTTTTTGAATAGATTAAACATATTAGATAACCTCCATGGTACCTGAATACATACCCATTGAACAGGCGAAAGTGTAGATACCCTTTTTGGTGGGGGTAAATGTGTGAATTTTGGCTTCAGATGGTTTGATGAGATCAGAGATGTTAAAAGCACGGAAGGTAAAGGCAGTGGCACAACTATATACCCCCGAACCTGCTTTGAGGGTGAGCTCGACAGGAGTGTTGACTTTGACTTTGAAATAACGAGGGGAGTAACCAGAATTGGAGATCGAAAGAGTGATTTTTTGTACCCCATCTTCGAGTTTGGTATTGAGGTCGGCGGCTCTGGCGACACTCTGACTTTTGTCATAGGGTGGCAAGAGTTTGACGATTCTGGGGCCTAGACGATCTAGTGAGTAAGGAGAGTCCATCACTTTGAGAACGGCATTAAAGGAAAACAAGGCCATGCCGATCAGTAGTACGGCGGCAGTGCGCAAGAAATAACTGCGCCACACCTCGGAAAACTTGGCGGTGGCGAGCCCAATCAAGGCAAACATAGGAGCTGTGCCTAGTACAAAGGTCCCCATAATGAGTGCTCCTTGAAGAGCACTGCCTGCGGTGATGGCTACTACTTCCATAGCTTGAGTCACGCCACAGGGAATCAAGATAGTCATCAATCCAAAAACGGCAGGGGCAAAAAGGGAAGTAGAGCCACCAGTTTTTTTGAACCATTTGTAGATCCTTTTGGGTGGTTGGAACGCTAGGTAACGGAAGATGGGGTGAACATCCAGAAGGTTCATGGCCGAGGCAAACATAAAGAGCGCGGCAGCAATCTGGAAAAATAGACGCACATTGAGACTGAGCTCTATCCTACTGCCAAACCACCCAAGGAGAGCACCCAAGATGATATGACTCAACAACTTGGTAGATAAGAAAGCTGAAACTGGTCCCCAGTCACCAATATCAAATGACTTGGCGCGGGAGGCAGGGAGGTTGGTCTCAGTTTCGTCGCGCTTTTGATTGGCGATAATGCTAGCAAGAAGTCCTCCTTGCATGGCGGCACAAGTCACGCCACCACTAGTTAAGCCTGTGAGGAAGATAAGCCAAAGATTCATATATTCATCTTACGTAACCTGAGAGAATTTGCAACTACCGAAACTGACGAGAAAGCCATGGCAGCGCCAGCAATACCTGGATTGAGAATAGCCATCGCAACATCTGTCCCTGTCCCCATGGCAATCCCTACGTCAGCAGTCGCGAGCGCTGGGGCGTCGTTGACGCCATCGCCGACCATAGCTACTTTGTACCCTTCGACTTGCAGTTTCTTGACCTCTTCGGCTTTGTCTCCCGGCATAACCTCGGATATGACTTTATCAATGCCAACAAATTTGCCGATATGTTGTGCCGTCAATTTGTGATCACCTGTCAGCATGGCCACTTTAATACCCAACTTGTGGAGATCTTTGATGACTTGGATTGATTCGTCTTTGGGAGTATCGCTGATGCCCAAATACATAATGATCTTTTTCTGGGTGGCGAGGATGATCGGGGTGGCTCCAGTTTGGGCGAATCCATCGATAATAGTAGTATCAAGTTTGAGGGAGAGAGACTCGATGAGTTTGGTGTTACCGGCAAAGTAGAGGGTCCTGCCGATCTTGCCCTGCAACCCTTGCCCTGGTATGGTTTTGAAGTCCGTGACACCCTGTAGTTTGACTCCATCGTCTTTGGCTTTTTGCACAATAGCCAAAGCGAGAGGGTGTTCTGATGATTGCTCAAGGGAAGCGATGATTTGGAAATCACTTTTGTCGGGAACGATGTGAGTGACAACTGGCTCGCCTTTGGTCAAAGTGCCGGTTTTGTCGAGGACAACATAATCAACCGAGCACAATTTCTCCAACGACTCTGCATTCTTGATAAGAATCCCATTTTGAGCAGCACGGCCCACACCTACGATGATGGCGGTGGGTGTAGCAAGACCTAATGCACAGGGACAGGCAATGACGAGAATGCCCACAAAACTAATGAGTCCAAGGAGGGGATTGCCTAGGAGAGTCCAGACCATAAATGTCAAAACCGAAATAACTAGGACGGAAGGGACAAAAATTGCAGAGATACGATCGGTCAACTTCTCGATGGGGGCATGACTTCCCTGCGCATTCTCTACCATTTTGATGATTTGGGAGAGCATGGTAGAGTCCCCAACCACAGTCGCGCGGAAGCGAAATACTCCTTGCTTGTTGATGGTGCCGCCGATCACTGTGTCTTTAACTGTTTTATCCACGGGGAGAGATTCACCAGTCAGCATGGACTGGTCTACGCTACTGTAACCTTTGATAATCACTCCGTCGACTGGGACTTTGACACCGGGTTTGACGATGATGATGTCGCCTAGTATTACTTGCTCAACTGGGATCTCAAGCTCTTTGCCACTTCGCACAACTTGTGCGGTCTTGGCGCTTAAACCAAGCAACTTATGGATTGCATCACCTGTTTTGAGCTTGGAGCGGGCCTCTAGATATTTGCCAAAGAGAATTACACTATATATGTAGGCAACCGAAGTTCCGATCCCCACCAAAGTATCCATATTGGCAACGTGATATCTGATAAAGCGAATGACTCCCTGTAAGTATGGCTGTCCTACCCAAAACAATATTGGAGTTGCAAGTATAAAAGAAATACTGTTAAAGACCATCATAGGGATAGGTAGTGGGAAAAATAAACTCCAAATCATGGCCATAAAAATAATGATTGAAAAAGGGAGTGTAAGCAGTGTCTTTAGTTTCAAACTGGCGAGTTCTGCAAGTTTCGTCATTCCGACCATAGTGGAGGAATCTAGATCTCTCGACTTCGCTCGAGATGACGAATCCCTTAGTTCATAACCCAATTGAGAAATGGCTGTGTTTAGTGTGGTGAGAGGGATATCTTTAGAGGTGGTAATTTCCGCAGTTTCTGTGGCCAGATTTACCTCGGCAGATTCTATCCCCGGTAGTTTGATTAATTTGCGTTTAATAATACTGGCGCAGCTAGCGCAGTGCATACCTGAAACTGAGTATCGTTTAGTGGCTGGCATAAAACTCCTTGAGACAGCCTTTACCACAAAAATAGTGACGGACTCCTGCATAATCGGCGGTAAAGTTGGCGGAGCTAGGGGTAAGGGCCATGTGACAAATGGGGTCTATAACTGTTGGCTCTGCATCTTCGAAGGGAGAGAGACTGGATAGGTGTTTGGCAAATTTAGTGAGAGCCACAAGTGATTTTTGGATAAGAGAGTAATAAATTTCTTTGCCGATCTTTTTGGTACTAACTAGCTTATTACGCTTGAGCTCCATGAGATGCTGGCTGACAGTGGCCTGACGCAGGGCTGTCATCTGCACAATTTGGTTGACGGTGAGTGAGTGACCCTGGAGCAAGCAAACAATCTCAAGACGCTTGACGTGACCGAGGGTTTTGTAGAGCGTTGCGTTGTGTTTGAGAATAGAGATTTTCATACCTCTATCATATTCTGTTTTTTGAATATGTCAAATTAAAGAGGGGTATAGTTACTCTATCCTTTTAGTTTTGCGTGGAGCGAGATAGTTGATAGGTGAGACAACTTTTTTGCCTGTTTTGGATTCCAGGGCGACGCGAGCATTCTTGGCGATTTTGCCACCTTGCTTTCCAGCTTGCGCATTCTCCCTCATACCGAGTGCTAGTTCTGTTTGTGCTATCTCGCGAGTGGAGAGTTCAGCGAGAGCGGTAAAGATAAGCTCTGCATCAGTCATGTGATCACGGAGATTTTGAGATTTGAGCCCTTTGATTTTCTTGTGCTGACTAACGGCAACATCTGCCCATTCGCTATGAATAATATTTGTGAGTATAGCGTATTCTTGCTCCTTGGTAATTTCATGATTTTTCCAGTAATCTGTGAGTTTATTTCTTATCTCCTGTCCCATCATCCTCTGCTCTATCCACTGTTCACTACGCCCTAGTTTTTGCCAGTTTACCCGTCCACGATTGATAGATTTTTCTGGATCGGCGATTTCCTGGATACGCTCGTGGCCAACCTTGGCTAGCCAGAGCTTGATTGGCTCTGCTTTTGGACTAGGGATTGACTGAATAAGACGAAAAATTGTCTCCATGTTTGCACAATCTGTTAGATATTTTTTACCATCAGCTGCCATAATTTTCAGTCGGTGACAATTTGTCACCGACTCGTTCCCCTCTTTTGTAAGACGTTCACTGAGTTTGTTCCAGTATTTACGTGCCTTTTGATAGTCTGGTTGATCTATCAGAATACCTACAATATCTATGACTGAGAAATGCCATTCTTCTCTTAATTCGTCCCAAACTCTCCTGATCTGTTTATCTTCAAAAACAACCAATTGCTTGTCCATATCCACCTCCTACTAATGCCAATAACAATTCTATTTAATACCGTAATATACCCGAATGTCAAATGTTAAAAATCTCAGCTATAATGGGATAATGAATATTTGCACAATTGGCGATAGTATTACCTGGGGGCCACGCCTCCCATTTCGAGTGGCGTGGGCAAACCTCCTGCGTAATCATTTAGAAAAGAACTTTGATAACTTGTATTCCTTGTATGACTTGGGAGTAGATGGTGATACAACCAAGAATTTGCTACAGAGATTTGATGTGGAGATGTCGGCTCGGAAACCAGGATTGATTATCTTTAACATTGGAATAAACGATTCATTGTTTCGCAGTACTGAAGATTATCCTGAAACACCGCTTCAAGATTTTGAGGTAAATATGGAGTTGTTGATCGAGAAAGCACGAAAATTCACCGATAAAATTGTGGTACTTGGGCTCGTAAAAGGGAGCGATCTCCTGACAACTCCGCTTATTCAAAGCACGACGGGCAAGTCATACACGAAAGAACGCACAAAAATTTATGATGCTAAATTAGAAGAGGTTGCAAGAAAGAATGGACTGATGTTTGTTGACATAAATGAGTTGCTAACTGACGCTGACTTTGACGACGGACTTCACCCTAATATTAATGGTCATATTAAAATATTTGAGAAAGTGTCAAGTGAATTGGACAAAATCCTATTGATTAAGCATGAACGGTATGCCACTTTAGTTGATCAAACTGACAATGAGATTGGATATAAAAAACTTGATGCTTTTGATGAGAACGATATTGTGCGAGTGTCTGCATTGTGGATCACCAACAACAAGGGAGAGGTTTTGCTGGCCAAGCGACCAACTAATAAGCGCAGAGATCCAAATCGGTGGGGGCCGAGCGTGGCCGCTGTGCTTGAAAAGGGGCAGACTTATCTTGAAGCTATTAAGCAAGCCACTAAGAATGAGATTGGAATTGAGGGATTTGTAACCATTGAAGGGAAGAAGTTACTAGTAACTGGATATAACAATTTTTACTGCCAACTATTTTCTAGTCAGCTAGATTTGGAGATCAAAACACTCGAGTTGAATAAGGAAGAAGTTGCTGAACTGAAATGGTTTAGTCGTTCTGAGATAGGTAAACTGTTATTAGCAAACCCCTATCATTTTGTACAGGCGTTTGAAAAGTATTTTTCGATTTATAAGTGATCTAATGATTTAAATGGCTATGACACGGAAATTCTGTTGAAAATAGCTCCTTTGCAACAGATAGTTGGTGACTGTTTAAGTAGAATTATAACCCATCTGAAGTAGCTTTCTGGAGAACGAAAACTTCTTGTCCGACGAACGAGAGAAGTTAGCTGGCCACAAATATTCTCAGCACAATTAGCAGTATCACTAAGACCTCTTGGAAGGCTTTTAGTCTAATTCCCTTGCCATCGATTTTATGCCAACGTAACCCTAAGAGTGGGTAGAGAGTTCGCAATAGATGACAAAGCCAGTTCCCATCCCCTAATAGTTTCAACTCCTCGTCTAAAATATGGTGGCATCACATAAGCTAATTCTCCATCAACAACTCGGATTAAAATTAAGTAGAGCGTCCAAGGTTCACTCTTAAAAAAGACCGTGAAACCATCAATCACACAAATAGAGGAACCACGAGGAAGTTCAGGTAATGGCAACTCAGCTAGATGGACTAAATTAGCTTGGTGACGGCGACGAATAATCTCCCTTCCAACGTGAAGCCTCTTAGCTTTATGTCTTAAACTTTCATTGGAAGGACTCGCAAAATTATGGAAACTAGGTTGGACTCTAATTGATTTCCTTCCACGTTTTTTCTGTCTAATACTCCAAGTTCGGTGACAAAGTGAACACTGTCTGCGGCGTGCACCGAATCGACAAATAATAGAGCCACAGCAGGAAGATTTCGCGTGTATTGTCATAATACATGCGAATTATCCTCGGAAAAGAGTCTTTTTGTGTGTATAATCAAACTAATTTAAAATCATTATCAACAGAATTTCCGTGTCATTCTCATTTAAATCATGATAATGATGCATTTTTGAAGAAAGAGAACGCTATTTAGTTGATTGGGATTTGACATATACCGAGTTTAGCACATTGCGCCTTTTACCTCGACCTTGCAGTAAACTACATTACTATATAGTATTAAAGTGTAAGAATAATATGACGAAAGTAAGTAGGTTTAAAGTAAAACGAGATATTCTTGATTGGTTTATGGGGAATTTGTGGCGGGCATTTACGCTCGTTGATACCAAAAATGAAATGGAGGGTATGTTGCGAGCACTTTTATCTAGAAATGAGATCGTAATGTTAGCAAAACGAATCCAAATCGCAAAAATGCTGACTGAGGGTTATGATTATCGAACAATTCGTAACACTGTGCATGTAACAGATCCAACAATTGCAAAAATTAGCCTGAATTTAGATGATTATCCCGAAGTTTTGAGTGTGGTAAATAAACTCCATGATGAAGAGGAAAATCTCAAAAATAAATATGACTCGACAAGTTTGAGAAATAGATATCCAAGCTACTATGCGCTTGATACATTAATCGAATCACTAAGCAAACCATCGCGAAAACGTTCAAGAAAAACCTCTTTGTTCACTAATCGTGCAAATACAAATAAACTTTAATACTATATAGTATTAAAGTTTAGTGAAAATCGAGAATAAAGTGGTTGTGTATGGAATGTAATTTTTATTAATTTATAACGCGCGACGTGGTAAGAAGTAAGTGAATATTGCACAACCAATAGCAATGACCGCCATAAAGTAAAACATAGGTTTAAAACCATAACTAGCGACAATAAACCCACCCACGAGAGTGGCAAGAGCTACAATAATATTTGAAACTGTTTTCCAGACAGCGTAATCGCGGATATGACTAGCTTTATCTAAATGTTCAGCGAAAATGGCATCAAAACCGGTACTCCCAACTGCTTCTCCCAGCCCCACAATGACTTGAAGAATGACAATAGTTAGGATGCTGCTGGCAGAGGTAAAACCTATCCAGGCTATGGCGCGAAAGATAAAACCAGCGATTAAAAAATATTCATGTTCTTTAAGCCGATCGCCATAGCGGATTAAAACAAAGTTGACCAAAGTGGTTGTAAACAACATCACGCTCCATGTGCCACTGACTACCTCGATGCTGCCACCTAGATTGCGAATATATACTGCGTAGAGGGGACCTAGCATGTTGGCAGCGATCACAAAAATGCTATTTATCGAAAGTAAGAGTTTGAGTGACTTGTTCATGACTTACCTGTTATAAAACTCCAACATAATTTTAGGTAATTAGTACGAAACGTAACCAAAATATAGTTTTAATATAGGCTCAAGGATATTCTCCTTGCGATGGTTATAGCG
>Ga0100401_1004461_pt1 | contig 10379 bp, 9 predicted proteins | sample CryGeymeta201525_FD_80421 | JGI IMG/M metagenome (GOLD analysis project Ga0100401, IMG submission 80421) | Groundwater microbial communities from Crystal Geyser aquifers in Utah, USA - Crystal Geyser metaG 2015-25 | ecosystem: Environmental > Aquatic > Deep subsurface > Groundwater | place: USA...
CTTAACCGTTTAGAGTATAACAACAGCGCGCAATTACCTGCCCACCGAAGACCTTGCCGGTAGGGCGCCGTGGCGGTGCCCTTCGCGACCACGGAGCAGCCGATCCTTCCAAGCAATCCCGAGCTTCAGGCTCCCTGGAGGCCCGGAGGAAACGCATTCGTGGTTCCGCCACTTCGGGATTATTCCGGCTGGAATTCCGATGACGCAGATCCCGTAGGAATCCCTGGAACGCTTGATTTGTTCCACCTGCACGAGATGCTCGGGCCGCCGTGTCGGGGTGAGCGGTCTGGAGACCGCACCCCGACACTGGGCGGCGGGTAATGGCTTCGATCATTCCGGGGGAGTTCGTCGATTCACGGCCTCTGTTCTCCAACCAGAAAGATCGTTTTCGGAATTCGCTCGAACGCGATCTTCTTCTCGACGGGAGCGGCGGAGCCGACGGTTTTTCCGGCGCTCTCCGCTGCGTACACCGGAACCGTCGTATCGAGATAATTTTGGCGGTATTGGCGAATGATCTTCAGGTGCTCTTCATCCGCCTGATCGATGTTGTCAAGCAGGATCACGAACCCCGGCTGCTTTTGATCCAATACGTTGTGAATGCAGTTGAACAGGTGGATGGCAAGGAAATGAGCCGGTTCGTAGGAACAGTCGATCCTTCTTAGCGCGAGACCCGTTTCTTTTGCAAACTGCTGGACGCAGGCGGTCTTGCCGATTCCGGTTGGACCGGAAAGCAGCACGATATTCAGCTTTTCTCCAATACCACCGGTCTGTCTTCGTTGTTCGATCTTTTCCGCGTTTTGTTCGTAAACGTTGTGCAGGGTTTTCAGCATTTGATGAAAATTCATGGTCAGCTCCTTTCCGCTTCCAGTCGATGGGACGTGGAGGCGTTTGGGTTGTTTCAACGCGGCCCGCAGACTCGTCAATAATCAAGCTGCACAGTCATGCCGAGGCCGGGGCACGGTCGGGAGCCCGCGACCACGGAATGGTGGCGTACATGCGCCGAAGGTGTGATCGCAGGCCCCGGATTGTCGTTGGATGGATCTTAACTTCCAGGGCGGTCATTTCCCGGCGGGGCCGTTGCATTTTTTGGTGCATTGGGGTTCGCGGGTCTATTTTTACCCCATTCCACGCGCCCCGTCCTTGCGCCGATACGTCGGTGGAAGACCGGTAGCGGCCTAATCAGCGATCAGCTTTCGCAACAGCGGAGCGATGCCGCCATGAGCGGACCGAGGCCGGCTTCACTACTGGAAACGCTCGGACAGTCGGGTTATAGTCGCTGCTGAGTGCCTCGCGGGGGGCGCCGCGGGAACAAGGCAGACCGAACGCCATGGAGCGACCGCGGTGCCCCTTTTCCTGACCACACATAGATCTATGGAGGATTTGACCATGAATCGCAAGCCGGCCACCTGGCCTCTGGATCGTCGCACTTTCCTGCAAGGCGCCGCCGTTCTGGCCGGGACCGCCCTGTTGTCGCATCGCCTGGGAAGCAGCGCGACAGCGGCGGAACCGCTCAGCGAGGTGTTTTCCCTGCCGCCCCTTCCCTACGCCGAAGATGCGCTGGCCCCGCATATTTCATCGGACACCGTCCGGTTTCACTATGGCAAACACCACAAGGGCTACATCGACAAACTCAACCAAGCCATCCAGGGGACTTCCTTCGTCGGCCTGCCCCTGCCTGAAATCATCAAGCAAAGCGCCGGTCGCAATGAGTTCCGCGGCATCTTCAACAACGCCGCCCAGGTTTGGAACCACACCTTCTACTGGCAGAGTCTGAAACCCAAAAGCGGCCCGCCCGAGGACCGAATGGCTCAGAAGATCGTGACTCAGTTCGGCGGTATCGAGCCATTCAAGAAGGAATTCGCCGCCGCCGCCGGCAATCAATTCGGCAGCGGCTGGGCCTGGCTGGCGCAATCCGGTGACGGTTCGTTGAGCATTGTTACCACCGCCAATGCAGAAAATCCTCTGACCCGGGACCTGATTCCGCTGTTCACCCTGGACGTCTGGGAACACGCCTATTACCTGGATTACCAGAACCGGCGCGGGGACTACCTCACGGCCTGCCTCGACCACCTGATCAACTGGGAATTCGCCGCCGCCAACCTGATCCGCTGAGGCGCCGCCGGCATGGGGACCGGCGCTGTTTTTCGCCGTAGGGGCGAGATGATGCGCCCCCTCGGGTCCGAGGACGGTCTTTTCGACCAGGGGATTTGCACGGCAGAACCGTGCAGGCAGCGTGGAACCGCAATGAGGCTGGCCATTGTTTCCGATATTCACGGCAATTGGGAAGCGCTGAAACAGGTCAGATCCGATTGGAGCCGCCGGAACATCGAGCGCATCGTGAGCCTCGGCGACAATGTGGGCTACGGACCCGATCCGGACTTGGTGCTCCGGTTTCTTGACCGGAACGGCATTCCCTCGATTCTGGGAAACCATGAACTGGGCCTGATCGAGCCGAAAATCCTCGACTGGTTCAACCGCGTCGCCAGGGTATCGCTCGAACTCACCCGCGAACGGCTGAACGCTACCGACCTGGACCACCTGCGCCGCCTGCCGACCACTCTAAGCGACCAGGGCGCCCGGTTCGTCCACGGCTGCCCGCCCGACTCGATCACCACCTACCTGTTTCAGCCCAGCGCCGCGGTGCTCACCCGGATCATCCAGGACCTTCCGGAACGTATCTGTTTTGTCGGTCACACCCACACCCTGGAACTGGTGGAACTGGCCGCCGGGGGCCTTCGCCGTGCCGCGCTCGCCGCCGACACCTACCGCATCGATCGGCGTAGCCGCTGGGTGATCAATGTGGGCAGCGTCGGCCAACCGCGCGATGGCGACAACCGAGCCAAATACGTGATTTGGGACACCCAGGCCGAAACCATCCAGGTGCGCAAGGTGGCCTACGATATTGCCGCAACGGTCGAGAAAATCCGCCGCCGGGGCTGGCCCGAAAGCAATGCCCAACGGCTTTGGTGAATGCCGCCATGGGGTTTCCGAAACCCAGGCGGTGAGCGCCGGCCGCCGAAAACCGAAGCGGCGGCGGGTGCAAAAGCACTTGCTCTGCCGGAACCTTTTTTCTACAGTGACCGATGATCGTGAGACGGCTGCACCGATCCACGGCTTTGGCGGCTGAGGCTTCCCGACCAGCGGTAAGCGGTTGGCACGGGGGCAACAGCGGTTGTGGCCGGGATTTCGATTGGATAGTAACCGGTTTTATCACTTTGGGAATATTCATGAACTCGTGCACGCCAACAGATCCGACCGCGCCCCTGGATCAGGACCTGCTCGACCGCCGGAGCTTGTTCGCCCGCTGCCGGCGGCTCATCATCAAGGTCGGCAGCGCGGTGCTCACCGCGCCGCGCGGCCTCAACCGGGTCATGGTCCACCGGATCGCCGACCAGATCGCGGAACTGCGCCATGACGGGCGGGAAATCGTGGTGGTTTCTTCCGGGGCGGTGGCTTCCGGCCTGCGCAAGATCGCGCGGGTGGAAAGGCCCCTCAGCATTCCGCAAAAACAGGCCACCGCCGCGGTCGGCCAGAGCTTCCTGATGCAGGCCTGGGAGGATGCGTTCGATAAATTCGATCTGCTCACCGCCCAGATTCTCCTCACCAGCGAAGACCTGGCCCATCGGCATCGCTATCTGAATGCCCGCAACACCCTGGAAACGCTGCTCGACTGGGGAATCGTGCCGATCATCAATGAAAATGACACGGTGATCGTCGAAGAAATAAAATTCGGCGACAACGATCACCTGTCCGCCCTGATTGGCGGTCTGATCGGGGCCGATCTGGTGATCAATTTGACCGACACCGAAGGCCTGTACGACCGCGACCCCAAAAGCCACCCCGAGGCCCGCCTGATCCGGTTGGTCCAGCGGGTGGATGCCGGATTGCTCAAGTGCGCCGGCGGCGAACCGGGCCAGCTCGGCACCGGCGGCATGTTGAGCAAGGTCAACGCGGCCAAGAAATGCCTGGCCTCCGGGATCCCCATGATCATCGCTCCGGGGCGCGAACGCGATGTGATCCCGCGGCTGTTCGCCGGGGAAATGCTGGGCACCCTGTTCAATTCGGAACAACGGGTCTACCATGGCCGCCGGGTGTGGCTCGCCAATCTGCCGCAACCGGCGGGGGACCTGATCCTCGACGGCGGCGCCGTGCTGGCCCTCAAGAAGGGCGGGAAATCGCTGCTGCCCATCGGGATCCGCGAAGTTCGCGGCAACTTCGGTATCGGTTCACCGGTGCGTTGCCTGGATGAACAACAGCGCATCATCGGGATCGGCCTGACCAACTACAAGGCCGCTGAAATCGAAAAAATCAGGGGCCACCACAGCGATGAAATCGCCGCCTTGATCGGCTACAAACATTCCGACGAAGTGATCCATCGCAACAACTTCGTTCTGGCCGATCAGGTCTGAATCGTTACCATGCCGTCGGCCGGCCCGACAGGGAGGAACCCCATGGAACATCGGCAATCGGTTGAAGAACAATGCCGCGCGGCCCGGGCGGCGGCTCGCCACCTGGATAAAGCCGGCAGCGCCCGCAAGCAGCAGGCCCTGGAAAACATGGCCCTGGCCCTGGATGCGGGGCGGGTGGCGATCGCCGAGGCCAACGCCCACGACCTGGCGGCGGCGGAGCGCGGCGGCCTTTCCGGCCCCAAGCTGGACCGCCTGCGCCTGAGCGATAAAGTGATTGGCGAAATGATGGCGGGTCTCAGGGAAGTGGCGACCTTGCCCGATCCGGTCGGCGCCATCGACGGTATGTGGACCCGACCCAACGGGCTCCAGGTCGGCCGCATGCGGATTCCCCTGGGAGTCATCGGGATCATCTACGAATCGCGCCCGAACGTGACCGTGGACGCCGCCGCGCTCTGCATCAAGGCCGGCAACGCGGTGATTTTGCGCGGCGGTTCCGAAGCCTTTCAATCCAACCGTTGCCTCGCCCAAATCCTGCAACAGGCCCTCGACCAGGCCGGGCTGCCGGCAACCGCCGTACAACTGATCCAGACCACCGATCGGGCCGCGGTGCTTGAGTTGCTGCAAATGGAACAATATATCGACGTGATGATTCCGCGCGGCGGCGAGGAACTGATCCGGTTTGTGGCCGAACATGCCCGCATGCCGGTGCTCAAGCATTACAAGGGGGTTTGCCACATTTACGTCGACTATGAAGCCGATCCGGACATGGCGACCGCCATCTGCGTCAACGCCAAGGCCCAGCGCCCGGGGGTCTGCAACGCCATGGAAACGCTGCTGGTGCACCAGGACCTGGCCGCTTCCTGGCTGCCCAAGGCGGCTCGGGCTTTGCGCGAAAAGGGGGTGGAGTTGCGCGGCTGTGAACGGACCTGCCGGGTGCTCCCCGATTGTCTGCCGGCCGTCGAAGCCGACTGGTCCACCGAATACCTGGATCTGATCCTCTCGATTCGAATCGTCGACGATCTCGATCAGGCCATCGCTCATATCGCCCGGTACAGTTCCGACCACACCGAAGCCATTATCACCCGCAATCTGCCGCGGGCCCGGCGGTTCCTCCAGGAAGTGCAATCGTCCCTGGTGCTGGTGAATGCTTCCACCCGGTTCAACGACGGCTTCCAGTTGGGTCTCGGAGCGGAAATCGGCATTTCCACCTCGCGCCTTCATGCCTTCGGGCCCATGGGAGTCAATGAACTGACCACCACCAAATTCATCGCTATTGGCGACGGTCAGATCCGCACCTGAACCGCAATCCGGCGTTCGAACGCGGGGGGCCAAGGGCGCCGCGCCGGCCCGCCGGAGCAACCGCAGGCCCGAGGGATAGGCGATCGCACCGAGCAGAAGCGCAAGCGAGCAGCAGCCACGAACGCGGGTGGGGGTCCTGGGCGGGACCTTCAACCCGGTCCACCTGGGACATTTGCGCCTGGCCGAAGAAGCCGTGGAAGCGCTCACGCTGGAGCGGTGCCTGTTGGTCCCGGCCTGGATCCCGCCGCACAAAACCGAATTGAAACTCGCCCCTTACCCCAGCCGCTACCGCATGCTGGAACTGGCGATCGCGGACCATCCCCGGTTTCGGGTCTCGGATGTGGAACGCCGCTTGAGCGGCACCTCCTACACCGTGACCACTCTCAGGCAGCTAGCCAGGGAACTGGAAGCGCCGGTGGAGCTTTATTTTCTGCTCGGTCTCGATGCCTTTCTCGAGATCCATGGCTGGTGGCATTTCCGTGAACTCTTTGAACTGGCCACCCTGACCATCTTCCCCAGGCCCGGTTGCGCTCGCCAGGCGATTGGCGAGCACTTGACCCGCTACGTCTCACCCCGTTACCTTTGGAACGAGGAACAGGACCGCTTCACCCATCCCGATCTGCGGCCGGTGATGGTGCTGCGAAGCACCTTTCTCGATATTTCCTCGTCGGCGATCCGCAATCTTGTGGCGGGCGGGAAATCGATCCGTTACCTGGTCCCCGAACCGATTTTGGGCTATATTGAAGCCGCCGGGCTTTATCGTAACCCCGGCAATCATCTGCGCAATCGCAAAGGAGCCGTTTGATTCCATGACAACGAAGCGGGTTGATCACACCCAGGACACCTTGACCAAGGTCCTTGTCTGTTCCCGGGAAGCCGCCGATCGGCAAGCCGAAGACGTGCTCATTCTGGATCTGGCCAGGCATACTTCATTCACCGATTATTTCGTGATCGGCAGCGGCAGATCCAGCCGCCAGGTTCAGGCCATCGCCGAACAGGTGGAGCGCCGCATGCTGGAAGCCGGATTCCGCCCGCTGCACATCGAGGGGCAGCAGGAGGGGCACTGGATCCTGATGGATTACGGCGATGTGATCGTGCACATTTTTTACCGGCCGATCCGGGAGCTTTACGATCTCGAAAGCCTTTGGGCCGATGCCGAACGGATCGATCCGGAATCGGTGCAGGCCGTATCCTGAACTGCGCCAATTCCAAGAGGAATAACGGTTTGGGATGAGTTTTTCATTGTCGAAGGCGGGCAAGATGCCCGCGCTCCCGGGAAAGAGCTCACAACAAGTGAAGGATTTCATCCTCAACGAGGATAACGGCAGGTCTGTGTTGAAGGGCCCGCGCGCGGCGCGGGACCGCAACAGGATACTTGGCCTGGTCCCGGCCCTGGTTGGGCTGCTGCTCGCGCTCGCGCTGTGGGCGCCGGCGCCGGGCTCGGCCATGACCCTCAGCCAGGAAAAGGAACTGGGCCGTAAGTACCTGAAGCTGATTCAGGAATATTTCCCCATGGCGGGCGATGAAGACCTCATCACCTATGTGGAATCGGTGGGCAAACGGGTTGCCGGCCAACTCGGACCGACTCAGTACGATTATCGGTTTTACGTGATCGATAACCCCACCACCAACGCTTTCACCATTCCCGGCGGCGCCGTGTTTTTGTTTCGAGGCCTCATCGCCCTGATGGATTCCGAGGATGAACTGGCCGGCATCATCAGCCACGAACTGGCCCATTCCCAGGCGCAGCACCTGGAACGACAGATGGAGAAATCGCGCAACCTGAGCATCGCCACCATCGCGGGCACCCTGGCGGCGGTGTTTCTGGGGCTTCCCCCGGCCACGACTCAGGCCCTGGCGCTCGGGGTCCAGGCCGGCTCCAAGACCCTGCAATTGCAATACAGCCGGGAAAACGAAGAAGAAGCCGACCGCATCGGTTTTCGCTATCTGTGCACCGCCGGCTACAATCCGCAAGCCATGGTCAGCGTGATGCGGAAAATGAAGCAAAAGAGCTGGAGTACCAGCCCGAAAGTTCCCTCCTACCTGCTCACCCACCCCGGCCTCGGCGAGCGGATCATTTACCTGCAGGGTCTGGTGGATGAGCAACAGAAGCAACCCGGTCGGAAGGCTTCTTGGTCCCCCACCGGGGACTTCCAACTGATGCACGCGGCGATTCTTGGCCACTATGTGGAGCCGCAAGAAGCCGAACGGGAACTGCAAACCTGGTTTCAGCAGCCCGGCAAGGAGGGCGCCGCCTGGTACGGTCTGGGGCGGTTGGCCCTGCGCCAGGGTCAATACCCGAACGCCTACGACTGCTTGAAAAAGGCCGTCGCCATTCGGCCGGACAGCGCCCTGGTGCTGAGCAGTCTGGGACTTGCTCAATACTACCTGGGGGACCTCAAGGCCGCGGAACACACGCTCAACTCGGCGATCTTGCTGAATCCCGATTGCTCCAGCGCGCATTACCGGCTAGCCCTGGTGCTGCAGGACCAGGGCGACTACCGTGAAGCCCTGCGGCAACTGCAAAAGGTCCAGCACCTGGCCGATGTGCTGGCGGATTTCAACTACCAGATCGGCGTGATCTACGGCAAATTGAATCAACTGGGACCGGCCCATTATTATCTGGGCAAGTTCTACGACCCCAGTGACCTCAAGCTGGCCCTCTTTCATTTCACCAAAGCCAAGGGCCTGCTGCCGGCCCAGGATAGCCGCCAGGAAGAAATCGATGAAGCCGTGAAGGACCTGGAAGATCGCCTGCGTCTGAAGAAGACTGAAGAGATGCGGCGCAGTTCCCGTCCTCCGTCACCCCGGAGGGTGTGGGAATAATTCCGGCGGAAGTCAAGATTGTCAGGTAGCTCCCGTTGGTCGCAACCTGACCTACACCGGGGTGACGCCTTGTCCCTATTCCTTACCGAGTCCAGCCTCGGGTGGAGTATCCAGGTTTCCACCTGCCCACTTGACGCTTTGACCATCACGGTGCTACAGATCCTCCCAGCAATGGCAATGCCGCACAAACAGGTGTTATAGGGTCGGATCTTAGGCCACTAACCGGAGGGGTGGGGGAAGCGATCATGAAGGTATTGGTCAGCGACAATCTTTCGGATTCTGGGATCGAAAAACTCCAGGCGGTGCCGGAGTTCGAGGTGGAGGTGAACACCAGCCTCACCCATGAGGAACTCAGGCAAATCATCAAGAAATACGATGCCCTGGTGATTCGCAGCGCAACCAAGGCAACGGCGGATATTATCGAAGCCGCCGACCGTCTCAAGGTCATCGCGCGCGCCGGGATCGGCCTGGACAACGTGGACATCCCCGCCGCCAGCAAGCGCGGGATTGTGGTGATGAACACCCCGGAAGGCAACGTCATCACCACGGCCGAACACACCATCGCCATGATGTTTGCCGCCAGCCGCAAGATTCCCCAGGCCACCGCCTCGCTCAAGGCCGGCAAGTGGGAAAAGAAGCTGTTTCGCGGCAAGGAACTGTTCAATAAGGTGCTGGGGATTATCGGGATCGGGCGGATCGGCCGGGTGGTGGCCGATCGGGCCAAGGGGCTGAAGATGAATGTGATCGCCTATGATCCTTACATCAATGCCGATGTGATCGATAAGATGGGGATCGAGGCGGTCACTTTCGAAGAATTGCTGCGCCGGGCCGACTACATCACGGTGCATACGCCGATCACCCAGGAAACCCGCGATCTGATCAACGCCGAAGCGCTGCAAAAGGTGAAAAAAGGGGTGATCATCCTCAATTGCGCCCGCGGCGGGATCGTCAACGAGGTGGCCCTGGCCGAAGCCATTCGTTCCGGCGTGGTGGCCGGTGCGGCGCTCGATGTGTTCACCAAGGAACCACCGGTCGGTAACCCGCTGCTGGAACTGGACCAGGTGGTGGTGACCCCGCATCTCGGAGCGTCCACCGCGGAAGCGCAGGAAAACGTGGCGGTCGCGGTGGCCGATCAGGTGATCGATTACCTGATCAACGGCACCATCCGCAATGCCGTCAACGCCCCGGCCATCGACGGTGAACTCTGGGCCACCATGAGCCCCTACCTGCATCTGGCGGAACGCCTCGGCAGCGTGCTCACCCAAATCACACGCGGTGCCATCAAGGAAGTCGCCATCGATTATGTCGGTGAAGTTTCGACCATGGAAACCGGCCCGCTCACCATCTCGATCCTGAAGGGGCTGCTGACCCCGATCCTGGGCCCCGATGTCAATTTCGTCAACGCCCCGATCCTGGCCAAGGATCGCAACATCAAGGTGATCGAATCGAAACGTAAGGAAGCGGAGGATTTCACCAACCTGGTGGTGGTGCAGATGAAGACCCCGCAGCAGCAGAACCTGGTGGCCGGAACCATCTTCGGGAAAAAGGACGTGCGCCTGGTGCGGATCAACGATTTTCGCACCGAAGCCCCGATGGAAGGGCATCTGCTCTTGATTTACAATATCGATACTCCCGGCACCATCGGCGCCATCGGCACTTGCCTGGGTCAGCACCATATCAACATTTCCATGATGGACGTGGGTCAGGTGCTGGAGCGCGGGGAGAACATCATCTTCCTGAAAACCGATACTCCGGTGCCGGATGAGGTGGCCCAGAAACTGCTCGCGCTGGATAACGTCAACGTGGTGCAGGCCTTGGAATTTTAGCGAGCCCGGAAATCAAGCA
>Ga0100401_1004464_pt1 | contig 10372 bp, 6 predicted proteins | sample CryGeymeta201525_FD_80421 | JGI IMG/M metagenome (GOLD analysis project Ga0100401, IMG submission 80421) | Groundwater microbial communities from Crystal Geyser aquifers in Utah, USA - Crystal Geyser metaG 2015-25 | ecosystem: Environmental > Aquatic > Deep subsurface > Groundwater | place: USA...
CATCCGCCCGTTGCTGGCGCTGAAGCTGGATCAGATCGACGCCGGCTTCGGTATCGACTGCCTGCGGCTTGAGGCAACCGCGACCGAGCCGATGATCGCGCGTCAGCACGCGGGCCACCTTGAGGCCGCCAACGCCGCCGTGGCGCGCCAGACCGCAGATACCGCGCTGGACGATCTGGTGGGAAAACTTGGGGCGCGGCTGGGGATCGAGGCGGTTACCCGCCTGCACCCGGCCGAAAGCCACATCCCGGAAAAATCGCTGCTGGTGCTGGCGGCGGCGTTTTCCGCCCCCGCCGCCGCGCCCTGGCCCGTGCCGCGCGCACCACGGCCGCTGATCCTGTTCCGCCCCGAACCGCTTGGCACCGACGAGTCCACCCCCCACCTGCCGCCGACATTCCGCTGGCGCAGGCAGGAGTGCGTGGTGGCGCGCGCACTCGGGCCGGAACGGATCGCGCCGGAATGGTGGCTGGACGATCCCGAATGGCGCTCGGGGGTGCGCGACTATTGGCGGGTCGAACTGGCCGGGGGCACAAGGCTGTGGCTGTTCCATGCCCATGGCGGCGCGATTTCGGGCGGCTGGTTCTGCCAGGGCCAGTTCGCCTGAAGCCCGGTGCGCCAGTGTTCGCCACCCGACACTTGAGACGATCATGTCCCTTGGCGTGGTGTAGCTTCTGGCGATCACCGTGATCCCGGATAGGCCCGAGTTGGTCATGCGCCGGGGACTGCCGAGAGTATGACGATGGGATCTTCGCTGATGGGTGCCATGGTTTCAAGGGTCATGTAGCGGGCGCGCTGGACGGCCCATTCGTCGGATTGCTCCATCAGTATGGCGCCGACGAGGCGGAGGTCGTGTCGCGGAGTTGGAGGAAATTTGAAGGCGGCGTAATCTCCGGGTGATCGACAACCACCCAACCGGCGGCTGGCACCGCCAAAGGAGAGTGAGGGCCGCAAGCCGCCACCGGTTCGAGGCGCGGCCCGAACGCCATGACCCAGATTACAGACAGCACCCGTGGCATGACGAACCTGTCTGGCGGCTGGTTTGCTGCCGCCGACGCTGCGGCAGAAGCTGCCGAACACGACGCGAGCCTGACCCCGCGCGTGGTCATCCTGAGTGATGGCCAGGCGAACGAAGGCATTGCCGATGTCGAGGCACTGGCCCATCACGCAGGCGAACTGCGCAAGCGGGGCGTTGTGACATCCACCGTCGGCATCGGTGACGGCTACGACGAGGCACTGCTTGCGGCAATAGCCGAAAACGGTGGCGGCCGCCTGCACGACGCGGAGCGCACAGACGAGATTGGCGACGTCCTGCTCGGCGAGATCGGTGAGGCCATGGCTCAGCTCGCCGACGGCGCGCTGTTGGTGCTGGACCTGCCTGCAGGAGTCCGTGCCGAACCCCTTGGCATTTCGGGGGCGGAAATCACGGCGGGGCAGGTGAGCCTGCCCTTGGGTGGCCTATCAGCTGGCTTGGCGCGAACCGCCGTCGTTCGGCTGATCTGCACGTCGGGTCAACTTGCTACCACCGTCGAAGTCAGACTGTCCGCTACCGCCACTTCCAGCGCTACCGGCGACCGACTTCGTGCCGCCCCGACTGACTGCGGACTTGCCTTTGCACGCGGCAGCGAGAACTGCGCCCAAACCCGTGATGTCGAGCGGTCACTGGCAGCCGCACGCGCCTGGCACGCCCATGTCGTGCGCTACGCGGCACTCCTCAATCGGGACGCCGAGGGCGATGAGGCCGAGAAATACCTCTCCCGATCGCCCGAGCAATCACGCGCGGCTTTTCTTCCGCCTGTCGTCGCGCGACAATCAAGGCTCGCATCTTTGGCGTGGTTTTCGCATTCTTGTGGATGTTCATGGGTTGTCTCCTGACGATCGTGCTGCGTCGCAACCACCACCATCACCAGTTTCAGCCCGTGAACAACCTATTGAGACGTTACAGCTAGGCCGCTTACCGCGCTTCGCCAGCTCCTTTAGGGCAATCCTCAAAAACGATCATCCAGACATGACGCTTCTTGAGCGAACGCGCCTACGCCACAACCGGATAGAATGGCTTGCCCCAGTCATTGCCCGGATTGTCCATCATCAGGTCGACGAAGACCGGCATCAAGAAGGCGAGAATCGCAGCGCCGTCGCGGACCTGGGCCCGGTTTACGCTGCTGTTCCAGGTTGAGCCGCCGTGGACCAGTTGATTGCGCAGCACATAGAGTCGGTCGAAGACGAAGCTCAGCACCCGGGCGCTGTCGCCCGCTTGGAACGCCTGCGCGAAGGAGCGGGCCGAATTCTTGAAGCGATCTTCCCAATCGGCAAACCCGTCGATCCCGTTGTGATGCTGCCAGAACGGGTTGAAGACATAGCGGTTCTCCATGAGCATCCGCACCGGCCCGGAAAACCGCTGCCACAGGGCGTTGTAGATGCGCCGTCCACCATCCAAAGCCACCAGTTTGCCGAAGTATTCGACGAAAGCGGCGCGCTCACCGGAAGCTACCGTCTGAAATTCGCGTTCGTCGGCATAGGCCGCATTGAAGGCGATCCAGAGGAAGATGAAGCGGGCGTCGTCATCGTCGCCGCAAGTTTCGGCACGGCCAATCCAGCTAATGGCGCGATGGGCCCGCAATCCCATGGTTTCGGGAAAACCCTGGCGAATGGCGCGCTGTTTGGCTTTGAGGGCAGCATGATCTTGGACGCCAGTCATTTTACGATTCCTTTCTGAAATCCAGCTTATGGAAGAGCGTCGAAATCCATACGCCGGTAGCCCTCGACCATTCTGCGCAGCCCTTCTGGCTCGATCACCTCGACGGTATTCCCCCACTGATAAAGGTGCCAAGCCATTTCAAGATGCCCAGCGGCGCGAAATCGTACGGTAAGCGATCCATCTGGCTCGTCCTTCATCGCTTGCGACGGATGAAACACGAACGCGCGCGCGACGGTTGCCGCTTTCGGCGCAAATCGCCAGACGACCTCGCCGTATTCATGATCCGCGTGGTACGAGCCGAACGCGCGGGCAGCATGCTCGGTGAAATCGAACTCCGGATCGCGTTGAAAGGAGGCGGCTTCAAGCCGGGCCAAAGACATCCGGTCAAGCCGGAAGTGCTGCATGCGGCCATCGCCGCCCTTTTCGCGAGCGACAAGATAGCGCCTGGTTCCGAGCAGAAGGCCATGCGGTTCCAGCGTCCGCTCGCGCGGTGCGGTGTCGCGCCCTCCAAGATAATGAACGCTCAGAAGGTGCGGTCCCTTTAACGCTTCGGCGATCACACCCAACAGGTTTGGTTCGATCCGCACGCGCGGGCCGGGACGCGATGCAAAACCATAGGCTTCCAGCAGGGCTTCGGCGTCTGCTTCCACGCGCCGTGCGAACGGACCAGGCATCGCGGCAAGCAAGCGATCCCGCAAGGATTGGATGGCACGAACCTCATTGGTCGCCCCATCGCGTTCGGCCCTGCGAATGGCGATTTCCAAGGCGGAAAGTTCGCTGTCGCGTACGCCTTGGGTGAAAATCAGTTTTGCGTCCGATGCGCCAAGCTTCCAGTGCTTTCGCCGTTCGTCATCCACTTTGGTGGTGAAATTGGGAAAGATATCTTCCAGCACCTTCGTCATGCGCTGCGCGGTTCTGCGGTCTACGCCGAACTCCTGTTCGATGTCGGCAAGCGATACCCCAGCATAAAGCGAGGCGGCCATTTCGGCGAGGCGGAGCAGATCCGCGGCTTTTTGAAAGGACATACAGGGCCCATGACAGTTTCTGACGCTATGCTCGCATAGTGTTGAGCCGTTAGCGAATCCTTTACCATGCAGAAAGGTCCAGCCGTGAGCATTCAGTTTCCTGATCCCATAGGCTCGCGAAGTCTTCGCCGGTCGCTGAAGCGAGGGTAGGCAGTCCAGACAATGCAGCATGCGCGAACGACAGATGCAGACAGTGACAAGATCTTCGCGGCACTGCGGGAAATGAAGCCCAACCGCCTTGCAATGGAGCGACTGGTTCATCGCCTGCGCCGACTGCCGGCTGTGGTGCGCGCAGGGATCGGAGCGGAAGGACGCGGGGTGGTTATCGTGCTGCGAAACGTCTGCGAAACGGTGACCCGGACCGAGGCTGCCGATCTCTTTTCAGAATGCGCTTTGCTTTTCACCCGGGTATGCGCCGCCGCCACCGGGGTCTGGGCGGGAAGTTTTGATGAGACGCCACCCGAGCCTGAGTGGGGGGCTTCGGTCACACCCTCCGTTGGCTTTCCGACGTTTTCGGCCCGTACGTTCCTCAGTCCGAACGAAATGAAGCCCGCAGTCTGGCTGCGATGGCAGCCCGATCCGACACTTTCGGCCGCCTAAGCCCCTCTATTCAGTTGCTTTGTATGAACGGTCCGCGCAGTGTCTAAAAATAGGGTCATCTCATCTAAACGGGCGCAGGTCACGACGACCGGCTTTCCCCTCGATTGCAGTGAGCGATTAAAGTTCGGAAAGCATATACCTTGATAAGATTCATTCACTCCTCGGACCTGCATCTGGGCAAACCCTTTGGTCGATTTCCCGAAGATGTTCGAGTGCGGTTGCGCCAAGCGCGTGCTGACGCCATGAACAAACTCGCTGCATTGGCAAAGGAAAACGCGGCCAGCCATATTCTGTTGGCAGGTGATACCTTCGATCAAACCACGCCCGCGCCAACGGTCATCCGGCAGGCGATGAATGCCATGCGGGCTGCGGAGCATGTGGTTTGGATCCTGATGCCGGGAAACCACGATCATGCCAATGCGACCGAACTTTGGCGGCAGGTGGTGCAGGATGCGCCCGAGAACGTCGTGGTCCTGCTCAAGCCCGCGCCCCATGAGATTGTCAAAGGAGCTGTCCTGTTGCCGGCACCGCCAAGTGAGAGGCATCCGGGCCGCGACCTGACCGACTGGTTCGAAGGTGCTGGCACCGGGGACGCGCTGCGTATTGGGCTTGCGCATGGCTCAGTGACCGATTTCGACAGTAGCGAAGAAGGTGGGTCTTCGATCATCCCGATTGATCGCGCCCGTCGTGCGGGGCTGGCCTATCTGGGCTTGGGTGACTGGCATGGGCAGATGCCGATCGGCACAGACACATGGTATTCCGGTGCGCCCGAGGCCGACGGGTTCAAGCACGCAACGACGCCTGCAGCCTTGCTAGTGGAGATCCTTTCTGCGGGTGCGCCCGCCAAAGTTACCTCGCTGCCGACCGGCAGCATCACCTGGCAACGTGCCCGGCTTGATCTGACCGAGGACGACGACGCCGCTGCCCTGCATGACCGGGTGCTGCCGCCCCTCGCCGCCCGGGCGTTGACGCTGTTCGATATGCCGGTGACGGGCCGCGCGCACGCGCTGGCACGGGTGGCTCTGGAACAGGCAACGGTGAATGTTGCCCCCGACTTCCTTTGGCACCGGACCGATTTCAGTGGGTTGGGCATGGTCCACGACACTGATGATCTGGATGCCATCGACCATCGCGGGGCCTTGCGCGCAGCGGCGGAAACTCTGGCCACTGAGGCATCGGACACACGCCTGGCACCTGAGGTTCGCGAGGCCGCGCAGGTCGCATTGTCGCATCTGTTCAGCTATGCACTGGAGGCATGAATGAAACTCCAGGCTTTGCACCTGACGAATGTTCGCAAATTCACCCACAAGCGCGCCTCGATCACCGGCATCGGCACGGGGATTACCGTGGTGTCGGAGGCCAATGAGTTCGGCAAGTCCACCTTTTTCGACGCAATCCACGCGCTTTTCTTTGAGAAATACGGCTCCAGTGCGAAGCCGGTGAAATCGCTTCAGCCCTATGCGGGCGGCGCCGTTGAGGTTGCTGCCGAGATCGAAACGCCTCAGGGCGCGTTTTTGGTGGAAAAGCGATTCCTGTTGCGCAAGACGGCCCGCGTCGTCCGGCTATCGGATCAGGCAACGATTGCGCAGGACGACGAGGCGGAACGCTGGATCAGCACACTTCTGGGCGAGGCCGGCGATGGACCCGCCGGGTTGTTGTGGGTGCGACAGGGTCTGCTTGGGCTGGAACCGGAAGGTTCCAAGGAAAAGGCACTCCTGACGGAAACCCGGCGCGACCTTTTGTCTTCGGTCGCGGGCGAGATTGACGTGATGACCGGCGGGCGGCGCATGGACCGCGTCATGCGCCGCCTTGCCGAGGATCTGGGTGAGATCGCTACGAAAACAGGTCGCAAATCCGGGGCATGGAAGGTTGCAGCGGACGAGGTTGCGACGCTGGAAGTCGAGCTTGCCAGGTTGACCGCGCAGGTCGAAACTCTGGAAGGCGCACTGGCAGAACGCAAGGCTGCCGAGATGACGCTTGCGCGGCTAGAAGACCCCGAGGCGAGAGGGCGGCGGGATGCCGCACTCCATGCAGCTCAGGCAGCGATGGAAACGGCACGGGCGCATGCCGGGCTGGTCACGGCTGCCCGGCAGGACCGCGACATCGCGGCGCTGCAGACAAAGAACGCTAAAGTGGAGCTTGATGGCTTCCTGACGGCGATCGACAAGCTGAACACCGCCGAAACGGCGGCGCGTGCGACTGCGGAAACGCGGCGGTTGGCCGACGCGGAGGTGACTGCCCTCAAAGCGACCTCCGACGTTGCAAAAGAAAGCGGCATTGCGGCACTGAACGCTGTGATTCAGGCCCGAGCACGGCTCGAATCTGCCCGCCGTCAGACCGATGCCCGCAAGGCCAAAGCCGAAGCAGTTCGGCTGACAGCCCAGATCGTCAAGGCCCAAGAAGCGCAGACTCAAAGGGATGCGGCCCGTGCCCGGATGAAAGCCTCCCCGGCAACAACCGAATGGCTATCGCGTGTCGATGCGGCAGCCAGCGACGCATCCATGCGGGAGAGCGCGCATCAAGCGCAAAGCACGATATTGAGCGTTGTCTATTCTGGCGCCACGCGCATTGCCTTGAACGGTGCGCCGGTTGTGGGCGAACAGCCCGTTGCGCTGGAGGGAGAAGCGCACCTCGATCTGCCGGGAATCGGGCAAATGACTATCCGGGCGCAGGCGCAGGCAGCAGATGGCATGGATCAGCTTGCCAAGGCGAAATCGCTGCTGAACGATTTGCTGGCGGTGTGCGGAGCAGAGACGCTTCTGTCTGCCCGCAGCGCTGCGGCTGAGCGTGTCGAGTTCGCGCGGCAAGCCGATCTGGCGCAAGCCGTACTTGACACGCTGGCCCCCGACGGCATCGACGCCCTGATCGCTGCAAAGGCCGAGGCCACGCTCGCCGCTGCCGAGGCGCATGACGAGCCATTGGCCGTGATCGCGGATCTGGAGAACGGCCTCGACCAAGCGGTTGCGGACGAGGATCGAACCGCGCAAACGCTGCGCCGGATGGCGGCCGATCATGCCTTGGCCCGCGAAACCGCCATAAAGGCGGGCGCGGTGGCCGACGCGGCCGCGACGGAACTGGATCGCGCCCGGTCCGCCGCAGGGGCAGACGAAAGACGTGAAACGCGCCGGATCGAGCTTTTGCGGATCGACGCGCAAACGGCCGACACCTTGTCCAACGCGGAGACGACGCTAAATCGCCTGATCGCTTCTGCACCGGATCTGGCGACCACCAAAGCCGAACTACAACGAGCGGCCGACGCGGTTGAGGCTGCGAGCCGACAGCGGGCTCAGGTGGCGGAACGGCTGGCAGCCCTGTCCGCCCAGATCCGTACGCTGGCTGGAAACGGAATCGAAGAGCGTCGCGACGAGATCAACGGGCAGATGGAAACAGCCTTGGCAACCGAGGCGCGCTTTAGCAGAAAAGCCGGCGCACTGATCCGCTTGCAAGCCGCTCTTGAGGCGGAAAGAAACGCCGCTCAAGAGACCTATTTTGGCCCTGTTCAAGAGGAGTTGAAACCACTTCTTGCCATTCTGCATCGGGATGCAGCGCTGAGTTTCGACAGCGGGAACTTGCTGCCGTCGGGCCTGACACGGGGACAAACCGAAGAGATGATCGACAACCTGTCTGGTGGCACCAAAGAGCAGATTGCCATTCTGACCCGGCTGGCATTCGCACGACTTTTTGCACGTCAAGGGCGGCACATGCCCATCGTCCTCGACGACGCATTGGTCTATTCCGACGATGACCGCATCATAAAGATGTTCACCGCGCTGACCCGCGTGGCGCATGATCAGCAGATCATCGTGTTCTCTTGCCGCCAGTTGGCGTTTCAGGATCTGGGCGGGGCGCGCCCAATGGTCGAGATTACCGACACTTGAATGGACCCGCCGAGTTCCGCAGCAGCGAAGTGATAAACCAGATGACTTCCGCGGCAGATGGGCGGCGGAGCATCGGGCTGGGGCGGAGCAATAACCGGGTCGCGCTGCTTGGTTGGCTGCGGTGCCCCAGAAGCAGGAGTGCGGTTCAATGACCTGCTCTGGCGCGTCGGGTTCGCCGTAGCGCAGTTGCAAACGGAACGGACCGCGCAATGTCTCGATCACCGCATCAACAACTTTCGGGGCCAGGTTGACCCTCGGGCCGGGTCTGGTCACGGACCCCATCGCGGTCAGAACGGCTTCAGCATCGGCCTCGGTGCGCGCGGCATCCTTTGGTGCAAGACGGGCAAGCAGACCGTCACGCAGCTCGGCAAGGGCAGAAGCGTGGCGCAAGCGGCCATCAGCCTGCGTTGATCGGCCAGCGATCTCCAATGCTTCGACGGCGGTCTCTTGCCGGGGCTGAAGCCGATCAAGCATTGGGTCCGCTACCCGCCATCGACGGCGACGGTCATCGCCATCTTCCGCTTCCACGTTCATGAAGGTGGTCTCCAGCGCATCGGTCATGCGCTGCGCGGTCCGGTGCGAAATGCCGAACTCTTTGCAAATCTCATCGAGGCTGATCCCACTGCGCCGAGATGCCGCCAGCCTTGCGAGCCTGATCAAGTCCTGCGCTTTGGAAAACGACATGAACTTACCTTGATGCTAAAGCCTGTCAGAGATTGACACCCATGCAAGCTATTGATGATCCTGCAATCTGTCGAAGCGATTCCCTTGCGGGTTGCGTTCGGATCATTCGGAGCAACCATGCGGGACGTTGGCGGCCAAATCCTCTTTTCGGCGACCGACCTGATGCGGTTCATGGGCTGCGCCCATGCGACCACGCTGGATCTATCCCGTTTGCGGCGAGAGGGGCCGGATCCGCGCGAGGATAGTGAGGATGCCGCCCTGCTGCAAAAGCAGGGCGATGCTCACGAGGCGGCGCACCTGGCACGGCTGGGCGCCGCAGGGCGCGGTATCGTGGAGATAGCGCGGGGCGACCTGGTGCAGAACGCCGCCACAACCCGCGCTGCACTTGCTGCCGGACCGGAGGTCGTGTTTCAGGGGGCGTTCCTGTCGGGAAACTGGGGCGGGTGGTCGGATTTTCTGGAACGCGTGGAGCGCCCCTCCGCCCTTGGCGCTTTCAGCTACGAAGTGGCGGACACCAAGCTGAAGCGCCGCCCGCATCCGAAACACGTCCTGCAACTGGTGCTCTATTCCGACCTGCTGACCGAAATTCAGGGTGTCGCGCCCGAGTTCGCCCATGTTGAACTGGGCGACGGCACCCGCGCGACGCTGAGGCTTGCCGACTATGCGGCCTACGCCAGAATGGCGCGGGCACGGCTGGAAGGGTTCGTGACCAACCCGACGCCGACACGGCCCATTCCCTGTGCCGACTGCGACCTGTGCCGCTGGGGCAATTATTGTGCAAGTGTTTGGCAGGGTGAGGACAGCCTGTTCAACGTGGCCAACATCAGCCGCGGACAGGTGAAGAAGCTGGAAGCGGCGGGCATCGCCACGATGGAAGCTCTCGCCAACCTCGATCATCCGGTACGTGGCATGGCGGAAAACACCCGGCTGCGTCTGACCACGCAAGCCCGATTGCAGCACGCCCGCAAGACCGGCGAACCGGCGTTTGAAATGCGCCCGCCCGAACCGGGCAAGGGGTTTGATCTGTTGCCCGAACCGCAGCCCGGGGACATCTTCTATGACATCGAAGGCGATCCGCATTTCGAGGGCGGCCTTGAATACCTGCACGGCGTCTGGTTCGACGGTGAGTTTCGCGCGTTCTGGGGCCATGACCATGCTGCCGAGGCACAGTCACTTTCCGAATTGCTCGGGTTCTTCCGCGACCGCCTCGACGCGCATCCAGCCGCGCGCATCTACCATTACGCCGCTTACGAAATCACGGCTCTGCGGCGGCTGACGACGAAGTATGGGATTGGCGAGGCCTTCCTCGACCGTCTGCTGCGAGAGCGCCGGTTCGTTGATCTGTTCGCCGTGGTGCGCGGCGGGTTGATCGGGTCCGAGGCCAACTATTCCATCAAGTCGATGGAAGCCTTCTATGGCCGCAAGCGCGAAGGCGAGGTCAAGACAGCGGGTGGTTCGGTGGTCGCCTATGAACGCTGGCGCGAGACGGG
>Ga0100401_1004470_pt1 | contig 10367 bp, 6 predicted proteins | sample CryGeymeta201525_FD_80421 | JGI IMG/M metagenome (GOLD analysis project Ga0100401, IMG submission 80421) | Groundwater microbial communities from Crystal Geyser aquifers in Utah, USA - Crystal Geyser metaG 2015-25 | ecosystem: Environmental > Aquatic > Deep subsurface > Groundwater | place: USA...
GGTTTCCTTTCAAGATTTAAAAGCAGTAATAAAATTTATTGTGTTTTTTTTGGTAATTATAAGTATAGATTTTATATTTGGAACTAGAATAAAAGTGTCTCACTTTCATACCAAACATAACCAGTAACAAATATTTTTATTACTTTGCAATTATGATTTTTGTAACAGGTGGAACCGGCTTTTTGGGTGCAAATATTCTTGCAAAACTTGCTATTGAGGGTATAGCAGTAAGGGTATTAAAACGTAAAAACAGTTCAACCGATTTTCTTAAAAAAACTTTATTAAAATATGGGGTTTCCGATTTTTATAATAAAATTGAATGGGTTGAAGGAGATATTCTTGATTATGCTTTATTATTAGAAAGTTTAAATAATGTTGAGTATGTAATTCATTCTGCAGCAATAATTTCGTTCGATAAACACAAATCAAAATCGGTAACAAGTGATAATATAAAAGGGACATCAAATTTAATTGATGCCTCTATTTCTAATAATGTTAAACGGTTTTGTCATATCAGTTCTATTGCCGCAATTGGTAGTACCGAAAATGGTGAGTTAATTAATGAAAATACCGAGTGGCTTAATAACAAGGGAAATTCTGCCTACTCTATTTCTAAATATTATTCCGAATTGCAAGTATGGCGTGGTGTTTCGGAAGGTTTGTCTTGTGTAATAGTTAACCCATCTGTATTGGTTGGTTCAGGCAACTGGGAAACTGATTTCTCATCAATATTTACAAAAGTAAATAAAGGTTTAAAATATTACACCACCGGAAGTTCAGGTTTTGTTGATGTTAGCGATGTAGCAGAGATAGTAAAACAACTTACAATAAATTCTGAAGTTAGTGGTGAAAGATTTATAGTATCATCAGAAAATATTGAATATAAAAATTTACTAACAATGATAGCTGAATCGCTAAATAGAAAGATTCCATCAAAAGAAGTTTCAGAGAACTTATTAAATATAATGAATAAATTAAACTCAATTACTTCATTGTTTTTTGGTAAAAGCGTTGCAATTTCTTCCGATTTGGCTCGAATTGCAAATAAAAAACTTAATTATTCTAATAATAAAATTAATGACTTGTTAAATTACAATTTCAAACCTATTAAAGAATTAATTTATCTTATTGCTAAAGAATTTAACGAAAGTATGAAATAAAAAATTTGCCTTAGGCAACTTTTTTTATTATTAGGTAATATGTTATTTTATTCCAAATTCTTTTTTAAATGTAGCAACAAAATCAAGTTTTTCCCATCCAAAAAATTCTACTTCTTTAATTGTTTTTTTGCTGGTATTTTTACCACCAAATTCAACTTTTTTCTTATAATAATCACGACCAAAATGACCATAAGATGCAGTAGGTTCAAAAATAGGATTCTTTAAACCAAATCTTTTTACGATTGCATAAGGACGCATATCATAAATTTTTGCAATGCGTGAAGCTATTTCACCATCGTTAATAATTTTTCCTTTTTTGTCTTTTACTTTTGCAGTGCCATTGGAATTAATATAAAATCCAACTGGTTGGGCAACGCCAATAGCATAAGCAACTTGAACAAGAATTTCGTCAGCAACACCAGCAGCTACCATGTTTTTTGCAATATGACGGGCAGCATAAGCTGCAGAACGGTCAACTTTTGATGAATCTTTTCCTGAAAATGCACCACCACCATGAGCACCACGCCCACCATAAGTATCAACAATAATTTTACGTCCGGTTAATCCGGTATCGCCATGAGGTCCGCCTATTATAAATTTGCCAGTTGGGTTTACAAATAATTTATAATTCTTAAAAAGTTTTTTTACTCTTTCAGGAAGATTTTTAATTGTGCGTGGCAAAAGAATGTTTTTTACATCATCTTGAATAGTTTTTTGCATTGCTATTTCTGCATCTTTAATTGCCTTTGGAGTGTTCCCTTTTGGAAGAATAAATTCGTCATGTTGGGTAGAAATAACAATAGTGTCAATTCTTAATGGTTTACCGTTGTTATCATATTCAACAGTAACTTGCGATTTTGCATCGGGACGTAAATATTTCATTTTTTTACCTTCGCGACGAATATCTGCCAAATCTTGCAATAAGCTATGAGCTAATTCAATGGTCATTGGCATGTAATTATCCATTTCGCGACAAGCGAAGCCAAACATCATTCCCTGGTCGCCGGCACCTTGTTCCTCTGGTTTTGTGCGAACAACTCCCTGCCGAATATCGCTTGATTGTTCGTGAATACTATTAATTACACCACACGAATTTCCATCAAACATATATTCCGCCTTAGTGTATCCAATACGATTAATTACCCTGCGGGCAACTTCCTGTACATCAATATATCCTTCGGTTCTTACTTCGCCAGCTAAAACTGTCAAACCAGTTGTTACCAATGTTTCGCATGCAACTTTTGATTCAGGGTCTGCACTTAAAAACGCATCAAGCAATGCATCGGAAATCTGGTCAGATACTTTATCTGGATGTCCTTCTGAAACTGATTCAGATGTGAATAAATAGCTCATAATTAATTATTTAAATATTATTTTTTTTATTTCAGTTTTAAAAATTAAGCCACAAAGTTAATGATTGATTGAAACAATACAAAAAAAATAATAGAGTTCTTTCCAAATAAATTGTTGTAAAAATTAATATGTATATTGCCACAATCTTTAGGTCGTGAAATATAAAAATAACAAATCTGGTTTTAGCCAAAACAAATAAAATTCGTCGTTTAAATTTAAAAAAATATTTTTATTTGGATTGAAAATTCTTATGTGCAAGATGTTATTTTTCAATCCGCTCGCTATCGGATGTAGGAGATAAATCAATAAGGGATTGGATTTAGTAAAAGGAATTTTGGCTAAAGCTACTCCCTCTTTACAATTCAAACCACGACCTGAAGGTCGTGGCAATAGATGGTCGTGGCAATAGATGGTCGTGGCAATACATCTTGGATTATTTGCATTTTAGTTCCGCATCGGTATAAAAATTTAATTGGAAAGATGTCTAATGCAAAAAGTAAAATCATGTAATGATGGAAAAAGTTTTTATAAATTTTAAGTACTTTGCTCAATTATATAGCAAACGGGATAAATTTCGGCATTTTATCCCGCACAAGCGGGACAAAAAAGGTATAGAGGTATAGCCCAAAACCTCAAGCCCAAAGTCTCAAATCCCAAGCCCCAAACTTGGGATTTGAAATTTGGGGCTTGGGTTCTTGGAACTTGGGTTCTGCCCTATACCTTAAACTCAAATATAATAATTTAAACCGTTCAAAGTATAATATACTTTAGACAATTAGTCTGATTTTTATTTATTTTTGCACTAAAGAAAATATTGTTGTTTTTGAGTTATTTGAATAATATAATAATTTTTATAAAAGGGATTTTATCCTTTGTTATTTTCGTTATTACTTCGTTTTATATGACAATTATTGGGATTATCCCAATTTCAACCAAAAATATAAGAATTAAAACATTTTACACAAATCAATTAAAATGGTATGCTAAAATATTAACCAATACACATTTTAATATTAATGTAAAAATAATTAATGATGCTAATGAAAAGTTTGAAAAACCTGCAATTATTGTTTGTAATCATCAATCATTATTTGACGTGCCTTTAACAATGGGATTATTTTCGCATATTTTTATTGTTAGTAACAATTGGCATCATAATTCACCAATAAGGTATATAATTGAAAAGTTTGCAGTTTTTTTACCTGTAACAAATGGTATTGAATGGGTAGCCGAAAAAGCAAAATTAAAATTTATATATAATTATTGTGGCTTATATTTTCCCGAAAATTTTAGGACTAAAAATGCCAAAATATTAAGATACCACAAAGGAGCGTTTCTATTAGCTTCGATGCTGCATACCGATATTATACCCGTTGTTATTTATGCGTCAAAAGAAATTCTTGAGAAAAACTGGTATTTTTTTAAACATGGTGTAATTAAGGTATATGTTGGAAATAGAATAAAGTCGGTGTTAAATAATAACGACGAAATTAAAATACAAGCTAAATTAGTTTGCGATTTTTCAAGAAAAATATATGAAAATTTGCAAATTCATTAAATTTAATATAATAAATGCTCGAAATATCTTTTAAAATACTGTTATTTATTATTGAATTTGTTTTTGCAATTGCAATTATAATTACCTTTTTGGTGTATATTTTTCCACCTAAAATTAAAAACAAGAATAGTTTAGAAAAAAAGAGAATCGAAATTTCAAATAATTCATTTGGGTTTGGAAAAAATTGGATTCGTAAAAACAGAAATAATTTATTTGAAATGTACGTTGAAGGGAATGCTTATGAAATAGGATATTCTGCTGGCAAATTAACGAAAGAACTTTTTGAAGAGCAGGAAAATATATTTATTAATGAATTGAGAAATAAAGTTCCTAATAGTTTTTTCAGATTTATTTTAAAAATTGCTATTGGCATTGTGAACAGAAAGATTGCAAAGCATATTGGAAATGAATATTGTCAAGAGATATATGGAATATCTAAATCAGCTTCAAAAAAGTTTTTTTATTTAGCACCGGCATATTTGCGTATTTTAAATTATCATGCAGCCCACGATATTGGTCATGCATTACAAGATAAAAAATATGTTGGCTGTACAGCTTTTTCGGTTAAAAACAATTTATCAGAAGATGGCAATTTATTAATTGGAAGAAACTTCGATTTTTATATAAATGATGATTTTTGTAAAGATAAAATTGTCGCATTTTACAATCCGCAAAGCGGCTATAAGTTTGCAATGGTAACATGGGCTGGAATGATTGGAGTTGTTTCGGGAATGAATGTAAAAGGAATTGCAGTTACTTTAAACGGTGCAAAATCGGCTATTCCAAAAAAATCGGCAACTCCGGTTTCTATTGTTGCACGTGAAATATTACAATATGCAAGTAATTTAAACGAAGCTATTGAAATTGCAAACAAACGAACAATATTTGTTTCGGAGCTGATAATGGTTAGTTCAGGAAACGAAAAAAAATCAATTATTATTGAGAAAACTCCTTTTAATACAGATGTGTATGACAATAATTTTGATGATGTAATTTGCACCAACCATTTTCAAAGTCAAAAATTAAAAGACGAGAAATCTAACATTGATAATATTACTGAAAGCTCAACAATGTACAGATATGAACTAGTAAAGGAATTGTTAAATGAGCAATGTCCTTTAAATGCAAAAAAAATAGCAAATATACTCCGAAATAATAAAGGTATTGGAAATACAAACATTGGATTAGGTAACGAAAAAACTATAAATCAAATAATTGCACATCATTCTGTGATTTTTATTCCCGAAAAATTAATTATGTACGTTTCGGCATCACCACATAATTTAGGCGAATATATGGCTTATAATTTAAATGAAATTTTTGCAAATACTTCAAATCAATATCCATTAAACGAAATTGATGTTCAGACTTTAACAATTTGCGATGATGATTTTCTTGTGTCGGGAGAATTTAATAAATATAAAGAATACAAAGCTATTATAAAAGAATTGCAAGTAAAAAAAGAGCAAAAAGAGCAGGAAGAAAATATTTTTAACAGACTGTGTGAATTAAATCCCGAATATTACTTGACTTATACAACTATAGGCGATTATCTTTTTAATAACAAAAGATTTGATGAAGCAATTGTTTGGTATAAAAAATCGTTGTTAAAAGAATTTTACCACTTAGTAGAACGACAAAAAGTGGAAAAACAGATAGTTAAATGTAAAGTATAAATTTGTTTATGGAATTTTCGTGTTTTTTGAATCTAATTTTCAAAATTAATAATATAAAAAATCACGATCATGAAAACAACAAATTTTTTAAACAGCACAAAGAAACAATTAAATTTTTTATTAAAAAACATGTTTCTTTCTATCTTATTTTTATCAGCAACATTATATACAAATGCTGAAAATAAGGAAGTTATAATTAAGTCCAAAATTGATAAAGTAACTGTGTTTTTATCATCTGCACAGGTATTTCGTTCGGGAACTTTATCAATAAACGCAGGAACTTATGAGCTCATTTTTGAAGGAGTGTCGCCATTAATTAATGAATCGAGCATTCAGGTAAACGGAACTGGTAATTACACAATATTAGATGTAAAACACAGAATAAAACCAGTTTTACCAACCGAAAATGTTATTCCTGTTAAGGTAACAAAGGACATAAAGATTTTAGAAGATTCTTTAACCGCTATCAATTTTGAAATTGATGATTACACAGGTCAATCAGATGTTTTAAAATTTGAAAAACGACTTATCGAGAGCAATAAAATGTTAACAGGTGGGAGCGATACAATTCCCGAAATAAAAGATGGCTTTACTTATATAAGAACTCAATTAATGGATATAAATAAAAAACTTCTTGAAATAAATAAAGCACTATTAAAGCTTAATACGAAAAAAAACAAAATGGAAGTTCGGTTAAATTCATTAAAATCGTATAACTCTCAGGTGAATCCAGTGAAAGTTGAAGAACCCAAAAATCAAGTTGTTATAACAGTGTTCTCAACTGCAACAACAACAGGAAGATTAGAAATAAGTTATTTGGTTAGCGATGCTGGCTGGTCAACTTCTTATGATATTAGAGCTGAAGGCAACGATAAACCGCTAAAATTAGTTCAAAAAGCAAATATTTATCAAAACAGCGGCGAAAATTGGAATGATGTTAACTTAACATTATCAACAATTACCCCAAACATGAATAATATTAAACCCTTTTTGCCTGCCGAATATCTTAGTTATTACGTATATAGAAATACTTATAACGGAAATCTTTCAAAAAATAAATGTGAACAACCACGATCAGTAATGTCTGAAACTGCAGCAGGAGCTACAATGGATAAAGAGGATTATTTACCAGCTCAAACTTCGGCTAATTTTATGCAAACTGTTCAAACAATGACTAATGTTGAATATTCAATACCTTTAATTTATTCAATTCCATCTGATGGCGAGAGTCATGTAGTTGCAATTCAAAATTTGAATTTAAAAACAGAATATATATACTACTTAACTCCAAAAATAGATAAACAAGCTTTTTTGGTAGCCAAAATTACTGATTTTGAGGAATATGAACTGATGCCCGGTACTGCAAGTATATTTTTTAATGGAAGTTTCGTTGGTTCAACATCGTTAAACACATCCGAATTATCGGATACAATTGAACTTGCATTAGGTAGAGACAGAAGCATTATTGTTGAACGGAAAAAACAAAAAGAAGATACCAAAAATGTTATAATTGGAACAAACCAAATAAAAACAATTACATATTTAATTAATTTAAAAAACAATAAAGCAAATTCAATAAATATAATTTTAACCGACCAAATTCCTGTTTCAAACGATAAAGATATAATTGTAAAACCATTAATTACAAAAGGAGCCGATTTAGATGAAACTACAGGATTACTAACTTGGAAATTAAAATTATCATCAAATGAATCTAAATCACTTAAATTAAGCTATTCAATTGAAAGCAATAAAAATAAACCATTAGCAAATTTGAATTAATATCACTAAATAGAGTCTGTCTATAAAGTCAACATTTTTAATTTATAGGGTATAGAGGTATAGGGAACTTTCCGAAAGTTAACGGCGCCATGGTCTTTGCAAACTTTCGGAAAGTTACAATGATGGCTAATTGCTTATACCATATACCTTTATACCTTATACCCATAAGTTCTGAATTATAAATATGATATAAATTTACAAATTTTTTCGATTTTATAGACAAACATTAAATAATCAATATTATTTACTTCATTTTTTTTTATTTAAAAATATATTGTATTTTTGCACAATTAATCTAATTACTAATTTAAAAAATTTATAAGATGAAAAAACTTTTTACTTTTTTAGCAAGTGTTTTGCTATTTGTTAATTTAGGATTTTCTCAAACTGTACTATTTACAGATAGTTTTGAGTTGGGAATAACCAACTGGACAACAACTGGAACATGGGGAATATCAACTACCCAGTCGCATAGTCCTACACACTCCTTGTCGGAAAGCCCAACAGGGAATTATACTAATAACCTAAGTACATTTTGTACTATGACTAATGGTGTAGATTTATCTACTTATCCTTCGGCATCTTTATCATTCTGGGGAACTTATAAAATTGAAAGCGGCTTTGATTACATGTATATTGATGTTTCGACCGATGATTTTGTTACTTTTACTACAATTGCAACTTATGATGGAAACGAATCTATTCCTTTACCTCCTTTCGCTCAATATGACCTTGATTTAGGTGGTTTTTGCGCAAACAATAACGTAAAAGTACGTTTCCATTTTTCTAGCGATCAGGGTTATGTAACAGACGGTATGTACATTGATGATTTTACAATTTCTGGAAATTCAGTAGATAATTCGCCTCCCCTTATTATTCATACTGCACCATTATTTTATGAAGGATCATTAGGCAGCATGGTTTTAAATGCCCAGTTAATTGATTTCTCTGGAATAAATATTACAAACTCTCAGCTTTTTTATAATGTTGATGGTGGAGCCGACCAAACAGTATCTCCGGTTTTAATAAGTGGAAACGATTATGAATTTACTATTCCTACTCAAACTCCAGGTGCTTATGTATCTTATCATATTTATGCCGAAGATAATTATGTTACACCAAACAACATTACTTCTCCTACTTATGCTTATATTGCTGGAAACCATATTATTCAGGATAATGGTGTTGTTGATTTTTATTCAGCGCTAGGTCCAGGTTCTGCTTCTCCAACTGTTACGGGAACTTGTGTAAAAATTGCTCTTGGCAGTACAGATTTAGTAGGTTTACTTTTAAGGAATTATACAGATGTTGATAATCCTAATGATTCAATGCTTGTTCATGTTTGGAATGACAATGCAGGATTACCAGGAACAGATGTTATTACTCCATTTATGGTTAAACCTTCGGCTACATTATCAAATGCAAGTGCAATGACTTGGATTGACCTACGCCCTTTTGCAGTACAACTTACAGGCATAAGCGGAACATATTACATTGGATTTACAGTTCCTTCGGGTATTGTAAATATTACAATTACTGAACCAGGTAGTTTTAACCGTTCTTATGTTCTTGACGGTACTACATGGAGTTTATCACAAGGCACAGGCGGTTTTGCCGATAATCATTTTCGCGCTGTAACTTCATTAAATCAGGATGTAGAAGGACCAAATATTGCCAATAATTCAATTCCTGTTTTACATGAAGCTAACCTGAACGCTCAAACCATTTCTTCAACTGTTACCGATATGACAGGTGTTGCATCTACCGACTTATATTATAAGGTTGATAATGGGATAGCACAAATTGTTCCTGGCGTTTTTGTTTCCGGAAATAATTGGAGCTATGTAATTCCTGCCCAACCAGCCGGTGTATGGATTAAATATTGGCTTTCTGCAACTGATTTAGTAACACCAACTCCTTATACAAGCCAGACTGATACTTTTATTTACGTAAGTGGTTTATATCATAAGTTTGATAATGGAATTCCAGATGTATATATTGGTGCAGGTTCATTATCGAATATTAATACTATAGCAGAAATGGTTGATTTTGGAACACAATATGCCGACTTAACATCTTTATTAATCAGAAATTACTATAGCACAGCAACACCATCTGATACACCTAACGATCCTATGACTATTCATGTATGGGGTGACAATGCAGGATTGCCCGGGGCAGATTTAATTACTCCATTTGTAGTTCCTTCTGAAGCGAGCGCAACAAATACAATGGCTATAACAAAGGTTGACTTACGTTCATATTCTGCTCAACTTTCAAATTTAACGGGTATAATTTATGCAGGACTTGTTATGCCAACAGGTAATAGTGCAGTTCTCGGAACTGATGTTGGAACATTTGCACATACTTTTATCTCTGACGGTTTAGTATGGGCAGCTTCGACAAGTGATGCCGAAATTCGTTTGGTTTCTACTGCTTTAATTACCAGCGTAACATCAAATATTGTTGATAATATTATTGATGTGTATCCTAATCCTACATCAAACCTTGTGAATATATATATTGATAAATTTGAAAACACACAACTTCAAATTATTAATATTAACGGACAGTTAGTATTTGAAAAACAAGTTAATGAAAATAATACACTTTTAGATGTATCTTCTTACAATAAAGGTGTATATATAATTAAAATTACAAATGAAACAGGAATTTCAATTCATAAACTTGTAGTGAAATAATTATTAAAATTTAAAAAAAGAAAAGAGCTGCATTTTCGCAGCTCTTTTTTTTTAATAAAACTTGTTTTTTTGTAAAATATATATTACTTTTGCAACCTTAAAAATTTAATAACTTAATAAAATTTAATTATGTTAA
>Ga0100401_1004481_pt1 | contig 10355 bp, 8 predicted proteins | sample CryGeymeta201525_FD_80421 | JGI IMG/M metagenome (GOLD analysis project Ga0100401, IMG submission 80421) | Groundwater microbial communities from Crystal Geyser aquifers in Utah, USA - Crystal Geyser metaG 2015-25 | ecosystem: Environmental > Aquatic > Deep subsurface > Groundwater | place: USA...
AAGTGGTATTCGAGCAAATTACCGGAACCCCGGCGCTCATGGCTTCCACTACCGGAATTCCAAAACCTTCAAAAAAAGGCACAAAAACAAGTGACAGCGCCGCGCCAACAATGTCATGCAAATGGTCGGTGGAAACCCTTCCGGTAAAAATCACGTCGTTTTTAAAACGCATATTATCGTATGTTTCAAAAATATCACCGGTTTTATGCATTTCGCCCCCAACAATTACCAACTTAATGTTGTTTTCGGTCCCACTTTTAAAATCATCGAAAGCTTTTAACAGTCCGCTTACATTTTTGCGCGGATGAAGCGCACCAACAAATAAAAAATATTCACATCCTTCAGTATATTTTTTCCGGACCCTTGTTTTTTCTTTTTCTAAAAGTGGTTCAAAAATCTGGTTGATCCCGTCATAAACAACATCAATTTTATCGTAATCGATTTTAAATGAACGCGCAATATCTTCTTTAGAATAAAACGAAACTGTGGCAATTCGTTTGGCAATGCGTGCAAATTTTGGGAAAAAGTAGTTGTAATATTTGGCGATTAACCAGGGCAAATCTTCGGGGCGGTGCACAAAATTGATGTCGTGAATAACCGCCAGTTGTGGTACTTTGGTCCGTAACGACAAATAACCATCGGGCGATAAAAACAGATCGGCTTTATATTTTTTCAATACTTTGGGTATTTGAAAATCGAACCAGATATAGAATAGCAAAGGATGCCGGGCTGGCGGGCCAATAACTACCGGAGTCACGTTTTCAGCAAAAATATAGTCCGGATTGTGTGGCCTGTCGAAAATAAAAATAAACTCATGCTCCGGATGATTTTTAGTCATGCGAATCAATGTTTCAAAGGTAAACCAGCCAATTCCTTCCAGTTTCCCTTTCTGCAACAAACGGGTATTTACGGCAATCCTCATAATGAGTGTGTAAAATAGAAATTTTTTTCTGATATCTTTGCGCCAAAGTTAGAAGTAAATGAAGACTTTGATAAAATATATCCTTCAAAAAATACTAGGTTTGAAGACGTATTTATACGTTTTTGCACTTTTTATAATTGTAAAATTGAGATGGGACAAAAACGAAAAAGACTTTTTCCATTTCATAAAACTCATTCCAGATGGCGGATTAGTTCTTGATTTGGGCGCAAATATTGGTGTTACAAGTTTTCACCTGGCAAAAAAATTACCCAAAAGCACCATTTTTTCTTTTGAACCTTTAGCATTGAACATGGACACCCTGAAACGGATAAAAAAGCGGTTTAATCTGAATAGCGTTAACGAATTTCAGGTTGCTGTTGGCGATAAACCCGGAACACTTGAAATGGTGATGCCGGTAATAGACAATGTGCCAATGCACGGCCTCAGCCATGTTGTTCATGAAGCAAATACGGAGTTTAACAGCGGTTTAAAATATCAGGTGCCGGTGGTTTGCCTCGATGAGTTTAAACCTTTACTGCAAACCAAAAAGCGGATTACGGCCCTTAAAATTGATGTTGAAAATTTTGAGTATTATGTGCTAAAGGGAGCCGAACATTTATTAACTGAATACCAGCCTATTATCTATTGCGAGTTGTGGGAAAATGAAAACAGAAAAAAATGTTTCGACTTTTTAAATAATCTGAATTATTCTGCGTTTATACTTCATAAAAATGAGTTAGTGGCGGTTGAAAAAGCAACTGTAAAAAAACACAACTTCTTTTTTCTGCCAGGGAATTAACTGATTGAACCAAAAGCTTTGAAACGCAAATTTGTAACCAATCTCATATTACTGCTTGCCCTCAATCTGCTCATTAAACCTTTTTGGATTTTTGGAATCGACCGCACCGTGCAAAATATGGTGGGCGACGAGAGTTACGGAATGTATTTTGCCCTTTTCAATTTTTCATTATTGCTGAATATTTTACTCGATGCCGGGATTACCAGTTTCAATAATAAAAATATTGCACAACACAATTTTCTGCTAAAAAAACATCTCTCGAACATTATTGGGCTAAAATTTATGCTCGCCATTGTTTATGCCGTTTTCAGCCTGGTGGCAGCGGCAATTATCGGGTATGGCAAAATTCAGTTTCACCTGCTTTTCTTTCTTATATTTAACCAGTTCCTTATTTCGTTTACCCTTTACCTGCGGTCCAATCTCAGCGCATTGCACCTTTTTCGCACCGATAGTTTGATTTCGGTGCTCGACCGCGCACTGATGATTGCAATTTGCAGTGTGCTTTTGTTTCCCGGTTATTTCAGGGAACATTTTACCATCGAATGGTTTGTTTATGCACAAACAGCGGCTTATGTGCTCACTTCGATTATTACGTTTTTAATTGTTTTGAATAAGTCAGGCAAAATCAGTATTCAGTTCAATTCAAAATTTTACATTGTTTTTCTTCGGAAATCATATCCTTATGCACTTTTGATTTTGCTAATGGCATTTTATAACCGCATCGACGGGGTAATGCTCGAACGTTTGCTGCCAGAACCACTTGGTAAACAGCAGGCCGGAATTTACGCGCAGGCGTTTCGATTACTTGATGCTGTTTCGATGTTTGGAGTACTCGTGGCCGGTTTGTTACTGCCTATTTTTGCTAAAATGATTAAAAATCGTGAACCCATAGAACAAATGATAAAACTGTCGTTTACATTTTTATTTGTAACGGCAGTGGTAGTTGCCGTTTCGAGCATTTTCTACGACATTGAAATAATGGATGTGCTTTACCACTCAAATACTGAACATTCGTCGGATATTTTGGGAATACTAATGACCGGTTTTATCGGGATTGCCACAACTTACATTTTCGGCACGCTGCTTACCGCCAATGGAAGCCTGAAACAACTGAACTGGATGGCGTTTGCCGGAATGGTTATCAATGTTTCGCTCAATCTTTATTTAATTCCGCGTTACCAGGCTTTCGGTTCGGCCTACGCCAGTTTATTTACGCAAATCATCACAGCGGGGGCGCAGGTTGTAATGGCAGTTTTAATTTTCAAACTTAAACCTGATTATATGTTTATTTTCCGATTGTTTGCATTTGTTGTGTCAACTGTGGCGCTTGCCTTTATTTCCAGCCAATTCGAAAACTGGTTTTATGGTTATTTGTTTTTAATAGCAACTTCAGTGTTCTCTGCATTTTTGTTCGGATTGTTTAAAATTGGCGAATTGATTAAAACCATACTTGTAAAATAACCATGCCCAATCCAACAATCGAAGAACTGCGTAATCCGGAAAAATACGAATTGATTGCCCAATTCAATCATAGCCAAATCAAAGAATTTGTCATTAACCAACTTACCACAAAAAGCAGAATGATTAAAGTTTATATGGTTTACCAGATTTTGATGATAATGGTTGGGATGCTCTTTTTCACCCGTTCCATTGTTCTTGCCTTTCAAAGTTCTTCAACGCCCCTTTATTATTCACTGGCAGCTTTGGTTTTTTGTTTTACACTGCTAATAATTATCCACGAATTATTGCACGGAGCTGCTTTGACACTTACCGGAGCAAAACATATCAACTTTGGTGGTTATCTGAAAAAATTCATTTTTTATGCCGAGGCAGATCGGTTTGTAATTAATCGCAGGCAATTTGCATTCATTGCTTTAACACCTTTGTTTGCGATAAAACTGATTACGTTAATTGGAATAATTTTCCTTTTCAATCACCCCGTTTTCTATTTTCTGATTTTTGTGATGAGCTCCCACAGTCTGTTTTGTGCAGGAGATATTGGGTTGCTTTCCATCTTTTATCAACACAAAAAAACAGCGATTTTTACTTTCGATGTAAAAGCGGAAAAGACGAGTTATTTTTACCGGAAAAGTATAACAAGTGTTTTGGATTAATTTTTGAATAAAAAAAAACAAACCTTTAAATCTAACCAAATCAAATCATGAAAACTACACTCTTATTAACATTCCTTTTTATTTTCTCATTTATATCAATTGCCCAGAAATGTATTGTTTCAGGCGAGATTAAAGGTTTGAAGAACGACACGTTAAGTATTATGTTTTTGCCATTAAAACAGGGTGAAACGCCAATTATAGATCAGGTTGTTTGCGTCAATGGCAAAATGTATTACGAAGTCAACCTGTTAGCACCATTGACACACCTTGTCCGAATTAGCAGTAAAAAATGGTATTCTTCATTTTCTGTTAACACCTATCCATTTAATTTTGAGATGACTGATATAAATCTTTTCATCAATTCCGGTGATAAAATCAATTTCAAGGCAGAACCGGATTCGAATGGGATTTATTTGCAAGCCTTTGGAAATAAGTTAAATGAACAAAGAAATGAACTTTTAACAAAACTTTATCCACTTCATAAAAAGTTAAATTCCGACTGCTTCAAATATGTGGAAAATAAAAAGTTAAGAGATAGTTTACAGACTAATAAAGATATCGGGTTTATCGAAAAAATCATTGCTCAAAGTAATACTCAAACTATTGACTTTATTGTAAAGCATCCCAATTGGGAAATATCGGCTGAAGTATTGATGGGGTTGCCAACTGATTCGTGTTACAAATATTTCCCGATACTAAGCGAAAAAGTAAAATCCTCTTTTTTCGGAAAATATGCATCCGATATTTTATATTCGTTGAAAAACGGCGACATTGCTCCGCATTTTTCTTTACCCAACCAAAATGGAAAAACTGTTACACTTGAAGAATTTAAAGGAAGATATGTGGTAGTCGAGTTTTGGGGTTCATGGTGTGGTTGGTGTATAAAAGATATTCCTAAAATGAAGCAATATTTCAACAAATACAAAAATGAGGCAACCTTTGTTAGCATTGCCTGCCGCGATAATGAAGCAAATTGGGGAAAAGCAATCGCTAAAAATGAAATGACTTGGACTACCTTGCTAAACAATGACGATGAACTTACGAAAAACTACGGAATTGAAGGTTATCCCACAAAAATTATAATTGATAAGAATGGAATAGTCGTGGGAAAATACCTCGGGGAGGGGAGGGATTTTTACACAGAACTTGACCGGCTGTTTAAAAACTGAAACAAAAACAAATTGCAATGAATGCCATTGTCTTTCAGATTGTATTTTCAAAAACTCCCGTATTTTTTACTTTTGACGTAAAAGCTTAGAAAACAAGTTATTTTTATGGGGTTCGCACAAGGGACGCGGACTTTCCTAAGTTCGTGATTAATTGACCGGTGTGAAAAATTCACTGAAAACCAGGAGAAAGGATTCTCCTGCTCCCTGCTCCCAAAATCAGGAGAAAGGATTCTCCTGGGCCCTGCCCTTCAACCCCTCCCGATCAATCTTAAAAGATTTATTTCGTGGCAGCGTATCAATAAATCTGACCGATTTCGGCAACATTTTTTTATCCACATGAAGAGCCAATTTTTCCAGGATTTGGTTTGGATTTTCGGTTTCTGAAGTTTCAACTATCAACACCATTTTTTGTCCTAAAATTTCATCTGGTTCGCTTAAAATAACACAAGGTTTTTGAAGGATCCAGGTTATCTTTTTTTCCAGAACTTCAGGATGAATTTTAATCCCACCTGAATTAATTACATTGTCAATCCTGCCTAGCCATTTGAATTGGTTTTCGGAAACCAGCTCAACAATATCGTTGGTAATTATATTTTCATTTAAAAAAGGCGCTTCAATTTCCAGACATTCGCGATTGTCCAGTGAAATTTTTATTTCCGGCAAAATGGTAAAATATTCTTCCGGATTTTTTCCGTTGATCCGTTTCAAAGCAATGTGCGAACAGGTTTCAGCCATTCCGTACGTTTCGAAAACTTCGGTTTTAACCGATTGCAGTTTTCCAGTTAACTGCGTATTGGTTTCTGCGCCGCCAAGAATCAGTATTTTTATATCAGGCCATTTATTCTGCTCCAGCAAATTCGCGGCCTGCATTGGAACCATAGCACAAAAGTCAATTTTTTCGATATTTGATAAATCCGGAGCTCCGGAAGGTTCAATCATAATCAGGTTCATTTTTGCCAGAAATGCGCGCACAATCATCATTTTACCGGCAATGTATTTTACGGGCAGACAAAGAACCGCCCTTTGATCTTTTTCCAACTGAAAAAAGGCAATCGTGTTTTCAGCAGAGTTCAACATGGCTTGTTTTGAAAGCTGAATGGTTTTGGGAGTGCCGGTTGAACCCGAAGTTTGTTGAAAAATAAATTCTGAATCGCTTAAAAATTCGAGGATAAAGCGGAAAACATCCAGCTTCCATTCCGGTTCAGTATTGCGGGCAATCGCATTTTCACAGAACTCATTCAATTCATACAAATCGAAATATTGGTTTTCAATTGTTAATCCGTTTACTTTCTGTTTCATTCGTCAATCGATTTTAAATCCCATTCTTTTCCCGGATCGTACCAAAGAAATCCTTTTGAAACGTACAACGGACTTTCGATATTATTCGCAAACAAAGCGCCGGTGCCCAAACCTTGAAAATTCGTTGTTTTTAAGGTAGCAACCCACTGCGAAATGGCATTCAATCCGATATTTGATTCCAGCGCCGAAGTTACCCACCAACCAATTCCGCGCTTCTCTGCCAGCGAAATCCACTCTTCCGAAGCTTTGATTCCACCGAGTAAAGTGGGTTTTAAAATAATGTATTGCGGGCAAATTGTATCGAGTAATTTTTCCCATTCATCTTTTATGGAAATCCCAATTAATTCCTCGTCGAGTGCGATGGGAACCGGCGAATTTTCGCATAACTTTTTCATAGCCGAAAACTGTCCTTGTTTGATGGGTTGTTCAATGGAATGCAATTCGAACTTTACCAGTTGTTCCAAGTTTTCCAGCGCATTTTCTGATGAAAAAGCGCCGTTTGCATCCACTCTGATTTCAAGTTGAGTTGCAGGAAACCGCTCACGAATGGAACGTAAAATATCCAGTTCCGATTCAAAATCAATCGCCCCGATTTTTAATTTGAGACAAGTAAAACCCGCGGCAATTTTTTCTGAAACCTGTTTCAGCATAAAATCTTTGGTGCCCATCCAAATCAATCCGTTTATCGGGATTCCTGTTTCCCCGTTGGTAAATTCTGAAGGAAAAAGTAAAACCGGCGATTCAGCATTTAATCCTTTCAAAGCTGTTTCGTATCCAAATTTAACTGCTGGAAAACCTGAAAATTCACTTTCTACGATTTCTTCATTATGATTTATTTTCTGAACAAGAATTCCTGTTTTTTCTTCAAGATCAGGAACTGCATCGGGACTTAATCCCGGTATTGGAGCAACTTCACCAATTCCCTTTTTTGAAGGATTTTCAGTGTCATTCAGAATCAGATAAAACACATCCTTTTTGTTTAGAATTCCGCGGGAAGTTCCAGCCGGTTGATTAAAAATCAATGTCCGTTTTGAATAAGATGCCTTTTTCATCATCCCAAAAAAATACCCAATGAATACATCACCGAAAAGAAAAAAGTAGTGAGCGCCAGAACTTTTAACTGGTTGTTTAGTTTTTGCGGAACGTGGTTTTTGAACACCTCGTAAAGATGAAATCCAAGCGGGAAAACCGAAAGCAGAAACATCAACTGGTAAACCGATTGCCATGTTTCAACAACATAAAAAACCGATAAAATCAGCGAAAATACAATCAGCAAAGTGTGGTACAGTTTCGCATTTGTCGATCCGATTCTTACCACCAGTGTTTTTTTACCGCTGGCGGCATCGTTTTCAATGTCGCGCATGTTGTTCAGGTTCAGCACGCCGGCGCTTAATAGTCCAATCGATGCAGCGGGTAACAGAAGTAGAATGTGAAATTGATTTGTATGTAAAAAATAGGTTCCGCAAACGCCAATCAGTCCGAAAAAAATAAAAACAAACAGGTCGCCAAACCCTGAATAACCATAAGGATTTTTCCCGATGGTATATTTCACTGCTGCAACAATACTTGCAATTCCCAGGATAAAAAACAAAATAATCAATCCGGTATTTGCATTTCTTATTCCGCTAAAAATCAGTAATCCACCCGAAAGCAAGGAAAGAATTATAAAAATAATGATGAGCCGTTTCATTTCAGCTTTCGAAATTTTACCCGATTGAACTGTACGTTTCGGACCAAGTCTGCCCGCATTGTCAACACCATGTTGCGAGTCGCCAAAATCGTTTGCCAGGTTCGATAGTATTTGCAACAAAACGGTGGTTGTGATGGCCAGCCCAAAAACGGTTGGATTGAACTGCCCATCGGCATAAGCCAGAAAACTGCCCAAAACGGCGCTCGACAACGCCAGTGGCAATGTCCGTAACCTGAACGCTTCAATCCAAACCAACAATTTGTTCATCGTTTAAATTAAGGGAATTTTGGATATTTTTTGAAATCCGGTTTTCGTTTTTCGAGGAATGCTTTTTTGCCTTCCTGCGCTTCTTCAGTCATGTAGTACAACATGGTTGCGTTTCCGGCCAACTCCTGAATTCCGGCCTGGCCGTCGAGTTCGGCGTTTAAACCGGCTTTTATCATGCGTAGTGCAAGCGGACTGTGCTGCATAATTTTCTGGCACCACTCAACCGTTGTATCTTCCAGTTGCGCCAAAGGAACCACTTTATTTACAAGTCCCATTTCCAATGCTTCTGCGGCAGAATACTGTTCGCATAAAAACCAGATTTCGCGGGCTTTTTTTTGCCCAACCACCCGCGCCAGGTACGACGAACCAAAACCAGCGTCGAAGCTGCCTACTTTTGGCCCGGTTTGACCAAATATCGCATTCTCGGAAGCGATGCTTAAATCGCAAACCACATGTAAAACATGGCCGCCGCCAATGGCATAACCGTTTACCATGGCAATTACGGGTTTTGGAATTGAGCGGATTTGTTTTTGTAAATCGAGAATATTTAACCTCGGAACGCCATCGCTGCCAATGTAACCGGCAAAACTTTTTACGTTTTGATCGCCGCCGCTGCAAAATGCTTTGTCGCCTTCGCCGGTTAAAACTACCACCGAAATTTGGGCATCTTCACGACAACGTACCATCGCATCGCACATTTCCAGCGTTGTGTCAGGCGTAAAAGCATTTCGGTAACGTGGCCGGTTGATGGTAATTTTGGCAATCCCCTCAAAAAAATCAAATTTTATTTCCTTGTATTCCTTAATCGTTTCCCAGTTCCGTGTCATAATTGTTATTTAAAAATTTGAAAAAATCTTTTGTAACCTGCGGTTCTCCGTTATTTGGCGTCCTGATTTCCAAAACTTCGGAACCCTTATTTTTCAGTATAAGATTTTTAATACCTTTCTCTAATTCATTTTCCGACGAACACAAATTATATTTCAGACCAAAAGCTTCGGTTAATTTTTTGAAATCGATTGGATGATGAGCATTCACAAACGGTAAAAAATCTTCGGTTTCCGAAGGACCTTTCAGTAAATGGAAAATACCGCCTCCTTCATTATTAATCAGAATAATTTTCAGGTTTTCAGGAAGTTCGCGGTTCCACAAAGCATTTGAATCATAACCAAAAGCCAGGTCGCCAACAATTACATAAACCGGTTCATCTGTTTTGGAGGCCAAACCGGAAGCAGCAGAAAGACAACCATCGATACCGGAAACTCCGCGGTTGGAATAGTATTTTCTGTTTTTCTGATCAAAATAAAAAAGATACCTGACCACACTGCTATTGCCTGCAAAAACAATTGCATCGTTTGGAAGTAATGCCGAAATCTCCTTAAAAACCAACAAATCAGAATATGCGATTTTATCGATGTATTTTTCTGCCAAACGTTCAGCTTTCCTGCTTTCGTTTTCCCAAAAAATCGGAAATGTACTCTTCTCTCCATCCGAATTAACTTTCAATCCTTTTAATACGGAATGAGGTTCAGCATGAATAAAAGCATCTATATTTTGAAAAGTATCGATAATCTGCTCATCGGTTGAAATGCGGTAAAACGTAGAATTCTGGAGTCCGCGAAGAAAAAGTTTGATTTTTTTGGAAACTACCTGACCGCCAATGGTTATCACCAGTTCAGGAATCGCCAAATCCAGGTAATTTGTTTTGCTGTTGAATGTCACCTCTGGATTACTAAATGTTGCCGTAAAATGAACATTTGAAATTGGTTCAGCCACCACAACAACTCTTGAATCGCCTGACAATTTTTGAATTGTTTCCTTTAATTTTTCATCGGGCTGATGTTGTCCGCAAACAATCAGTATTGATTTTGCTTTTTCCCAATCCGCCGAAAAAAAACTGTTTTCGGGGAGTGAATTTGTTGTTTTTTCAGTTTTTATAATTCGAAGACCGGATGAAACTTCCGGTAAAGTTTCGTAAAGCGGTTCCCGCAATGGAACATTGATATGTACTGGTCCGGGACTTTCAGAAACCGTTTTATGAAAAGCTTCATTTATCGTCCGGTGGGCAAACCAAAGTTCATCATCGTGGGAAATTGCA
>Ga0100401_1004500_pt1 | contig 10331 bp, 6 predicted proteins | sample CryGeymeta201525_FD_80421 | JGI IMG/M metagenome (GOLD analysis project Ga0100401, IMG submission 80421) | Groundwater microbial communities from Crystal Geyser aquifers in Utah, USA - Crystal Geyser metaG 2015-25 | ecosystem: Environmental > Aquatic > Deep subsurface > Groundwater | place: USA...
CCCGAATGCACGCCCGAGGTGGTGGCGGAGGCCGATTTCACCGGCTCCACCGCGGGCATGATCGGCTGGGTGCGCAAGAACAAGCCGCGCAAGGTTGTGATGGTCACCGAATGCTCGATGTCGGACAACGTGGCGAACGAACTGCCCGAAACCGACTTCGTGCGGCCCTGCAACATCTGCCCGCACATGAAGCGTATCTCGCTGGAGAACATCCTGTGGTCGCTGCACAGCATGACCGAGGAGGTCACCGTGCCCGAACATCTGATCGCCCCCGCCGCGCAGGCGGTGCAGGCGATGATCGACCTCACCGCGCCGCGCAACTGACGCCAGCCTGCTGAGAGCATCCCGCGCCGCCCGCGCGCCTCCGGAGTGACGCAGATGCCAGACAGTCCCGCGACCGCCGCGCACGACACCGTCTTCGACGCAGGCGGCGCGCTGATCGTCGGGGCCGGGCTGGCGGGGCTGTTCACCGCGCTCAAGCTCTCGCCCACGCCCTGCGCCGTGCTCAGCCCCGAGCCGCTGGGCGCGGGCGCCTCCAGTTCCTGGGCGCAGGGCGGGGTGGCGGCGGCGGTCGGGCTGGGCGACAGCGCCGAGAGCCACGCCCGCGACACCATCGCCGCTGGCGCAGGCACGGTGGACGCCGACGTGGCGCTGGCGGTGGCGCGCGAGGCAGGCGCGCGCATCGCCGACCTGCTCGACCTCGGCGCCCCGTTCGACCGCGACGCCAGCGGCGCGCTGGTCCAGTCGCGCGAGGCGGCGCATTCCTTCGCCCGTGTCGTGCGGGTGAAGGGCGACGGCGCGGGCGCCGCGATCATGGCGGCGCTGATCGAGGCGACGCGCAAGACCCCCTCGATCCAGGTGGTCGAGAACGTCACGGTCGAGGATCTGGCGGTCGAGGAAGGCCGCGTCGTCGGCGTGTTCGCCCGCCGCGCCGACGACCCCTACGCCGAGCCGCTGATGTTTCGCGCCCGCGCCACGGTGCTGGCGACAGGCGGCGTCGGCGGGCTATACGCCGTCACCACCAATCCGCCCTCGGTGCGCGGTCAGGGGCTGGGGATGGCGGCGCGCGCGGGCGCGGTGATCGCCGACCCTGAGTTCGTGCAGTTCCACCCCACCGGCCTTGCGGTGGACCGCGACCCCACGCCGCTCGCCTCGGAAGCCCTGCGCGGCGACGGCGCCACGCTGATCGACGCGCACGGGCGGCGCTTCATGGCCGACGAGCACCCTGACGCCGAACTGGCGCCGCGCGACATCGTGGCGCGCGCGATCCATCGCAGGGTCTCGAAGGGCGAGGCGGTGTATCTCGACGCCCGCGCCGCGCTCGGCGCGCGCTTCGCCGAACATTTCCCCACCATCGCCGCCTATTGCGCCGAGGCGGGGATCGACCCGGCGACGCAGCCGATCCCGGTGCGCCCGGCGCAGCACTATCACATGGGCGGCGTGCGCACAGACGCCGCCGGGCGGTCGTCGCTGCCGGGTCTGTGGGTCTGCGGCGAAGCGGCGCGCACCGGGCTGCACGGCGCCAACCGGCTCGCCTCGAACTCGCTGCTGGAGGCGCTGGCCTTCGGCGCCCGCATCGGCGCCGACATCGCGGGGCTGGAGCCCGCCGCCGCGCCGCGCGCCCGCGTCACGCCGCCGCCTGCGCCGTCGCGTGGGCGCGGGCGCGCGGCGCCGCCTGCGCAGGCGGTCGCCGCGCTGCGCCGCGCGATGACCGATCTGGTGGGGGTGGAGCGCGACGCCGCAGGCCTGCGCGCGGCGCTCGCCCGCATCGCGGCGCTGGAGGCTGAGGCCGCCCCCGCCTCGCGCGCGTTTCTCAACATGTCCGCCGCCGCGACGCTGATCGCCGCCGCCGCGCTGTTGCGCGAGGAAAGCCGCGGCGGGCACTATCGCACCGATTTTCCGCAGACGGCGGCGACCGCCGTCGCCACCGAGATCACGCTCGACCGCGCGCTCGCCGTGCGCGACACAGCGGTGAAACAGGTCGAGGAGGCCGCGCGATGATCCCCCCCCTGCCCCGCGTGATGGTCGAGCCGCTGGTGCGCGCGGCGCTGCTGGAGGATCTCGGCCGCGCGGGCGACGCCACCACCGACGCCACCATCGCCCCCGGCCTGCGGGCGCACGCAAGGCTGGTCGCGCGGCGGGAGGGCGTGGCGGCGGGGCTGGACGTCGCGCGGCTGGCGTTCGAGCTGATCGACCCCGCCCTGCGCGTCACCGCCCATCTGCGCGACGGCGACCGCGCGGCGGCGGGCGCGGCGCTGATGGAGGTCGAGGGATCGGCGCGCGCGATTCTGACCGCCGAGCGCGTGGCGCTGAACTTCGCCGGGCGTCTGTCGGGCGTCGCGACGCTCACCAGACGTTTCGCCGACGCCATCGCCCACACGCAGGCGGCCATCGCCTGCACCCGCAAGACCACGCCGCTGCTGCGCGCGCTGGAAAAGCACGCGGTGCGCGCGGGCGGCGGCGCGGCGCATCGCTACGGCCTCGACGACGCGATCCTGATCAAGGACAACCATATCGCCGCCTGCGGCGGGATCGCCGACGCGCTGGCGCGCGCGCGCGCCTACGCCGGCCACATGATGAAGATCGAGATCGAGGTGGATCGGCTCGACCAGCTCGACGCCGTGCTGGCGGCGGGCGGGGCGGATGCGATCCTGCTCGACAACATGGACCCCGCCACGCTGCGCGCGGCGGTGGAGCGGATCGCGGGCCGGGCGGTGGCCGAAGCATCTGGCGGCGTGACGCTGGCCACCGTCGCCGCCATCGCCGAGACAGGCGTCGATCTGGTCTCGACCGGCGCGCTCACCCACTCCGCCCCGGTGCTGGACCTCGGGCTGGACTTCGACTGACGCTCAGTTCGACGCCACCTGCGTCGGCCTGCGATAGAAGATGTGGTCGCCGATCTGTCTCACGCGCACCAGCTTTTTCGCCCATTTCGGCCTGACGCCGGTGGTGTGGAAATGGGTGGCGTTGTCGGTGAGGGTGCGCGGACGGCCCTCCAGCATCAGATGCGCGATCTTGCCGGCCCTCGCGAAGGCGCGGCGGTTGGTGATCGTCTCCGGCTTGCCGTCGCACTGAAACGAGAACTGACAGCCGGTGGACCGCCCGGCGCCCTGTTTCACCACGCCGCAGATCGAGGTCGGATAGCGGGCGCTGTCCACGCGGTTCAGGATCACCTCAGCCACCGCGAACTGCCCGGCCAGCGTCTCGCCCCGCGCCTCGAAATAGATCGCCTCGGCCAGACAGCGCCACTGCGCGCCGCCCGCACCGCGCGATATGCGCTCGACGTTGGCCAGATCGATCACGCCCGCCGCGTCGCCCAGCAGCAACTCCTCGATGATGTCGTCGGAGGCGCCGCGCGCCACGGCGGCGGCCAGCGCGTCCTCGGCGCTCAGCGCGCCCAGATCGGGGCCGTCGAGCGCGGCGGCGCCGCGCGCGGCGGGGATCGCGCGCGGCGACGTCAGATCGGCGCCGCTCAGCGACATTTCACGGTCCGTTCCCACGGTGGCGAGCGCCGCGCGCTCCGCCGACAGGACCATGCGGATGCGCTCCGCCGTCTCGCTCAGCCTGCGGATCGCAGGGGGCGTGGCGCTGGCGAGATCCACAGCCGGGGAGGCTGCGGCGACGTCCGCCGCCATCGCCGCGCCCGGCGCAAAAGCGCCCGTCATACAAAGTAACGCGCCGCACAGGGCGCTCCGAACGGCTTTCGCGTTCGTGCTCATGCGTCATTCCTTCAGGATGCCGGAGCGCTCCGCCGACGGATGCGCATTGCGTCGGAGATCCCGACAATCCGGCTAAAACAGCCCTCTTTCCATTAACTGGATGTAAACTAACGCCTCGGAGCCGGCGCGACAGCCCCGGTCATTGGTTAACGGCGCGGGCAAGGGCTCTTGACGCGGCTACTGTGGCGCGAATCCGACATCCAGCGCCTGTCTGGCGCGCGTTTTCGCCGCAGCCGCAACCCTGAAGGGCGCCCGCGCGCCCTCCAGACAGTCGAGAAACGGCGCCAGCCGGGCGAATCCCTCCGCGCCGAACGCCGCCGTCATGCTGCGCCGCAGCCACGCCCGCGCCTGCGCCGCCCGCCGCGCCGACAACGCGCCGGCCCGCCCGCCGCCCGCCGCCAGCGCCGCGCCGCGCGCCAGCAGCGCGCCGACCAGATCATCCACCCCCTCGCCGGTCGCGGCGGAGCACGACAGCACCGCGACCGCCTCCGCCCCCGGCGCCGCCAGCGACAGCGCGCCCTTCAGATCGGCGACGGCGCGGCGGGCGCTGGCGCCCATGTCGGCCTTGGTGACCACGGCGAGATGCGGGATCTCGGCGACGCCCGCCTTCATGAACTGGAGCGCGTCGCCCGCGCCGGGCTGGGCGCAGAACACCACCGTATCGGCCACGTCCTCGATCTCGGTCTCGGACTGGCCGACGCCCACCGTCTCGACGATCACCACGTCGTGCAGCGCGCGCATCAGCACCAGCGTCGGCCAGGCCGCGTCGGCCAGCCCCCCCAGCCGGTCGCGCGCCGCCATCGAGCGCACGAACACGCCGTCGTCCTCGGGATCGGTGCTGAGCCGGGTGCGGTCGCCCAGCAGCGCGCCGCCGGAGCGGCGCGAGGACGGATCGACCGCGATCACCGCCACCCGCAGCCCGCGCGCGCGAAACGCGCGGATCAGCGCGTCGGTCAGCGTCGATTTTCCCACGCCCGGCGGACCGGTCAGCCCCAGCGCCTGCCCGCGCGGCGCGGCCCATGCGGCGTCGAGCAGCGCCGCCGTCTCGGGCGCGTCGGGGCGCGTCTCGATGCGCGCCAGCGCGCGCGCCAGCGCCGCCTTGCCGCCCGCCGCCAGCGCGGCGAGCGCGGCCTGTCCGTCCTGCGCCCCGCTCACGGCGCGCCGTCTCCCCGTCCGCGCAGCGCAAGGATGCGCGCCTGCGCCGCCGCCAGCCGCGCGATCGGCACGCGATAGGGCGAGCAGGACACATAGTCGAACCCGGCCAGCTCGCAGAACCGCACCGAGGCCGGGTCGCCGCCGTGCTCGCCGCACAGGCTCAGCGCCACCGCGCGGTTGCCGCGCCGCCCGCGCTCGGCGGCCATCAGCAACAGCTCGCCCACCCCCTCGACGTCGAGCGTATGGAACGGATCGGCGGGAAACACGCCCTGCGCCAGATAGGCGCGCATGAAACCGCCCGCGTCGTCGCGGCTGAGGCCATAGGTCATCTGCGTCAGGTCGTTGGTGCCGAAGCTGAGGAACGCGGCGCCGCGCGCGATCTCCTCGGCGCGCAGCGCCGCGCGCGGCGTCTCGACCATGCAGCCGACCTTGTAGGCGAAGTCGGCGCCGCGCTCGGCCTTCACCGCCGCCGCCACCGCGTCGATGCGATCCTTGAGGATCAGCATCTCGCGGTTGGCCGAGACCAGCGGGATCATGATCTCGGGCGTGACCGCCGCGCCGAACGCGGCCTCGGCCTCCACCGCCGCCTCGAAGATCGCGCGCGCCTGCATCTCATAGATCTCGGGCACGGTGACGCCCAGCCGACAGCCGCGCATCCCCAGCATCGGGTTGATCTCGGCCAGCGCCGCCGCGCGCGCCTTGACCTTCTCGACCGGCATCGCCATCGCCAGCGCCAGTTCGCGCATGTCGCGCGGCGACTGCGGCAGAAACTCGTGCAGCGGCGGGTCGAGCAGGCGGATGGTGACCGGCAGGCCCTTCATGATGCCGAACAGCGCCACGAAATCGGCCCGCTGCCACGGCAGCAGGCGCGCCAGCGCCGCGCGCCGCGCCTGCGCGTCGTCGGCGAGAATCATCTCGCGCATCGCCGTCACCCGCTCGGGCTCGAAGAACATGTGCTCGGTGCGGCACAGGCCTATGCCATCGACGTTGAATCCCCGCGCCACCCGCGCGTCGGCGGGCGTGTCGGCGTTGGCGCGCACGCCCATGCGGCGGTGCGCGTCGGCCCATACCATCAGCGTGGCGAAGGCGCCGCTGAACTCGGGGCGCAGCATCGCCGCCGCGCCCGCCAGCGCCTCGCCCGCGCCGCCGTCGAGCGTGATCACGTCGCCCTCGGCGAAGCGGCGCCCGCCGGCGCGCAGCGCGCCCTCGTCGATGTCCACCGCGACGTCGGAGACGCCGACCACGCAGGGCACCCCCATGCCGCGCGCCACCACGGCGGCGTGGCTGGTGAGGCCGCCGCGCGCGGTCATCACGCCTGCGGCGACGTGCATCCCGCGAATGTCCTCCGGCCCGGTCTCGACCCGCACCAGGATCGCGGGCGTCCCCCGCGCCGAGAACACCTCCGCCGCATCAGCCGTGAAGGCGATCGGGCCGCTGGCGGCGCCGGGCGAGGCGGGCAGGCCGCGCCCGATCACGTCGCGCGGCGCGGCGGGGTCCACCGTGGGATGCAGATGCTCGATCAGCAGTTGCGGGTCGATGCGCAGCAAGGCGTCGGCGCGGCCGATGCGGCCTTCCTCGGCCAGATCGACGGCGATTCGCACGGCGGCGCGCGGGCCGCGCGGCGCGGCCACGGCGTCGAGGATCTTCACCACGCCGTCCTCGACGGTGAACTCGACCTTGCAGGCGTCGCCGAGCGCGGCCTCGGCCAGCGCCACCTGCGCCGCCAGCGCCGCGAACACGTCCGGAGCGATCAGCGCCAGCGCCCCGTCGCCGCCCTCCAGCGGCGCGGCGGCGCGCAGGCCGAGCGCCGCGTCCTCGCCCTGCCCCTGCGCCACCCACACGCCCGACAGCGCCCGCGCGCCGCTGCGCGGATCGCGGCTGACCGCCGAACCGGCGCCCGACACGCCCGGCCCCACGCCCAGGCTCATCGCCTGAATCACAAAGCCAAGCCCCGCCTCGGGATCGTCGCCGCGCGCCGCGCGCAGCATCCGCGCGCGCGGGCTGGCCCAGGCGGCGGCGGCGGCGGCGAGCGCCAGCGACAATTGTTCGCGCGGGTCTTCGGGAAACGGCGCGCCGGTCTCATCCACGACGATGCGGTGATAGTCGTCCAGCAGCGCGCCCAGCGCCGCCGCGTCCAGCTCCGACTCGTCCGCCGCGCCGCTGGCGCGGATGCGGTCGAGCAGCGCCTGCTCCAGCGCCTCGGCGTCCACCCCCAGCGCGGCCGGCGCGAAACTCTGGATCAGGCGGCGGCGCAGGTCGCGCGCGGCGCGCAGGCCCGCGCGCGCGGCGATGCCGGCTTCGGTCGCGGCGCAGGCGCCGATGTTGAGGATCGCAGGCGCGCCCGACGCCCCCTCGCCCGCCGAAGTGCGCACCGAGACCAGCAGCGGCGCCGCAGCGTCGCCCAGGCGGCGCCCGCGCACCGCCTCCAGCCGCGCCAGCGCCGCCTGCAACGCCGCGCCCAGCGCCTCGGCGCCGCCCGCCGCCAGCCGCGCGCCGTCAGCCACCGAGATCGCGAAGCCCGGCGGCGTCGCCACCCCGCCACGCGCCAGCAGCGCCAGCCGCGCCGCCTTGGCGCCATGGCGCGCCGCATCGCCCGCGTCGGCGATGTCCACGATGTCGGGCGCGGCGAGGGCTGGCTGAACCGTCATGGCCCCGGTTTAGCGCGTCGGCGCCGGTTTAGGGAAGCGGCAATGATGCAGTGCAGCGTGAAGCGCGCGCGCACGCGACGCGCCCCCTCACGCGCGCAGCCCCCTCACCCCGACCCTCTCCCCCAAAGCCGGGGGAGAGGGAGAGACGACAGCGCCGCCTGCGCAAAGCGGCCGGACCCCGGCGCCAACGCCAAAGCGCGCAGACCCCTCACCCCGACCCTCTCCCCCAAACCGGGGGAGAGGGAGAGACGACAGCGCCGCCTGCGCGACGCGGCCGGACCCCGGCGCCAACGCCAAAGCGCGCAGCCCCCTCACCCCGACCCTCTCCCCCAAACCGGGGGAGAGGGAGAGACGACGGCGCCGCCTGCGCGACGCGGCCGGACCGGGCGACGTCGGCGCGGCCTGCGCCCCCCTCTCCCCCTTGGGGGGAGAGGGTCGGGGTGAGGGGGCGTCAGCCCTCCAGCTTCGAGAAATCCGCTGCGCGGCCCATCACCGCGCGCACCCGCGTCAGCAGGCACAGCCGGTTGCGGCGCAGCACCGGGTTTTCCGCGTTGACCAGCACCGCGTCGAAAAACCCGTCCACGGGCGCGCGCAGGCGGCTGAGCGCGGCCATCGCGGCGGAAAAATCCTCCGCCGCCAGCGCCTTGCCCAGCGCCGCCTCGGCGGCGTCCAGCGCCGCGAACAGCGCGCGCTCGGCGTCGCTCTCGGCGAATTTCGGGTCGGGGTCGAGGCAATATTCGACGCCGTCCTTCTTCTCCTCCGCCGCAAGAATGTTCGCCGCGCGCTTGTAGCCCGCGACAAGATTGGCGCCGTCCGGCGTGGAGAGAAACGCCTGCAGCGCCTCGATGCGCGCGACCAGCAGGGCAAGGTCGTCGGCGTCGGGGGTGAGGCAGGCGTCGATCACGTCGTGGCGGATGCCGCGCTCGCGCAGGTGGACGCGGAGGCGGTCGTGGAGGAAGGCAACGATATCGGCACCGGGTGGCGGGATGTCGGAAAGTTTCATTGTCATCCAGCCGGGCATTTTGTTTGACTGCCCGTCTTCTTTTTCACGACGCGCTTTGGCGATTGACGATCTTATTTCGTCAGCCTGATCTGGGGTCACACCAAGATATTTGGCAGCTTCCGCTTTCCAGTTTTCCTCTTCAATCCATACATTTCGGTTCAATTCATCGTAGTAGGGACTCTGAGCAATATAGAAAATATCAAAAAGGCTCAGCCTATGCCGTTCACTCAATATAGTCCGGATAACGCCAAGAGCAGCTCGTCTAAGTGCAAATGGATCGCCAGAACCGGTTGGCTTTTCACCATACCACCAGAACCCCGCCAGCATGTCCAGCTTGTCCGCCAGCGCCACCGCCACGCTGACCGGCGCCGTGGGAACCCCGTCCGACGGCCCCAGCGGCGCATAATGCTCGGCGCAGGCAGCCGCCACCTCCGGCGCCTCTCCGGCGGCCAGCGCATTATAGCGCCCCATCACCCCTTGCAACTCGGGAAACTCGCCGACCATGGCGGAGGCCAAATCCGCCTTGGCGAGCCGCGCGGCGCGCTCGGCCATCTCCGGGTCGGCGCCGACCTTCGGCGCGATCTCGCGGGCCAAGGCGGCGATGCGCTCGATGCGGTCGAACTGCGAGCCGAGCTTGTTGTGAAACGTCACCGCGCGCAGCTTTTCCGCCATCGCGTCCAGCGACGTGCGCAGGTCGTTCTCCCAGAAGAATTTCGCATCCGACAGCCGCGCGGTCAGCACGCGGCGGTTGCCGGTAAGGATCGTGGCGCCGTGGTCGGGCGCTTCGATGTTGGCGACGGTGACGAATTTCTCGATCCGCCCCGTGGCCGGGTTGCGCACCGAAAAGAACTTCTGGTGCGTCTTCATCGAGGTGCGCAGCACTTCGGGCGGCAGGTCGAGGAACTGCGCGCCGATCTCGCCCATCAGCGCCACGGGCCATTCCACCAGCCCGGCGACCTCGGCCAGCAACCCGGCGTCCTCGACCAGCTCGCACCCTTGCGCGAACGCCAGGTTCTGCGCGTCGTGGTGGATGCGGCGCGCGCGCTCCTCGGCGTCGAGCACCACCTTCGCGGCTTCGAGCTTCGCGGCGTAGTCCTCGAAGTTGCGCACCCGGAACCCCTCCGGCGCCATGAAGCGGTGGCCGCGCGTCACGTTCCCCGCCACGATGCCGTCGATCTCGAACGGCACAACCTCCGACCCCGCCTCGTCGCTGAGCACACACAGGATCGACTGCAGCGGCCGCACCCAGCGCAAGGCGCCGTCGCCCCAGCGCATCGCCTTGGGCCACGGGAAGGCGCGCACCACCACCGTCACCACTTCCGCCACCACCGCCGCCGCAGGCTGGCCGGGGATGGTCAGCGTGGCGAACAGCACGTCGCCCTTCTTGTCGGCGCGCACCTCAAGCTGGTCGCGCGTCAGGCCGGTGGCGCGCAGGAAACCCTCCACGGCCTGCGCGGGCGCGTCGGCGCGGGGGCCCTTGCGCTCCTCACGCCGCGTCGGCGTGGCGGCGGGCAGGCCGCGGATGTCGAGCGTCAGGCGCCGCGGCCCGGCGTAGGCGGCGGCGCCCTCATAGGTCAGCCCCCGCTCCACCAGCGCGTCGGTCACCAGCTTGCGCAGGTCGGACGCGGCGCGGGCCTGCATCCGGGCGGGGATCTCCTCGGAGAACAGTTCTAGCAGCAAATCGGGCATGGCGGATTACTCTTCGATGACCTGGCGCCACTGATAGGCGCGCCCGTCGGGAAAGACGGCGACGATGCGTTCAAAACCCTGCGGCGCGGCCTCGGCCACCACCGCGCGCGCCGCGCC
>Ga0100401_1004505_pt1 | contig 10325 bp, 7 predicted proteins | sample CryGeymeta201525_FD_80421 | JGI IMG/M metagenome (GOLD analysis project Ga0100401, IMG submission 80421) | Groundwater microbial communities from Crystal Geyser aquifers in Utah, USA - Crystal Geyser metaG 2015-25 | ecosystem: Environmental > Aquatic > Deep subsurface > Groundwater | place: USA...
AACCGTCGCGGCGTCGATGCTTCCAGGACTACATGCTTCGCGAAGGCGGCAGACGCACGGCGTCCGTGCGCCGCTCCAGTCCTGACAATCCTGTAAATCCTGTCTAAGTACGTGAGTAGTAACTTTGGCGCTTGTTTTTTCCCTTCACGATCTGTTTGCAGTCACAACAAAGGCACGTCACTGTACCGGCTGGAGGCGGATGTTGTCGATATAAAACACCGTTGGTTCTGTCCCATTGCTGACGAAGCCCAGCCACTCGATGCGGTCGAACTCCGGCGCGCAGGCGAGGTCCTTGCCCTCAAAGAGCGCCTTTCCCGCCTGGTCGGTGATGGTCATGTCCCACTTGGCGTCGGCAAAACGGCCCAGACCGTCGTAAATCTGGAAGTGCAGCCATTGTCCGTCGGGCAGGTGCACCTCGGTCGGCTTGCGGCCGTGCAGCAACAGCCGTCCGTCCTTCTCGATGTACAGGCACGGCCCACCTTTGGCGTACCCCGGTTTTTCGCGCCATTCCGTCCACAGCATGGCGCCCGGCTCGCGGTACAAATCAAAGTCCATGCGTAGTTTCATATTGCCGACCAGCCGCGGGCTGTAGTAGATGTGGGGCAGGTGGTAGGTCAGATTAGGGGCATCTACGAACCGGAGACTGTTTGGCGCGGAGAGAGATCGCTTGTCGCTAACCTCCACATAGGCCCCGCCTTTGACATCCTCGATCACCGAGGCATAGGCCGGCTTCTGTCCCGGTTGGGCGTCGTCGAAGTTGTCTTCCGGAAGAAGCGACAGCATGTCGTGTTCATTGGAGCCCAACGGCTGCATGGCATGGCGCGTCGGCAGCGATGTCCACTCCTTGTCGCCATAGAGGCCGACCTTGCTCGTGTCAATGGGGCGGAAGCCCAGCGTTAGGGCCGGTGACTTCGGCTGCAGTCGGAAGTCACGCCGGGCAGCGTCCACGAACAGCGGGTCAGCGATCATTGAGTGTTTGTCCATCACCGGCGTGTACCAGATGTCCTTGATGCCCTCCTTCTTTCGCCATTCCTCCCAGGTGAAGTCGAGGAATTTGATCGGCTTGCCGTCGGCGCGCCAATAGACGTTGTAGTCGATGATCTTGTTGTAGGTTTGCCACTCGGGAACGTTATAGAAGGGAGTACCCGCGCCGTCGATGTAGACGATGTTGTACTGGAAGATGTTAGTGCGCTCCGAGTCCATGCCCAGCCCAAAGCCGCAGAAGGCCGAGATGTTGTTGAGCACAGTGATGCAGGACGTTCCGTGCTGGATGCGAATGCCGCCGTTGCCGCAATCATAGCAGACATTGCTTTCACACAGCAGTGCCGAGCTGCCACCGTCGATGTAGACGCCGTGACCAACGGCTTCCGGCGGAGTGCCCACGTCGTGCACCACGTTGTTGCGAATCACGGAGCCGGGTGTGAGTCCGAGGCTGTAGATGCCGCCTCCATCCTCCAGCGTGCGCATCACGTGATGCACATGGTTGTATTCGACGCGGTTCTCGCGCGTGCCCGAATACACGATGTCCCATGTCCAGCCCAGCGAGATGCCGGTGTAGCGCAGGTCGCTGACGTCATTGTGGGAGAAAGTGTTGTTGCTTCCGTAGGCCATATAGATGCCGACCGCGCCAGGGTTGGTGTGTCCGCCGTCGTGGATGAGGTTGTTGTCCACGAGGTTGTGATGAGCGAGACGCTCGAAGGGGGGCGCGACTCTGTCGGTGGTGCCGATGCGCACCCCGCCACCGCCCAGATCGTGTAGATGGTTCCGCTGGATCGTGTTATGGGAGCAGTCCCTGTCGAACGAGATTCCGTAGCGTCCCACGTGGGCGACTTCGCAGGCGGTGACAGCGCAGTGGCGCGTCGCATGAAAATCCAGCGCCGCGCCCAGAGCGCTCGCGGCTTGCGGAGTGGAGAAGCCCTGCGGCGGCAAATCCCACCCCGCGTGCTGGAAGGACAGACTATCGAAGCGAACGTGCTCGACGTAGCGGCCCTCCTCGGGCGCCCCCTGCGCGATCACGAGACGCTCAAAGGCGGGAGCTACCACCTCCGCAGCCGCAAGGTCCTCGTTCCCGAAGGGAATGATGCGCAGCTCGCCGGTGTCGCGGTTGAGTTGCCACTCGCCGGGAGCGTCACAGGCGCCGGGATGGTTAATCACGATGTAGGGGCAGGTGGCCATCCCGGGTTTGGGCAGTTCCCAGACCGCCGGGCCTCCCAAAGTCACGATGCGTGTTTTGGGGTCAACCGACTTGACCGGGAAAGTGCCTGTATTCCAACTGAAAGTAATGCGCAGTTCCACATCCGACAGGTTTGGCCAGGGCTCGATGTTGCCGCTCCGGAAAACGAAACGGTCTTTCGCCGTGCCGGAACCTCCCTCTGGAGGCACGCCCCGGACGATGGAGTATTGACCCGCATTGGGGGAGCGCGCCGGGATGTAGCGCCGACCATCGACGAACAGTTGGCGGAACACCCAGCCGTGATTCTTCGCTGCGGGGATGGTTGTGGAATACGCCCCGTTCGTGTTCTTCCGTAGGCCGCGGATGACGCGGCCACCGGAGACGACCGGACTCTCGCCGGGATAGGCCGCATAGATAACCGGAGCGTCCTCCGTACCCGAGTCTTCGGGAAGTAGGGCCAGTGGCTCCTCGAGGCGATACACTCCTCCTCTCACCGCCACGCGAATCCCTCCCTTGTTCGGACGAGTTTTCAGTCCCCGCACGGCGTTCCGCGCCCGCGTGAGTGTGCGGAACGGCGAGTCCACCGTGCCGCGGCCTCTGTCGTCGCCCTTGGGGGATACGTAGAAAGCAGTTTCCGCTATTGCCGTTGAACACGCGACCCAGAACGTCAGACCAACAATGACAATTGACCGATGCGCGGTACTTGGGCACAGTGGCGCCCTATAAGCCACGGGCTTCTCTCGATCACGGTAGCGTCTCCGACTATGGCACCCACTCCGACGATCCGATCTCTCCAACATACTGATCCCTCCACGGCCGGACCGACGGGTACGGACAAACGAAGCACAAGCAGACCCTGCCGTCCTTCAGCGCCCACTCTATCGTGTGGCTTTGTCACTGCGGGATTCTACGGGATGCAGCTATTGGTGTCAATGCAGAGCGTTTCCTCGCGCAGTCCCATTGCATCATCGGCACGACCCCCATCTCTGTTCCGGCCGAGGTGATGCCGGACCCGGAATCACCAAAGTGGTTCTGCCCGCATCCGCAAGCCCGCTTCGCTGCGACTGTCGCATTCGTGCCTGCCGAATACGGCTACCTGTCGCTTCTCACGTTTCGGATCACGGCATGGCCGAACCGATCAATGGCGATCTCAGTGGTCAGACCTGCACGTTTACTCTCCAACTCTTTGCCGCGTCCCTCGGGAACGAAATAGCTCTCGATGCCGTAGTCCACGTCGATCCCTGAATCGCGCACACGCCTCACCGTGCCTTTCAGGAAGAGCGCGCCTGCTGGCGGTGGCTGGTCGGCAACTGCCCCAATCCCCCAAAATCGGCCTTCGCGTCGGAGTGTCACGTAGAGAGTGTCTCCTGCCTGGAAGGACTTGCCGTGGGCCCACCAGGATTCGACACTCGATATCTCGTACCGGAGAGCGACATACTCCCCGCGAAACAAATCGCGCGGATCCACGGGAACCGTCTTGAGCAACACCCTCTCACCGGTTGCCAGCGTCCATTGTTTATAACCGATCAAGCTGAACAACACCAGCAGTTGCATGCAGACGAGAAGGTTGAACTTGACTCTGAAAGACATTTTCATCGCCTCATGAAGAGAAGTCTGCAATAATGCGTCGCCGTGTTCGCTCGAGGCACATCCCCCCCGCGAGCAAGAGGACTCCGGCGCTCATGAAGAAGAGCGACTGGGGCAGCATGTCCCAGAACCAGTCACAGTATCTGGCGATCGCATGGAGCGCAAAAACAGAGAGACCGAGATTGACCCATCCCGACTCTCTGACTGCAACTCCAACCCAGATCGTCCCAAGTGTGAAGCACAAAAGCATGAGGTTGAACGCGATAGCCGTGCCATTCCCATTTCCCGTGCGGCCACAGAACAGAAGAATTGCCATCACGAGGAAACCTATGAGCATCACGGCCTCCGCACGGACTGCCGATGTCGACGCGCGCTGCAGCAGGAGCGCGGTGACGGTTGTGCAAACCGTGCCCCCCAAGAGAACCCAAAAGCCGATTACAACTCTATCGGGGAGCTGACGCAGGGAATGACCGTCGCCGCGCCAGTGGTGAACTTCGGCAAAGGATAGAACTAACATCGTGGCCAGCACCGACACCAATCCCAGGATTCCGTAGAGCCTTCGGTGGGACGCTCCGTCTTCACTCAGCCCGTGCAGCAGGCTCACCGCGTAGAGCAATACCCCGAAGACAAGCATTCCTGAGCAGTGGTGGAGCACGCTGCCGTCGAATGCCGCCCAATAGGCAAGCTCCCAGTGGAAGGCAACCCCGAGACAGGTCACTCCAAGGGCAACCATCGGGAGCGATCCAAGCAGGTAAGCCATGGGAAGGACACCCGCTGCCCAGAGCGCCAGCAGCAAAGGCTCATCGGCGTTTACGTGGTAACCTTGAGCGATGAGAAAAATTGCCGCGCCGTACAGGAAAGCGCCCAGGTAGAGGAGCGCACTGCCGGTTTTGTGGAAGTCGGGTCTCCGGTATCTCAGGTGAAAGCCCGTCTGGTAGGAAGCAACCACCGAGAACCCGACCAGGGCCAGCTTGCTCCATCGTGGCATGGTTTCCCAGTTTGCAGCGAAAAACAGGATTACGCCCAAACCTAACAACGATGCCCCGAGGAAGGCCAGCAGCACGGCCATTCTGCTGCGCACGATCTCCCTCCCATCCACCCCGTAACGGTCGAGGATCGCGGTGGCCTGTGAGTCGCTAATGAGGTGGTCGAGGCGCCACTGCGACACCTCACGGGCGAGTCGTTTCTGGAAGTCCTTTTCCGTCATGGGCATTTCTCCGTTCCTCCCTGCCCCACCGCAGAAGGTGAGCCGAACGAGACCGACCACGGGGAACAGATCGGTTTCATTCCTCGCAGTGCGGCCGCTCCCGTTCGCGCTTGCGCGCAGAGAAAGTCAACTTGCCAGCGGAATGACTATCTGCAGTTGTATCGGGTTCCTCGGCCGGTGGATCGACGCGGTTTGAGTATACACCAAATCCGCCGTGCAGGTTGATCGTGATACCTCACCGATGTGAAATCTGCGGTATCCAACGCTCCCATCGCAACTTCAGGGAATCACGCCTAAGATTGAACGTTGCTGCTTGTCCGTGTAGAATAGTCGGTCAGTGCACGCCCAATCTGCGCAGCTCAATGGAGGTTTCCATAACGCCATGCAATTCCTGCCTTCTCCGCCCAAACAACAACTTAGTTATCTTTACTTTGGTCACGCGTCGTTCGCCGTGTCGGATGGTGAAAGCTTGGTTATCGCCGATCCGTTTTTCTCCGGTGAGTTTGAGTGGCTGGGCAAGGTGGAGCGGCAACTCGAGCCGGCCACGATCCCGGTGGACTCCATTCATCCCTGCCACGCCGTTCTCGTTAGCCATGAGCATACCGACCACTGGGACGCAGAAGCGATCAGGAAACTCCTGGTGAACACCGATTGCACGGTCTACGCGCCCAAGCCTGCGCTGGACGTGATGGCGCAGGAAGGCATCGACCCCGGCCGATGCGTGCAGGTCTCCAAGGGGATGTCAGTTGCCATCGGGGAACTTCAGGTCACGAGCTATCCTGCCGTCGAAAGCGATAGGGAAGATGAGCCGGTAAGCCGCGTCGGTTACCTGATTGAATATGGGGGCGACGCCATCTTTCACCAGGGTGATTCCCACGGCCCGGCGAAAGCGTGGCAGGAGTTCAAGCAGCGCCTGACGGCGATGGTCGTGTGGCCAATCTACGTGGACAGCTACGTGACCCAGATGCGACCACCTACCGTCATCTTCCACCACATGGATCGGTTCGAGCCGGGTGATTTCTTTTGCAACAAAGACCCACAGCGAGAGGTCGATTACTGGAGTTACCGCTACCCCGAAACGAAGTTCCTTGCCCCGGAGAGGAACGTATGGCTGGCGGTCAGAATCCCCAAATCTCGCTTGGATCCTCAATGTCGGGGTCGTCATACCTCCCCATAGTGGCAAGCCAATCGGGCATGTCCTCTTTAATTCTCTCATTCAGGTGCGTCAGCGCTTCATCTGAGATGTCTCCCCGTTCGTGCATGAACTGGTAGAATTTCTTCAAACTCGCGGCATTCTCACGAATAGCAGACTGGCTGGACCACAGGGCTTTCTTGACGAACCAATAGCCCAGGAAGAGACCTATGTCATAGGCTCCGTCCTTCGCCTCCTCCGCTTCCTCATCAAGCAGGAACTCGTTGATGTAGAAATCCACATTCCCAACGTGTTTTCCCACCGTTCTTGTTGCGAGCCCTTTCTGGCTCAACCACCGATCGAAGTCCCCCAACAGTTGGGCGTTGTGTTTCCGTATCTCCTCGCAATCCTTGGCGTACTTGTCATAGTCCACTTCAGTCCCTCCTCAGATGATTTCTCTCCCGTTCCTCTCTGGGAATTTCGGGAACGCCGCGTGCGGCTCGGTTTGGTACCAGTACACGACGGATGCAATGTCGTCCTGCAATGGCAGGTAGCGCCCCTCACTTCGCCAGCCGATGGCTTGCATGATTGTTTTCAGATCGGACTTGAAGAAGACGGGATCGGCGACGTGAAAGCGGTAAAGGGTATGCCGAGCCCCCGTTTTGCCGGGTTCGCCGGCTACCGTCTGGTACCCCATGTAGGGCGATGAGTAGTTCTGCCCGGCGAATCCCCATGCGCCGCCGAAGTAGTCTTCCGTACCGGTGCCGCAGATGGTGGGGAACTTGTCGTCGCCGTCCAGAAACATCTTGATCTCGCCCTCCCCCCACCAACCGGCGTTGTTCTGCTGCCACGCCATGAAGGTTCCAACATACTGGCCCTGTCCTTTGATGCCATCGACCATCACAAAGTCGGTCCCGTACTCCAGCGGGTTGCTGCGCCGCCACTGGGCATGGAAGTGAAGCGCGTCTTCTGCGACCGGCTCAAGAGTGTAATTGATGGTGTAAAAGAAATGCGCCAGGTCGCTTGGTGAGTCGTTCTCCACCGTGATCCTTGCGTGCTTGCGGAACGGCATGGGGAAGTAGCAGTTCATGCCTCCACTGGGATTAACGTTGATCGGGAGCGACAGGATATCCTGCCGCTGGTTCCACGAACAGCACATGAGATCGCCGACGGGACACTCCACCGAGGGACTCTCCTCTCCATCCCAGTAAATGCGGACGATGATATCACGATAGTACTTGCTGTCCAACGTAATCCAGATGTGGCGGACCACTCCGGGGCCTTCGTTGTTCATGATCGTCAGGGTCTCCGTCGCGGGAATCTGCGCACAAGGAGACACCTTCCACGTCTGACCCAATTCACGCGCGCACTGTACAGAACCCGGCGACAGAGTTTCTTCTTCCGTCGCCATGCCTCCACGGCCCTTCTCTCCGCGGAAGTTCTCCGCGCTCAGGGAACGCGATTCGGCCTCGCGCCTGAGGAAAATATTGCTCAAACTGATATCCATGCCTCAACTCCTCCAGTTCGACAGTGCTACCACCTCAGCGCCGACCTTCTCGACGCCGTTTTCCCCTATTCGCCGTCTGCATCTATCGATCGAAGAACGGGCTTTTCCCAGTGGCGCTCAGAGGAATCCCGAAGGCCATCTTCACCTCTTCTCCCAGCAGCCCCAGCTTGAGCGCGGCCATGCCGATCGTATACATGACGCGGTTGTCGACGCGATGGTCAGCCGCCACACTCACCGCAGAACCGACGGCAATCCCGAGGTCGTTCGGTGGGAAGACGCATACCGCTCCCGCATCCTGGTTCGCTTTGCAGTTCTCAAACCCACAGAGGCCACAGATGGACAGCCCCATTCGTTCCATCCGCGTCCCGATGACGACGGCGAACGGGACGCCGTCAACATTATCCGCGTCCCGGGCGAAGAACCCCGCGCCTTCAACGCTGGAGAGGTCGCGCATCTTTGCAGTCACCTTATCCTTCGTCTCCCCGGAGATGATCGTCGTCACCAGATTGTCCACGCCACGCGCCTTGGGCGCGGTTCGCGCCGCAAGACACATCAGCTCTGCAACCGTGGCGAGCGCCTTCTCCTCAATGGGTTTGCAGTCATCGGACTGCGGTGTTCCACAACTCATATTGCTCCCTCCCTTTGCTGAATCGGGACATAACGGTAACGCCGAAGGTGATGTCTGTCAAGAATCGTGACTACTCACCTGTTTCAGGACTTCCCCCAGTGTCGGACCGTGAGGTTCGTCGCCTTGCTGGTCGGGTGCGAACGGAAGGGGAGACCGGGATTGTCCATCGGTCTCGAGGTGCGGACTCTGAGTCCAAAGGTATCGCCTCGTCCCACACGGAACGCCGTATCCCTTATCAGCCCGGACATGAAGGACGATGGAGGCGAGCCGATCGATCCCTCGCGCAGATACCATCGAATGGATATGAATAGCAAAGGCGACATCGTGGCGCCGGTGGGTTCCGACAGGTGAAAAGAGCAGTCTACTGTGGCTCGTCTGCATCAGGTACTGAGGAGGACTCGGGGACGGAGCGGTTGCGCAGGAAGCTGCACAGTCGGTCGATTAGGTCTTTCATATCGCTCGGGGGCGAGGAATCCGAGTCGAACGAATGATTCAGCCACCAACCCATTCAACTCGAAATCCTCATCCAGCGGAGAGATGATCTCATCCAGTTCTTTCACCCGGTGGTGCAACTGGGTGCTGATGCCGCACGCCAACAGGTCTCGGAATGGAGGCATCACCCGAAGCACGATGGCGGGTCGGTTCTTGAGCCTGCCGTCGGCCTGAGCGACGGGTGTAAGTAAAATATCACCTTCCCGCATGCTGGTGGTTTACCTCTCGCAACAGGGTGGTCGGGTAGTCGGGTTCGTCATCTCCGCAGGCCGCTTCGGGTGTAAGTCAGATTTGTGATAATCAGCCCTATCCAGCCCAGCCGGAACCATAGGCGCCTATAATCTGGAAACCGACAGTGATTGTGTAACGCAGTTCGCGGTTCGTCGGTCCTGAGTGAGTTCATGCAACAACCCCCATCCTCGAACCCAAAGGGTTCGAGGATGGGGGTTGTTACTGTCCCCTTGCACTCGCGTAGGTTTCCCCAACCTTTCGTTTATTCCTGACCGACCCCAGGGCGCTGATTACCTCCACGCATTACAAATCTTACTTACACCCGATGGGTGTGACCAACTTGATTACCTTCACTAACTCACGTATAATTCTCCCACTACTTCGCCATCCATTGACCCAGGGAACCGACATGTCCTGATGTATCGCAACTCAGTTGCCGGTCGTAGCGCTGGTCGCTCTGCTGTGCCTCGTTCCACGCGTGGGTAGCGCGGCGCAGAACCTGCTGAAGGACGGTGGATTCGAGGACACTCCTGGCGCCCGGCAGGTGCGGCTTGCTGCGCGCTGCGGCGGCGATGTGCGCTCCGGGGCCGGGGAGAGTGGATGCGTTCTGTGGAGTTGTCGGACTCAAGCCCGGCCAATTCTACCGGGCTGAAGGGAGAAGCCGTTGATTAGCATGCGTCTCCGAATGCTCAAAGACGACGCGTATCGTCGGTACTCCAGTGGGCCGACAAGCCCAAAGGAGGCGAACTGGAACAAAGCCTTCTTTGAGTTGTATTCGCGTCTCCCGCTGCCGGAGCGGCAGGCACGGACGGTGGCGTATGCGCTGGAGAATGAACCGGTCACCATCCACCCGCTTGAGACAATTGCTGGGCAGGTCTATCAAGCCTGTCCCGGCAGCGGGGCCATCGACCTAACAGGCACCGAGGGCGACCCGCGCTGGGATGACTTCGCCGTTTTGCGGGTAGCAGAAAGGAGAGTTGCAGAGCAGCTGCCAGAGGAGACCGCGTACGCGAAGTTCTTTGGGCCTGGCGCTTACCCCGGACACATAGGGTGGGATTACGCTCAGATGCTTGGCCGGGGAGCGCGGGGTATGATCGAGCGGTGTCGCGTCATGAGTCAGAAGACCGATGATCCGCAGTCTGTTGAGTACTACGCGTGCACGGAGATAGTGCTGAATGGACTTATCGTCTGGGTGCGCCGCCATGCCGTTGCCCTGCGAGAGGCTGCCGAAGAAGAACCTGATTCGACTAGGCGCGAGGAACTTCAGGCGATGGCAAATCTCTGCGACCGCGTCCCCGAGAACCCGGCCACCAGCTTTCGGGAAGCCGTGCAGTCGTTTCATTTCCAGCACCTCGCGGTGATGTTTGA
>Ga0100401_1004515_pt1 | contig 10311 bp, 9 predicted proteins | sample CryGeymeta201525_FD_80421 | JGI IMG/M metagenome (GOLD analysis project Ga0100401, IMG submission 80421) | Groundwater microbial communities from Crystal Geyser aquifers in Utah, USA - Crystal Geyser metaG 2015-25 | ecosystem: Environmental > Aquatic > Deep subsurface > Groundwater | place: USA...
ATCTGGGGCTGGCAGCCTGTCTAGCGCACGGGCTGGTGCCGTGGCGGCGGATCGGTGCGGCGACGGTGGTCGCCACGATCAACCCGGACCGGTTTCACGCCCTGCGCGACGATCTGGAAGCGCGTTTCGGCCCGGTCATGATGGCGCTGGTGGCCGAACCCTTGTTCCGGGAGGCGCTGGCGCGGCTCTTCCCCACCGACCTGCGCGCGCGCAGCGAGGGCCGTCTGCCCCCGGAGGCGAGTTGCCGGTCATGGCCGGGCGGGACGTTCCGCAACGGCGCGTTCGCCGTCGCCATGCTGCTGCTGCTGGGGGCGCTGGCGCAGCCGGTCGCGGCGCTTGTGGCGGTCAGTCTCGTGGCGCTGGCCGCACTGCTGGCGCTGACGGGGTTGAAGGCTGCGGCCTGCTGGGCTGCGCTGGGGCGGCGGTTGCCCGTCTCTCCCGCGGAACGGGACGACACGCGGGTCGTGACCTTGCACCCGCCGCCCGGTCTGCGCCGCCCGGTCGTATCGCTGCTCGTGCCGCTTCTGCGCGAGGAGCGGATCGCGGGGCGGCTGTTACGGCGGCTGGCGCGGCTCAAGTATCCCCGCGCGCTGCTCGACATCTGTCTCGTGGTGGAAGAGGCCGACCGCGTGACCCGCGACTGCCTTGCCGCCACCGCCCTGCCGCCCCATGTCCGCGTGATCGTCGTGCCCGCAGGCAGCGTGAAGACCAAGCCGCGCGCCCTGAACTATGCGCTGGACCACTGCCGCGGCAGCATCGTGGGGGTGTATGACGCCGAGGACGCGCCGGACCCCGATCAGATCGCACTGGTGGTCGCGCGCTTCGCCGAAAGCCCGCCCGAGGTCGCCTGCCTTCAGGGGCGGCTGTCCTTCTACAACGCGCAAGACACTTGGCTGACGCGGTGTTTCACCGTCGATTACGCCATCTGGTTCTCGATGGTTCTGCCGGGGATCGCGCGGCTGGGCATGGCGGTGCCGCTGGGCGGCACGACGCTGTTCTTCCGGCGCGAGGTGCTGGACAGGCTCGGCCGCTGGGACGCGTTCAACGTGACCGAGGATGCCGATCTCGGCCTGCGGCTGGCGCGGGCGGGCTTCCGTACCGAACTGATCGACACGACCACGCAAGAGGAGGCGACGCGCCAGCTGTGGCCCTGGGTGCGGCAGCGGTCGCGCTGGCTGAAGGGCTACGCGATGACCTACATCACGCATATGCGCCACCCGCGGCAGCTTTGGCGCGATCTTGGCGCGGTGGGTTTCGTGGGCGTGCAGGTGATGTTCCTCGCCTCGCTGCTGCAGGCGCTGACCGCCCCCGTGCTCTGGAGCTGGTGGCTCGTGGCGGCGGGTCTGCCCCACCCGCTGACGCCGGTTCTGGGGCTGTGGGGGCTGGTCGGGGTGACCGGGCTTCTGGTGCTGTCCGAAGCGGTGAACATCACGCTCGCCGGACTGGCGCTGAATCGCACCGGGCGGCGCGGGCTCTTTCCCTGGGTGCTGACGCTGAACGCCTATTACATGCTCACCACGCTGGCGGCCCTGAAAGCGCTGGCCGAGTTGCTCTACAGTCCCTTTTTCTGGGACAAGACCGACCACGGCTTGTCAGACGATGGCGGTCCCGAGATGCGCCCAACCGTCCTGCCATCGGCCCCCATCCGGCCGGCGGCTGCAGCAATGGCCCCGGGTCCCTAGTTCCCATCTGCCCCCCCGTGTCCACACGGACCCCGCCCTCGGCTCGGCGCCGTCATTCCGCGGCATCGAGCCCCGAGGCGAACCCGGCATCGCCGAGATCCCGTGCGTCGTTCTTCAGCCGCGTGACGAAAGCCTGGGAGATATGGGTCTTGAGCGCAGCTTCCGCGCGGGCACCGTCGCGCGCGGCAATCGCGGCCACGATGTCGGCGTGTTCAGCCAATGCCGTCTCGCCACGTCCCTCCACCGCCAGCGAGGTCGAGGCCAGAAGCGCCATCGACCGGTGGACAAGGTCCAGTTGCTGCACCAGATACCGGTTATGCGATGCGAGATGGATCTGGGTGTGAAACCGTCGGTTGGCCCGCGACAGGGCGGCCGGGTCCCGCACCAACGGCTTGTCGGCGGCCAGCATATCCCGCAGAACGCGGACCTCTTCGGGCGTGGCGTGCTGGGCGGCGAGCCGTGCTGCGAGCCCTTCAAGTTCGGCCCGGACCACGTACAACTCGGCCAGCTGGTTGTGGTCAAGCGAGGCCACGATCAGGCTGCGCCCGTCGCGGGCCAGCAAACCCTGGGTTTCGAGCCGCTGCAGCGCCTCGCGGATCGGTGTGCGCGACATGCCGAAACGATCCGCAAGATCGGATTCCACGAGACGGTCGCCCGGGCGGTATGCGCCCGTGTCGATCGCTTCGAGGATCAGGTCATACGCGTCCCGGTGGCTGGGCTTGGTGACTGACATGGCGCTCCCTCCAGTATGCGAAGGTATACCATCTTTGGAAACCTGTCCAGCGCCTTGGGCCGCGGCGCTGGCCGCCCATCATGTCGCGCGTCGTGTCGCGCGTCGGGCCCCGCGGCTTGCGTGGATGTCGATCTCGATTCCCTGCCTGACCCGCCGGCGGCGCCGCCATGTCGCGCAGCCGCCCGAGCCACTGCTGCGTGTCCACCATCTTGCCGCGCAGCTTGCGGTCTTGCGGCGACCGGTTCAGGACAGCCGCAACGAAGGCGGCGCGCGCGGTCGGGCGGCCTTGCCCCGCCGCCTAAATTCCGCCACCCCTGTGCAAACGACGAGAGGACTGGATACATGGCCGACGATCACGATGACGACAGCGCAGCGCGACCGGTCCTGTTCGGATGGTCCCGCGCCGAGTGGCAGGCGGTGGGACTGGTGCTGGCCGTGGCGGTGATCTGGGGCGGCGGTTACGCCCTGTTCGGTTTCGTCGGGCTGATCGTGCCCGCGCTGCTGATGGTGCTTGCGGCGTTCGTCCTGCTGGTCCTGATCTCGCGCGGCTGACGCGGCGCGCGGGCGCTGCGGGCGTGCGGTCAGATTGACGCCTCGCCTGCGCGGGCGACGCTGCTATTTGTGGTCCATCAGATCGCGTATGGAGGCAGCACGGATGGACAGCACGGATCACGACGTCGATATCCTCGTGGCGGGCGGCGGCCCCGCCGGTCTTGTCGCGGCGGCGGCCTTCGGCCATCACGGTTTCCGAACGCTGGTCGTGGACCCGCATCCGGCGGTGACGTCGGAAAACGATCCGGACGCCGACCTGCGCACCACCGCGCTGCTGCAGCCCGCGCGGGCATTCCTGGGCGAGATCGGTCTTTGGGACCAGCTTGCCGACCATGCAACGCCGCTGGCGACCATGCGGATCGTGGACGCGGGCGGTGCCCACGCAGCACCGCGGATCACCCGGGATTTCGACGCCGACGATATCGGGCCGCTGCCTTTCGGCTGGAACCTGCCCAACTGGCTGCTGCGGCGCGCATTCGTGGCGGCGCTGTCGGGCATGGCGCAGGTCGCGTATCGCCCGGGCACGGGAGTCGCGGCCATGCTGACCCGCGCGGATGCCGCCCATGTGACGCTCGACGATGGCCGCACGGTGCGCGCGCGACTGGTCGTGGCCGCGGACGGGCGCCATTCCACCGTCCGCAAGGCCGCGGGGATCAGCGTGCGCACCACCCGCTACGGTCAGAAGGCGCTGGTCTTCGCTGTCACCCATGACGCCCCGCACGACAACGTCTCGACCGAGATCCACCGCAGCGGCGGGCCCTTCACGCTGGTGCCCCTGCCCGACCGCGACGGCAAGCCCTGTTCGGCGGTGGTCTGGATGGAGCGGGGCCCGGAGGCACAGCGGCTCATGGCGCTCGACCCGGCGGCGTTCAGCGCGGCGGCGACCGCGCGGTCGGGGGCGATCTACGGGCCCCTGACGCTGACGGGACGGCGGTCGATCTGGCCTATCATCAGCCAGATCGCGGATCGGTTTCACGCCGAGCGCACGGCGCTGGTGGCCGAGGCGGCGCATGTGGTCCCGCCCATCGGCGCGCAAGGCATGAACATGTCGCTCGCCGATATCCGCTGCCTCGTGGATTTGGCGGTCAAGGCCGACGACCCGGGCGGGCAGGACGTGCTGCGCGCCTATGGCCGCGCGCGGCGGCCGGACGTGGCCCTGCGTGTGACGGGCATCGACATGCTGAACCGCACGTCCATGGCGGCGCCGCGGGTGATCCGCGACCTGCGCGGCGCGGGCATCGTGGCGCTGCACGGGATTGCCCCGCTGCGCCGGACACTGATGCAGCTGGGACTGGGCGCACGCGGCTGACCGTCAGCCCAGCGGGCCGGGGCGGCGTTCCTCGGACAACAGGACGTTGGCCTCGATCTCGCCCACCGCCGGGAGGGTCATGATCCGCCGCCGCAGGACGCGTTCGAAATCCGACAGGTCCCGCGCCACGACACGCAAGCGGTAGTCGTACCGCCCCAGAACGTGATGGACCGCCTGCACCTCGGGGATCGCCGTGATCGCGCGTTCGAAATCCTCAAGGCTCACCCGCCCCCGCGCGGCGAGCTTCACGCCAAGAAACACAGTGACCCCGAAGCCCAGTGCCGCGTGGTCGAGATCGAGCCTGCGCCCGGCCAGCACCCCCGCGGCCTCCAGCCGCCGAATCCGCCGCCACGCGGTCGGCTGGCTCAACCCGAGGCGCCGCGCAAGGGCCCCGGCACTGGCCGCCCCCTCCTGCGCCAATGCGCGCAGCAATGCCCGGTCGGTGTCGTCGAGATCCGTCACAACGGCAGCGTGTCGGTCTGCCGAATCGTGGCGACCTGCATCAGCGCCTCGATCTCGGCGATATGCGGCAGGGTCAGAATGCGGCTGCGGTACAGGTCCTGATAATGGGGCATGTCACGGGCGATCACCGACAGGCGCAGGTCCACCCGCCCGAGAAAGGTCTGAATCTCGATCACTTCGGGGATCCCGCGCGCCGCGGCGATGACCGAGTCGAAGGCATTGGGGTGCGACTTGTCCAGTGTCAGGCGCAGAGACACCTCCACGTCGTATCCCAGCGCGCGCCAGTCGATCACGCCGCGCACACCGCGGATCACGCCCCCTTCGCGCAGACGTTCCAGCCTGCGCCACGCCGCGGCGCGGGTCATCCCCGCGCGGTCTGCAAGCTCGGCCGCGGATTGGGACGGGTCAGCCTGAAACTGGCGCAGGAGGCGGCGGTCCTGATCATCGATCTGCATGACTATTCCATAAAGTCGCTTGATGCCGAATGAATATCTCACATGCCTGGTCAGAAACAGGACATTTCTTCAAGTACTGTCCGGAGACCCGCGATATGCTGCGTCCCACAAGAAATGCATCGAAGGACACCGAACATGCGCGTGTATTACGACCGCGATTGCGACATCAATCTCATCAAGGACAGGAAGGTCGCGATCCTCGGCTATGGCAGCCAGGGCCACGCCCACGCCCTGAACCTGCGCGACAGCGGCGCGAAGAACCTCGTCGTCGCCCTGCGCGACGGCTCGCCCTCGGCGGCCAAGGCTGCAGCCGAAGGACTTCAGGTCATGGGCATCGCCGAAGCGGCGGCCTGGTGCGACCTGATCATGTTCACCATGCCCGACGAATTGCAGGCCGAAACGTATCGCAAATACGTCCACGACAACCTGCGCGACGGGTCGGCCATCGCCTTCGCCCACGGGCTGAACGTGCATTTCGGCCTGATCGAACCCAAGCCCGGCATCGACGTCATCATGATGGCGCCCAAGGGTCCCGGCCACACGGTGCGCGGCGAATACACCAAGGGCGGCGGCGTGCCCTGCCTTGTCGCGGTAGAAAACGACGCGACGGGCCGCGCGCTGGAAATCGGCCTGTCCTATTGCTCCGCCATCGGTGGCGGACGGTCCGGCATCATCGAGACGAACTTCCGGCAGGAGTGCGAAACGGATCTCTTCGGCGAACAGGCGGTGCTATGCGGCGGTCTGGTCGAACTGATCCGCATGGGCTTCGAGACGCTGGTCGAGGCGGGCTACGAACCCGAGATGGCCTATTTCGAATGCCTGCACGAGGTGAAGCTGATCGTGGACCTGATCTACGAGGGCGGTATCGCCAACATGAACTACTCGATCTCGAACACGGCGGAATACGGCGAATACGTCAGCGGTCCGCGCATCCTGCCCTATGCCGAGACCAAGGCGCGGATGAAGGCGGTCCTGACCGACATCCAGAGTGGCCGCTTCGTGCGCGACTTCATGCAGGAAAACGCCGTCGGCCAGCCGATGTTCAAGGCGACCCGCCGTCTGAACGACGAACACCAGATCGAACAGGTGGGTGAGAAACTGCGCGCCATGATGCCGTGGATTTCCGCCGGCAAGATGGTGGACAAGGCGCGGAACTGATCGCCGGCCTCTTCCAAAACAACAATCTGGCGTTCACTGCGCGCCAGATTGCATCAATCACCGGAGTCCCGGAGGCGCATGTGCGCGGTCGCTTGTGAAAACAAGTTGCCAATCTGCCGCGCTCCATCTAGCCTCAACGGGGTAGCTGTTAATCAGGGTTCTTGATCATGGAACGCATCACCATCATCGATGGATTTCGAGGATTTTTCCTTATATTCATGATGATAATGCATTCCAATGAACTGCTGAACGCCATTCTCGGGAAGCTCAACCACCATTATTTCGGATGGGTAGAGGACGCGCAGGGTTTCGTGTTTCTTTCGGGGCTCGTTGTCGGCTTGGTCTACACCCGACAGATGGAGCGTCGGGGAACTGACGCCATGCGGCGGGGGATCTGGAAGCGCATCGGCACGATATATTCCCATCAGGCTGGATTGATCGTGACGTTCCTGCTGGCGGCGTTGATGCTTCCGACCGGGATAGAACCGATGAACCTAGCGCCCTACGAAAGGGAGCCCGTGGTCTTCACCGCGGCATCGCTGATGCTGGTGACCGGCTCACGACACATGGGCATCTTGCCGATGTACATCTTCTTCATGATGGCCACCCCCTTCGTGCTGCGCGCGCTGGCACGCGGGCATTTCGCGATGCTGTCGGTGATCAGCGTCAGCCTCTGGCTCTTCGCACAGACGGGTCTGCCGGAAGAGGTCGTCATCCTGGCGTCCCAGGTCTCGGCCGATGCAGGCCATCCTATACGGTTCGGGATATTCTTCAACATCTTCGCCTGGCAGATCGTGTTCTTCTTGGGTCTCGTCATCGGATACCTGACGGCATCGGGCCGGATGGACACATCTTTTCTCTACACACCGGACATGGAGCGGGCATTCTTCGTCGCCGTCGCCGCGGTCATCGCACTCGGTCTGTTCGACCGAGTGGTCTTCGACTACTGGATCGGTGTCGAGTTTCGGCATCAGGTGCTATCGTCCGTCGATCGCGGGAATTTCTCTTCGCTCTATCTTGTCGCGTTCCTGATCGATCTGTTTGTCATCGTCTGGCTGCTTGGGCCAGGCCGAACGTCGCACATTCGCATTGTCGCCCTTGCATCCGCGCTCATGCACCGTATCTTCACGTTTGGGCCGCTTGTTTTTCTCGGGCAGCATTCGCTGCATGTCTTCTCGGCCCACATCCTGTGCGTCTATGTTCTTGCTCTGGTTTTGCATGGCACGCAACTGTCGCCTTTGGTCGGCAACCTTCTGATCTTGCTGTCACCGTTGCCGCTGTACTTGGCCGCGTGGGGGCATCAGGTGATGGTATCGAGAGATCGCGCGAAAAGTGAAACTGCGCGCGCCAAGGCATGACCCGCATCGTCAAGGTCCCGTAAACTGTCGGGCTTCGGCGCCCATGGCATCGACGATTTTCCCGACGACCTGCGCGAGGATCGCCGCATCCTCGGCCTCGGCCATCACGCGGATAAAGGGTTCGGTGCCGGACTTGCGGATCAGCAGGCGGCCCTGCCCCTTTAGCGCCGCCTCGCCGGTGGCGATGGCCGCTTTCACCGTGGCTTGCGACAGCGGGTCGCTGCCCCTTTCATAGCGCACGTTGCGCAGCAGTTGCGGGCACGGGTCGAATACGCGGGTGAGCGCGGAGGCGGGCTGGCCGGTCTGCACCATCGCCGCGAGCACCTGAAGTGCCGCCATGATCCCGTCGCCGGTGGTGGCGTGGTCGGTCATCACGATATGGCCAGACTGTTCGCCGCCAAGGTTCCAGCCGCCGCGGCGCATCGCCTCCACCACATAGCGGTCGCCCACGGGCGCGCGTTCCAGCACGATCCCGCGCCCGTCGAGAAACCGCTCAAGCCCGAGATTCGACATCACCGTCGCCACGAGCGTGTTCCCCGCCAGCCGCCCCTGTTCCGACCAGCGCGCCGCCAGCAGGCCCATGATCTGGTCCCCGTCGCAGACGTGTCCGGTTTCGTCGATCAGGATCACCCGGTCCGCATCGCCGTCGAGGCAGATCCCCAGATCGGCGCCATGTTCGAGAACGGCCCGCGCCGCGGCCTCGGGCGCAGTCGATCCCACGCCGTCATTGATGTTGCGCCCGTCGGGATCGACCCCGATGGCCACGACCTCTGCCCCCAGTTCCCACAGGATTTCCGGTGCCGCGCGATAGGCCGCACCATGGGCGCAATCCACGACGATCTTCAGCCCTGACAGCCGCTGCCGGCGGGGAAAGGTCGTCTTGACATATTCGACATAGCGCATGCGCCCGTCGTCGACGCGCTTCGCACGCCCGATATTCTCGGGCTGGGCCGGGACGATCTCTCCGAGTGCCAGCGCCTCGATCTCGATCTCGGCGGCGTCCGACAGCTTGAACCCCTCGGGGCCGAAGAACTTGATCCCGTTATCAGCAGACGGGTTGTGGCTGGCGGAAATCATGATCCCGAGGTCGGCGCGCATCGACTGGGTCAGGAACCCGACCGCGGGCGTCGGCACCGGCCCCAGCAGCAGCACGTTCATGCCCGTCGAGGTCAGCCCGGCGGTCAGCGCGTTTTCCAGCATGTAGCCCGACAGGCGGGTGTCCTTGCCGATCACCACGCGATGCCCGTTACGCCCATCGCGGCGGAAATACCGGCCCGCCGCCGCGCCCAGTTTCAGCGTCATCTCGGCGGTCATCGGATAGCTGTTGGCGCGCCCGCGCACCCCATCGGTTCCGAAAAGGGTTCGTTTACCCATCGTCTGTCCCTCTGTCCGTGATGCGGCCGGTTACGCCCGCGTTGTCCGTGCGTCGCCGATCAGGGCCATATGCAGGCTGAGCGCCTGTCGGGTTTCAGCCACGTCATGGACACGCAGGATATTGACACCTTGTGCCACGGCATGAAGCGCCACGGCAACCGATCCATGCGCCCGGTCGGGCGGTGTTTCGCCACCGCCGATCACGCCGATGAAACGTTTGCGCGACGCCCCCAGCAGGACCGGGCAGCCGAGCGCGTGGAACACGGCGATATCGCGCAGCAGTTGCAGATTGTGCGCGACCGTCTTGCCAAAGCCGATGCCGGGGTCGACGATGATCCGGTCGCGGGCGATCCCGGCGGCGGCCGCCATGGCGATGCGGTCGGCGAGCCAGTCGAACACGTCCAGCGTGACGTCGTCATAGGCGGGCGCGTCCTGCATGGTCTTCGGGTCGCCCTGCGCGTGCATCAGGCAGACCGGCGCGCCACGCGCGGCCAAAAGCGGGGCGAGGCCGGGATCGAAGCCCAGCCCGGACACGTCGTTGACGATCGCCGCCCCGGCCGCAAGCGCGGCTTCGGCCACATCGGCCTTGCGCGTGTCGATGGACATCGGCCCGGTCCCGTCGCCATGCAGCGCGGCGATGACGGGGACGGTGCGGGCGATTTCCTCTGCCGCCGGGACGGGGTCCGATCCGGGACGCGTGGATTCGCCTCCGATATCGAGGATATCCGCCCCCGCCTGCACCAGCGCGCGGCCATGGGCGCGGGCCTTGTCCGGGTCAAGAAACAGCCCGCCATCGGAAAAACTGTCGGGCGTGACGTTGAGGATGCCCATGATCGCCGGGCGGTCCGCGACGGTCCCCGGCAGCGGCGCGCGCGGGCCGCACAGGTTGCCGCGTTCCGCGTCGGTCAGATCGTCGGGGCGCAGCCGCAACGGCGGGGCGTCGCGGCGCAGCAGGTCCACATCGCGGAACCACGCCCAGCCCCCCGCCAGCGGCAGGGCGTCATCCGGGCGCGGGCCGGTCCGGACGTCGGGGCGCAGCGGGCGGGTCTCAGTCAAGGGGGCGGACCTCGGGCCCCGACGCCCCAAGACGGGTCAGCCGCCCGATCCCCAGCCGCCGCGCCAGCCAAGGCGCCAGCGCAGCCATGGCGAGCGGCGCGGGCGGCGTGTCGTCGCGCGCATCGACCACGATCTTGGACGGCGCCCAGACCGACAGTTGCCCGTTGCGCAG
>Ga0100401_1004520_pt1 | contig 10306 bp, 11 predicted proteins | sample CryGeymeta201525_FD_80421 | JGI IMG/M metagenome (GOLD analysis project Ga0100401, IMG submission 80421) | Groundwater microbial communities from Crystal Geyser aquifers in Utah, USA - Crystal Geyser metaG 2015-25 | ecosystem: Environmental > Aquatic > Deep subsurface > Groundwater | place: USA...
CCTTCAAGGGATTATTGGTGAACTAAACGGTATTAAACTGTCAGGTACTAGTTATAAATTTGGTCCGGGCCTTATATTTTCCGAGCAGAGCCATGTGCCGTCGGCGCCGACGTTTGAAAATACCGGCAACTGGTACAACAAGCTGCATGTCGTCATAAATACGTCAAATAACCCAAGTGATGCTAAGTTCGCTCTGACCATATCAACTGATAATTTTGTTTCTGATACCAGATATGTACAAAGTGACAATACTGTTGGGACAACTCTCGGACTGGAAGATTATCAGACGTATACGAGCTGGGGCGGGGCAAGCGGTGAGTTTGTCATCGGTCTTCTGCCGAATACTACCTATTATCTAAAAGCAAAAGTAATGCAGGGCAAGTTTACCGAAACCGACTTTGGGCCGGTAAGTTCTGCTTCAACTGTTAACCCGTCTTTTAATTTTGATATAGACGTATCGGCTACCGACGCAAAAACCGATCCGCCTTTTACTATTACTTTTCCTGACCTCGTGGCAAATACAGTCGTTGATAGTCCGCAAAAGATTTGGGTTGATATTGAAACAAATGCTGAATCAGGGGGAAACGTCTATGTTTACGGGCAAAATAGCGGTCTTTATAGTGCCACACGATCGTATACGATTACCTCGGTTACCGGCGACTTGAGTGTATTAAGCCAAGGAGTGGGGGCACAGTCTGCTTCAGCAACTCAAACTTCAGGAGGACCTTTAACCGCGCTCACTCCTTATAACGGCACCAGTCAATCGGTTGGAATTATCGATTCTGCCATTCGGTCAATATATGGTTCAACTACCCCGGTTGTTGGAGGCAGGGCATCGTTTGTGGTAAAGGCCAAATCGTCAAGCATAACCCTGGTAGCAAATGATTATACAGAGACTCTTACTGTCATTGCTTCGGCAAATTTTTAGTTTTTATGTTTAAAAATACCTTTCAAAAAAGAGTCCTTTTTCTTACTAGTTTTGGAGTTTTCCTTATAACCCTTCTTACTTATGTCAGTCTGCTTCCCAACTTCAATACTGGCTATGCTGATAGTGACGAACTGATAACGGTGGCTAAAATTCTTGGCGTTGCTCATCCCCCAGGCTACCCTCTCTATACGATGCTGGCCGCAGTTTTTGGCCGCCTCCCCATACCTTTTCTGACATTTGCTGGGAAGATAAATTTTCTTAGTAGCCTTTTTTCGGCCGCGACGGTCGCTTTCTTCTTTCTGATTAGTTATTTTCTTCTTGAAAAGATGGTGGAAAATTTTTGGGTTCGTCTGGTAGCTTCTTCTATTGGAGCTTTTTCTTTTGCTTTTTCTTTCTCCTTTTTCTTTTTTGCCCTTTTTGCCGAGGTTTTCTCCCTTCATTTTTTTTTGCTCTCCTTGGTAGTTTTTTTGCTGATTGCCTCTGAGAATAAGCCAAGAATATTATTCCTATCATTTTTTGTCATGGGTCTTGGTGTTGGCAATCAACAGGTTTTTTTATTTTTTCTCCCTCTTTTTGCCTATTGGATATTCGTTCACAACAGAGTTGTATTGTTTAATTGGAAATTTATTAGGAATGGCGTGTTGCTGTTTATTCTTGGTTTTCTTCTTCCTTATCTTTATCTGCCTTTGGCTGCCCGAAATCAGGCAGTTATCAACTGGGAAAATCCAAAAGACCTAACGAGCATTTATAGAGTGATTACTAGACGCGCTTACGCAGAAACACGACTGCAAGGACAGGCATACCTTGGTGGAAAGCTTGGGATAAAAGAGATCTCCCAAGGGTTCATCGATGCCTCTGTTTTTCTTATGCGAAACTTCAATTTCTCATTTTTTCTCCTTGCTCTTGGGGGAGGCTTATATCTTCTGAAGAAAAAACAATATAAAATCTTTCTTTTTTTAATCCTCGGCCTTTTTTTTGGGGGATATTTTTTTGGGATGTATGCTTTAACCCCCAACCGCGCGGGTGAAATAGACTTTTATATCACAAGGGGACTTCATGAACGTTTTTTTCTTACTACTTTTCCTTTTTTTGCTCTTTTTATTTCCTTTGGAATCTTGGGAATTTATCAGATATTTAAAGCTCCTTTAAGAAAATTTAGAATTATTCTTCTTTTTCTACCGTTTATCCTTATATTTTCAATCGCCGCCGCCAACTTTAAAGAAATTAAAAATAACAATTTTTCTTTAGGTTATAAATATGGTCGTGCCCTTCTAAAAAGTCTCAAAAAAGATGCCATTCTTCTTTGTTTTGCAGAACAAACCTGTTTTGCCCCAACCTACCTACAGCAGGTTGAGGGGTTACGAAAGGATGTTTTGATTATCCCGTCTGATTTTGCCCAATGGCCACTTTCGCAGATCAAAAAAAAATATCCTAATCTTATCAAAACCACCATTACCAGAATCACGGCGCAACATTCTATCCCCTTAGCCAGAGATCTTCTCCGCTGGAATATTGGCAAAAGACCTATTTATGTAGCGGGAATAAGTGACTCCAAACTGGTACTTTCTATCTATAGCCTTTTTGGTGATCCGTTCTATCTTATACCTTACGGATGCTCTCTGGAGGTCTCTCCTTTTTTTCAACTTCGTCAGCAACCAGAATCTTGCGATCTGGTGAGCAAAGAAACTTTGGAAACAGATGTGACGACTCGGGCGCCTGTGGCTCGGATGTTTAAAGACTTTATTGCCTTCCAGCACTTTGTCAACGGCAATCTCTACAAAACTTACGGCTGTTTTCGTGAAGCCAAACAAGAGTTTAAGCTCTCTTTAAAACTTGCCCCCCATTTTAAAAAGCCCGAACTTGCTTTAAAGGAGATAGGAAAAAACGAGAGCTGCCAAATTAGGCAACAAAAACCAGAATTTTCAGAGTTCGTCAAAAAAGGGGAGGCGGCAGAAAAAGAGGAGGATTTAAAGGCTGCCCTCTATTTTTATGGACAGGCATCTTCCCTGACCCCGGAGAATATTGACATTCGTTTTAAGGTCGCCAACATCTATCAAAAAGCCGGCGCCCTCTACAACGCCAAAGTTGAGTATCAGGATATTCTTGTTCTTGATCCAACGAACACAAAGGCAAAAGAAGCTTTAGAGAATCTGGAGAAAACCGTCCCGTAAACCTTTTAGGTAGGAGATAAAATGACACTGAAAAGAATAGTAAGGTAAACGAATGAAGAGCTGGCCAAAAATATTCGATAGTCTGAAAAAGCCTCGCACCTCCCCTCTAATGTATAGAAGTGGGTTTCTGGCAAAGTAGTAGCTGCGAAGCGGCGTCATCCGATTACTTCCCGCTTCTCCTGTAACCGCGGACACCAGATGGCTGACGAGTGGTTTGGCTACAAGATGACAAGTGTATCCTAGCTTTCGTACCTTCATAGAGAAGAAGACGTCTTCAAAGTATAAAAAGTATTTTTCATCAAAAAGACCAACGTTATCTATGACTTCCCGTTTTATCATCATACAACATCCGCTAATAAAATCAGTCTTTCCTGATTTGATATGCACCGTACTCGTGTCTTTATCCATAAAAGGATGACGGCTAAAACAAAAAAGTTTGTTAAAATAGCCTCCGGCAAACCAGATTTTGCTTTTTTTATGAACATAGGTAATAATTGGTCCGGTCACTCCAATATTTCTGTCAAAAGTATATGGTTTTATCAGCTCCTCAATTAAGTCTTTCGAAACGAGGGTGTCTGGATTAAGAAACAAAATATAATCAAATCCTCCCTTTTTAAGAAGATGTCTCAAGCCGATATTGATCCCCGCCCCAAAACCTAGATTTTTTTGGTTTTGAAAAAGACAGACAGTTGGATATCTCTTTTGCAAAAGTCGAACCGTAGTATCTGTTGAGGCATTATCTATAATAACTATTTCTAATTCTAAAGGCGTATTACTGTTTAAAACAGAGTCCAAACAGCTCTCTATATATTTTTTCGAGTTATATGTCACGATAACTACCCCTACTTTTTTGATATGCATATAAAGTAGAGAAACGAGGTATCATTTGTTGACCTCAATTTCCGAATCTCTAATCTTTCCCAGGGTCGAAAATGGAGAAGAATTCTTAGGAAAGAGGGAACTATTTTTGATATTTTCTTGTAAAATTCTATAATTTTTAGGTTAACCATTCTTTGTCCGTACCATTCTACTTTAGAAAAGCAAGAAAGAAGTCTTTGTAATTCTTCTAATGTGTATTCTTTTTTATGGAAAGGATTATCTACAAGCGAAGTTTCTCTATTTGGGGTTGAGACAATGAAAATCCCTTCATCTTTGAGCAACCTTTGTGCTTCGGTAACCAGTCCAGTTACATCAGCAACATGCTCAAGTGTTTCAAAGCAGACAACAGTATCAAAACTTGCTTTCACCAAACCTGTTTTTATAGCATCAGCAACAATGTACCTCACTTTTGGGTGAGAGTAGTGCCTCTTTGCATATTTAATGGCTTCGTAGCTTACGTCAATACCGACTACTTTTTTAGCACCAGATTTTGCCATCTCCAAACACCCATACCCAACCCCACAACCAAGATCTAAAACTACCTTTCCGGCAATAAACCTTCTTGTAAATTGGTAGCGCAAGAGGTGTTCGTCAATAAGTCTTTTTGAAAACCAGGGAACTTGTTTTGGGATAAGCCGTTCTAACTGAAAATTCATAAGAGTTTTTTTGTGCTTGGTGTAACTTGCCAAATAGTATGATTTTTCAATTTAAATCTGTAATCCAAAAAACCAAGAAATCGGCTGACTACTTCTAAAAAAATTACCAACGGTGTAAAAAGAAAAAACCGCCAGGAAAACTCAATATTTTTAAAAAGGAGTAAAAAAATCTTAAACCCGGAAAGGGTAGATACTTCATAACTATATTCATATCTAGTAGCCAAATGCCCGCAATAGATATGCCGTCTACGGGCTATAAATTCTTGGAGATTTTGCGGGCCTTTGTTGTAAACAATCGCCTCTGGCTGATAGACTGCCAGATAGCCCTGTCCTCTGATAAGAGACTCGATATTGGCTTCATCAACTGCAGAAAGGACTGGTATTTGTTGAAAAATTTTACGGAAAGCAATTAGCTCTCCCATCTTGGGTCTCTTTTTAGAGATCTCGTGATGGAGCTTCCAGAGAAGATGGCTGGCAAATCCAAAAAAAGTTTTAGGATCATTGATTGGAACTGGATGGGAGCCAACAATCCCAACTTTTGGATCTTTAAAATGGCTCACCAGTCTCTCCAGCGTATCCTTTCCCAGGATAAGATCGGCGCTGGAGAGAACCACAAGTGATTCTGATGCCTGTCTTAAAAAAAGATCGACGGCTGGAGCTTTGCCGAGACGTTTTTTTTGTTTGATAAGATGGATGCGGGGATCTTTTTGGAAAAATTCTTTTACAATCCGATTAGTTTTATCTTGTGAACCACTGGAAACAATCAGGATTTCTGAAAGGCAAACTTCTTTTAATTTTTGTCCAAGAAGACTCTCGAGAAATCTGCCGATATTTTTCTCTTCATTATAAGCCATCACTCCGATGCTTACCTTAAGCGTTTTGTTTCCCATATATGTATTATATATGTATTAAGCCATATTTTACACAATTATATTTGCCCATTACATATTCAAAGAGCAAGAGTTCACTCTTCTTGACAAAAACTGTTATTTTTTCATTTCGAAGTAGATTATGTTTTATAGTAGTGGTGTAATTTATCACACGATAATAATCAATTTAATGAATTATTATGGAACGATGAATCGTTCCACTACAGGAAAAAACATAATTTTGTCAAAGATCGTGAACTCTTACTTCAAAGATTATCTTGCCCTTTGTGCCGCATCTTCCTACGAAGTAGGAATCATGTTATTAGTGGATGCGGCCTAAGTTATTTTTTTCTAAAAATACTTAATCTATATTTTTTTAATATTTTAATTGCCTTTAACGACTCTTCTTTTGGCCACAATAATGACTTTAGTGACTGATCGGTTGGAAACAAAATTGCTTCTTTCCTAACATCAAGCCATTGACGATATGCATGAGGAGCCTTTACCAATAAAAATAGGCTTGAAAAACCCTGCACAAAGAATATAAATAACAAGCCGATCGTGTTCATTATCATAAACCACCTATTGTGCCAAAAAATATTTTTGAACGATTTTGGTGAGGTAACATCAAATTTTTTTATTAAATCAAAATATAATATCCATAATGCTCCGATTAAATAAAAATATAGATGAAACTGATACCAGTCATTTACTACTTGTAACCAACCCCCATTTAAACGTCCAAGTCTTATGGTAATAATTGAACCAACCGAATACATCATCATCAATAATGGTAAATATGTTTTTTATATATTTTTAAAGTTATAAACCTAAAGATGGAATACAACCCTAATATTAAGAGAACAACTCCGTTTATCAGGACTATTAATTCATTGTTCCCAAGTCTTTCTGAAATAGTATGAATATCTAAGGTGATGGCACTCAGTCCAGCCAAAAAGGCTTTAATGGTTTCTCCAAATCTTAATAAAAAAATTCCGATCTTCCCAAATAAATTGTTTCCATCATAACTATTAACCGGAGTTAGATACATATAACCTCCAATCAAAATTACTGTCCATAAGACCGACGCGATCAATTGAACGCCAATCTTTTTATTTTTGGAAACTAACGATTTAAATAATAAACAAGCGACCAGACTAAACAAGGCTCCTCCGAAATAAGCACCGCTGAAAATTAATATATAGATTGCGATGCTTATCAAAAACCCTATAAAGGGACGTATTTTTTTTCTGTCCAAACACATTTGATCAAAAAATATAGCGGCAATAATAAAAAACAATGTTCCAATGACAAACTGTGTTGTCATAGATGATGCTCCAGGAGCGTGCCTGAAAATAATTGCTAATATGGAGATATATGAGATTTGAATCCATACATTAAAATCTTTTTTTAAATTATTAACAAAAAATCGTTTATAGAATATATATATAATTAACCCGATTAAAAAATAGGTTAGTAAAAATATGTATGCTTCTACTTTCATATTTAGTCCGAATAAAATAGTATTTAGTAAATAAATCAAAGAGTATCCTATTAATCGATGTTCTTCCCAACGCAAATTAATATCTTTGAAAGTTAAAGTACCTTTGAAATACTTTTCAACCATAGGGAGTGGCATCAAACCATCTAAAAATGGAACATCAACAAAGCTTCTGTTAATATAAAAAACGATTAACAAAATAAAGAAAATGAATGCGCAGATTACTAGAAAATTATTTTTCACAATATTAAAAAAAAATTTCATTGTTATTGTTTCTGCTGCATTTTAATATAGAGATATTGATTAACAAGGATCAATAACTTTTATCTCTTTGATTTTTTGAAAGTCTTTGGTATTTTTGCTGTAAATGGTTTCGAGGTGGTTTTCTATCATAAGAGCGATTAAATGAAAATCATATGTTCTTTCTCCCATAATTTGATATTTGTTGAGGAGTTGAAATAAGATAGCGGCGGTCTTATTGGTCGGGTAGAGGATGATTGAATTTGGATGATAAAAATAAAATTTGACGATTTCGAAGGCTTTATTTTTTTCTAAAATTCTAATAGAGGTTAAAATCGAATAAGATTCTAAAAGATTCTGAAAAGCAAAATAAACTTTTTTCCTCCGAAGCCATGAGTCTAAAAAATTTCTCGCTTTTTTATAAAAAGGCGAGTCTTTATTATGAGTATAAATGATGATGTTGGAGTCAACGAGGATTGACATTCATTTTTTTCTTAAGATAATTTCTATAGAGATTAACACGGCGCAATTTTTCTCGTGGAATATTACCTAAATGATAAGCCGGGGGCATAGGTAACCATTTCTTGGTAGGTTTTTCAACCAGTGGCGTAAGAAAGCCGATTTTTTTACTTCTAACAGTGATAATAATTGGCTTTTTCTGGTTGACTAAAAGATCTTGTAATTTTTTTGTTTGATATCTCAATTGAGTAATCGGCATCACTTCCGGCAGTTGTTCTAATTGTTGGGGTGTTGGATAATTATTCATGTTTTAAATGTACAGTTAATTATACATTTTGTCAAGAGGAGTTTTTTCAGGGTTCTCCTAACGACTTGCACAATGAATAACGAGTTCTCCAGGTAATGACGGGGTGAACCGTACATTTCCGGATGGGAAAATCTGTAACAAAATTCACAGATAAACTCAGCCAACTTGTCAGGCGTGACATGATGATACATTCGTCGTATAAATGTTCTCATAACTCCAAACATTCCCTCAATTTCACTGGTATGGGCAAACTCGAACCTTCGGTGAATATCTCTTACGTGATAAACCGGCCACCATTTACCAATTCCTTTGTAAATAGATGCTCCATCAGTATTTAGTTTAGCATAAGGATAAACATTTTCTTCAAGAAACCAAGCAGCTGTTTCTCTAGTAACCCAACTGGTTGGTACCAGTTGATAGGCTAATTTTCTTGTTCCAACCTCCTTTGCCATAAACAGAGCTTTGCCCTGTCTCCCACCAAAATATGCTTCATCAAGTTGAATCAAATGATTTAAGATTTGCTCATCTGCCGGTAAATGTCTTCTTAATCTTTCATACCATTCATAAATGGTTACATCAGACAAACCACTGAGAGTGGATGCTTGTTTTACCGGTATTTGAATAGTCCAACAGTAAAGTAGTAACCAGAACTGTCGAAGTGGCAATTTCATATTGTTGAGCCAAGTATGAGATGTCAAGGAAAATCTGATTCGACAACGTTTACATCGATATCTTTCGTGATCAACCATTACATGGCTGGTTATACAAACGGGACAATAAATATTTTTCCCAAACGTTAATCTTCTTAAATATTTTCTGATTTGGGCATCAGAAGGTATTTGATTGAGTTGATACATATCCATACATTCTATCCTTTCTGTGACAACTCCTTTAGATTACCCCAAGACTACCCCAGTATTTTAAAGTCAAGCGATGAGCCTGAAATTCTGTAACTCTTCAGGAACTATAAGCTGGCAATATTTTGTTAAATAATTTGTAACGACTGTCTTGAACTTCTTTTGCAATTTCATTGTCTGTTTTTCTTTTGGCAATTTTATCTAACGTTTCAATTGTTATTCTGGCTTTTAAATACAACTGATAATTTGATAATGATTTCAACTTCTCATATGGCGTCATATAGTCCTTCTCTTTATATACCTTCTTAATCTTACCTTTTTTATCTGTTATCTCTGTGGCAAACGCGCATGGTCGGTGAAAGTTCAAATACTCATTGAAAATATCAAAGTAAAAATCATTAATCTCCGGTGCATTTTTTTGATCAATAAAACCATAACCCATCCACTTACGGATTACCGATCCATTTTTAGATTCAACCTGTGCATTATCATTTGTCTGTCTGCTTCTTGATTTGGTCAACTTTATTAAAAGTTTATTTAACATATTGGCAACAACTCTATTGATATATTCGCTCCCATTGTCAGAGTGAAATTCTAAAACTCTAAAGGGAAATTTATTTATCAACTTTAAAAGTAACGGAACAAGAAAGCTTTCTGTAATTTTAGGAACTGATCCTGCCTCCTCCTATTGGGTAACTTCATCAACTATGTTTATATGATAAACCCCTTTTAGTTTTCCCATATCTCCTTGATGAACTGTATCAACCCGCAAATATCCAGGATCTCCATTTGGAGTCGGCTTCCTTCGCTCTCCAATATTGACAATCCTTGGTTTTGTTTTCTCATACTTTTTAGTTAACCTCTGGTAATGAACAGATTTCCTTAAATTGTAAATATGACCAACGGAAATATTTGAAATATTTTTATACGTCAAATCTTTATACTCCGTAAACATTCTTCCTAATATTTTTTTAACCATTACTCCGTTTGGGAAATCATGCAATTCATCAGTCGTTGCCAAAAGCCAGATATCCTGGTCAGAGTATATTTTTGGGAATATACGATGATTACATTTCTCAACCGTAACTGACCCAGTTTTTCTTTGTTTACTGATTAACCTTGTAACTTGAGCTCTTGATAATCCGGTTATTTTTTCAAGGTACTTTTTGATAACTCCTTTATCCTTTTTTCCTAAAACATGATAATCAAATTTAATAATTGTATCTTCAACCCATTCGTAAATCTCATCTCTTTTTTGTCCCTTAAAGGACAGTAGCGTCGAGGATTTGAGAAATTTTCTCAACTCCTCTATAGTTTTCAGTGGGGAATCATTCATGGTAATAGTCATATATCACCAGTATGGTTCCCTTTTGTTACAGGCTCAAGTTGTATTTGAAACCGTACCTGCTTTCGGGCTCATCCTGTATTGTACAAGACTA
>Ga0100401_1004527_pt1 | contig 10298 bp, 7 predicted proteins | sample CryGeymeta201525_FD_80421 | JGI IMG/M metagenome (GOLD analysis project Ga0100401, IMG submission 80421) | Groundwater microbial communities from Crystal Geyser aquifers in Utah, USA - Crystal Geyser metaG 2015-25 | ecosystem: Environmental > Aquatic > Deep subsurface > Groundwater | place: USA...
GGCCGTAGCCCACCCCGCGCCAAGGCCACGGAATCGTCGCGCCACCCGGGTCGCAGCCCGTGGGCCAGCACCCGCACACGCCACCGCCGCCTCCGCCGTCGCCGTGGTTTCGCCCCCCGCCGCGGTCGCACCGTCGGCCGCTGCCGGGTCCACGGGTGGGGCGGCGATCGGCGCGGCGGGGGCGGAGGCCAGCGGCGGGGGCGGCCGGGTGCCGGCGGCGGTCTTGCGCCTGGAGCCGGGTGCGGCCGAGGTCTTGCTGGTGGACAAGGCCACCCACCACCTCTACCTCTTGCGCGGCAGCGCGGAGGGTCCGGTGGTGGTAGCGAGGGTGCCGTGCGTGGTCGGCAAGCGGCCGGGTCGCAAGGCGCGGCGCGGCGATTTGCGCACCCCGGAGGGGGTCTACTTTCTGGAGCGGAAGCTCGACGGGGGGCGGTTGCCGGAGCTCTACGGCGCGATGGCCTACCCCACGGACTACCCCAACTCCTTTGACCATCTCGACGGTCGCGAGGGCGGCGGAATCTGGCTCCACGGCACCGGCGACGCGAGCCGGCTCGCCAGCCGCGACGACTCGCGCGGTTGCGTGGTGGTGGACAACCCAGATCTCGAACGGCTCGCCGCATCGATCGAGACCCGCCGCACCCCCATGGTGGTGGTCCCGGAGATCGTCTGGCTCACCCCGGCGGCGGCGCGGGCGCGCGCCGACGCGCTCATCGCCTGGCTCGATGGCTGGCGCCAGGAGTGGCAGGCGGGGTCGTGGGAGCGCTACCGCGGCCGCTACGCCGATGCCTTCTTCCGTCTCGGCCACATCCGCGACGAGCGCTGGCTCGCGGACAAGCGCGCCTTTCTCGCGGCGGAGGGGGAGCGGCGGATCGCGGTGGGAGAGATCACCCTGCTCGCCGCCGCCGGCCAGACCGTGGCGGTCTTCAACCAGGGGTACGATTCCCCGCGCCGCCGCGACCGCGGGGTGAAACGGGTCTATCTCACCGGCGCGGGGACGGGCTACCGGATCGTTGCGGAGCAGTGGATTCAGGCTCCTCAGTCTGCTGCCCACCTCGCCAGCCGCACCGGCGCCAGCGCGCCGCGGAGTTGATCCGCCACCGCCGCCGTTCGCTGACTTTCTCCAACCCGATTCTTGTCATGCTCGCCCTCTATCCCGGCACCTTCGATCCCTTCACCGTCGGTCACCTCGACATCGTCACCCAGGCGGCCACCCTGTTCGACGAGGTGGTGGTGGCGGTGGCCGCCGCGGCCGGGAAGGGGCCGTTGTTGTCCCTGGCGCGGCGGCTGGCGGTGGCGGAGGCGGCGACCGCCCGCCTCCCTTCGGTGCGCTGTCTCTCGTTTGTGGGCCTGCTGGTGGACCTGGCCGGTGAGGTCGGCGCCGGCTGCGTGGTACGTGGCGTGCGCGGGGCGGCCGACCTCGAGCAGGAGATGCAGCTAGCCCTCTCCAACCGGCTCCTGGCAGAGCCGCTGCCCACCTGCCTTCTCATCCCCGCCCCTATCCACCTCGGCGTCTGCTCGCGTCTGGTGCGTGAGGTCATCGCCCACGGCGGCGACCCGACCCCTTTGGTGGGCGAGGCGGTGGCCGCGCTCCTGCGCGGCTGGGCGGAGGCGAGCGGCGGCGTGGGGGGCGTGGCGATTGAGAAAACCCCCCCGGAAAGGCTATAAATCGGGGTTCCGCGCCCGCGTCGTCCGAGGCGAGGGGTGCGCGCCAAGGCGTCTACCGGCGCGGCGCGGTCGAGGAGCCACGGATGCTGAAACGGGTACTGATTGCCAACCGCGGGGAGGTGGCGCTGCGCATCATCCGCGCGTGCAAGGAGCTCGGTCTCCGCACCCTGGCGATCCACTCGCGCGAGGACTCCAGCGCCCTCTACGTGAAGAAGGCGGACCGGGCGGTGATCGTCGGTCCGGGCCCGATCAAGGGGTATCTGAACATTTACCAGATCATCGAGATCGCCAAGCAGTTCCAGTGCGACGCGATCCACCCCGGCTACGGCTTTCTGGCGGAGAACGCCGCATTTGCCCATGCGTGTGAGGAGATCGGCATCACCTTTGTCGGCCCGTCGTCGCAGGCGATCCGGCAGATGGGCAACAAGATCACCGCCCGGCGGATGATGCAGGCGGCGGGGGTGCCGGTGTCGCCGGGGACGGAGGGGGCGGTGAACGTGGACGAGGCGGCCGCCTTCGCGGCCGAGAGCGGCTACCCGGTGATGCTCAAGGCGTCGTCCGGCGGCGGCGGTCGTGGCCTGCGTGCGGTTCACAACGAGCAGGAGCTGCGCGACGCCTTCGTCATCGCCTCTGCCGAGGCGGAGGCCTCCTTCGGCTGTGGCGACATGTTCGTGGAGAAGCTCATCGAGCGGCCGCACCACATCGAGTTTCAGATCCTCGCGGATCTCTATGGCAACGTCGTCCATCTTGGCGAACGCGACTGCTCGATCCAGCGGCGCCACCAAAAGCTGGTGGAGATGGCGCCGTCGCTCTTTCTCGACCCGGAGCTGCGCGAGCGGATGGGGGCGGCGGCGGTGGCGGCGGCGCGCATCTGCGCCTACTCCAACGCCGGGACGGTGGAGTTCCTTGTCGACAAGAAGCGCAACTTCTACTTCATGGAGATGAACACCCGCTTGCAGGTGGAGCACACGGTGACCGAGCAGGTCACCGGCATCGACATTGTCCGCGAGCAGCTCAAAATCGCCGGCGGCAAGCCGCTGTCGTTCACCCAGGACGACGTGGAGCTGCGTGGCTTCGCGATCGAGGTGCGGGTCAACGCCGAGGACCCGAGCAATGACTTCATCCCCACCCCGGGGCGGGTCTCGGCCTATTACTCGCCCGGCGGCATCGGCGTGCGCATCGACGGCAACGCCTACCCAGGCTACACGATCCCGATGTTTTACGACTCGATGATCGCCAAGATGACCGTCTACGGTCGCACCTGGGAGGAGACCACTTCGCGCCTCAAGCGGTGCCTTGACGAGTTCATCGTGCGCGGGGTGAAGACCACCATCCCGCTGTATAAGCGGATCGTCCGCGATGAGTTTTTTCGCCGCGGTATTTTTGACACCGGCTATTTGGAGGAGCGTGAGGGCTACCTCCACTACGAGGAGGAGCGCGACCCCACGGACCTGGTCCGCGCAATCTCCGCGGCGATCGTCGCCCACCACGGCTTGTAGTTGTCGCCCGCCGCCTGCACCGCTTTGCGAGACGCTCTCTTCCCTCCCTTGAGGTGCGCCCACGACATTCCACCCGAATGGAACCGAACCGTTTCCGGCCCCCCCTTCGGCCGCTTCGCCGGCCGCTGACCGCGGCTTGCTGACCGCTTCCCCCGGACCCCGCCCATGATCTCCCCCCTCGGCCGTATCGACACCACCCGCCAGGTCGCGGTCACCGACCTCACCATCCGCGATGGCCACCAGTGTCTGTTGGCCACCCGCATGCGCACCGACGACATGCTGCAGGTGGCGGCGAAGCTCGATGCGGTGGGCTTCTGGTCCATCGAGATGTGGGGCGGGGCCACCTTCGATGCCTGCCTCCGCTTCCTTCAGGAGGACCCGTGGGAGCGGCTGCGCCTGCTGCGCGAGGCGATGCCGAAGACGCCGTTGCAGATGCTTTTGCGCGGCCAGAACTTGGTGGGGTATCGCCACTACGCGGATGACGTGGTGGAGAAGTTCATCGAGGTGGCGGCGGTGAACGGGATGGACGTCTTTCGGATCTTCGACGCCCTCAACGACCTCCGGAACCTGGAGGTGCCGATCCGCAAGGCGTTGCAGGTGGGCGTCCACGTGGAGGGGAGCGTCTGCTACACCCAGTCGCCGGTCCACACCCCGGAGCTGTTCGTGGAGATGGCACGCCGGCTGGAGGACATGGGGTGCCAGACCATCTGCCTGAAGGACATGGCGGGGCTCCTCACCCCGCACGCGGCGTATGAGCTCATCCGTTCCCTGAAGGCGGCCCTCGGCGTGCCGCTCCACCTCCACTCCCACGACACCTCGGGGATGGCGGTGGCGACCCTCACCAAGGCGGTGGAGGCGGGAGTGGACATCATCGACACCGCGATCTCCTCGATGGCCGGTGGCACCTCCCACGCGCCGTGCGAGACCATGGTGGCGATCCTCGAGGAGAGCGATCGGCCCACCGGTTTGAACGTCGACCGGCTAGAGGAGATCGCCCGGGAGGTGCGCGAGCTGCGCAAGGGGTACGTGGAGTACGAGAGCGAGTACAACGCCGTCGACCCCAAGACACTCCACTATCAGGTGCCCGGCGGGATGATCTCCAACCTCGCCAACCAGCTCCGCGAGCAGGGCGCCTTGGACCGCATGGTGGAGGTGATGGCGGAGGTGCCGCGGGTGCGCAAGGACATGGGTTATCCGCCCCTGGTCACCCCGTCGAGCCAGATCGTCGGCACCCAGGCGACCCTCAACGTCCTCACCGGCGAGCGCTACAAGTCGATTACCGCGGAGACCAAGAACTACTTTAAGGGGCTCTACGGCCAGTCAGCGGCGCCGAAGAATCTCAAGGTGCAGAAGATGATTATCGGTGACGAGGAGCCGTTCACCGGCCGCCCCGCCGACCTCTTGGCGCCGGAGCTGGAGAAGGCGGAGGAGGAGATCAACGACCTCGCCACCGGCATCGAGGACGTCCTCTCTTACGCCCTCTTCCCGAAACAGGCGCGTGACTTTTTCCAGGCGCGTGCCGACGGCACCATCCTCGAACCGCTGCCGCACGGCCTCGAACAGGCGCCGCCGGCGAGCTCGGGCTGTCTGGTGCCGTCGGAGTTTCGCATTTCGGTCCACGGCGAGCAGTACCACGTCCAGGTGGGCGGCGCGGGCGCCAAGGGGGAGGACGGCGGCCGCCCCTTCTTCCTCTACGTGGATGGCCAGCTTGAAGAGGTGGTGGTGGAGACCCTGCAAGAGATCGTCCCCTACCTCGATGCCAACCTCGAACCGGTGGGGAAGAAGGGAGGGGGAAGGCCAGCCGCGGTCGAGGATGGCGACATCACCACCTCCATGCCCGGCACCGTGGTCCGCGTCGTGGCCAAGCCGGGCGACGAGGTCGCCGCCGGTGACACGGTCTTGGTGGTGGAGGCGATGAAGATGGAGAACGAGATCCACACCCCCATCGCCGGCACGGTGGCCGAGATCTACTGCGCGGAGGGCGACCCGGTAAACCCGGGCGAGACCCTGGTGCGGGTGCGCTGATATTCCCCGCGGGATGATCAAGCTGGGCGGGGGCAGGAGCGGTTACCTGGACTCCTCTCCGTCGAAGGGGCGGAGCGCTCTCTCCCAGAGGTAGACATCGATGCCAAGTGGGGTGGGATCGCCCGACAACGGTGAAAGGAGCTGGGTTCTGGAGATGCCCAGGCCATCCCTGGGGATGGCCTCTTTTCCCGGATTCGGGGTCGATTTGCTCCATGACTTACGCCTCTCATCCGGCGGCAGAAGAGGAGCTTGGGCAGGCGATCACCGATGACGAGGGGTGCCGTGCGGGTCTTGGTCGCGAGCTTGCCATTGAGGTCTACGAGACGATGCGGTGATGCATCTCCACCCCCCAACCGGACTACTGGAAGGGGCGGAGGTCGGGGATCTGAGGAGAGAGCCGTCCCGCCACCACCACCACGCGCTGGCCGCCGTGGGTGAGCAGCACGCGCCTGCCGGATAGGCGGGTGGCGTCGGCGAGGGTCGGGGTAGGGCAGACCACCGCGTAGGTGTAGCCAGGAAGGCGGTCGCGGAGCAGGTCGCCGAGGCGGCGGTAGAGGGTCGCGTCGCCGCCGCCGATCCGCCGGCCGTAGGGCGGGTTGAGGACCACCACCCCGGCGGGTCCGGTGGGGGTGAGGTTGAAGAGATCCCCTGTGTCGAAGGTCACCACCGTGGCCACGCCGGCGCGCGCGGCGTTCGCCCGCGCCGCCGCCACCGCCCTGGGGTCGCGGTCCGAGCCATGGATCGGTGCGGCCAGGGTGGTCCGCCGGTGGACCTCCGCCGTCGCTACCAGCTCCGCCCACCGCACGGTGTCGAAGGTGCGCCAGCGCTGGAAGGCGAAGCTCCGCTCCACCCCCGGGGCGATCCCGAGTCCCTGCCGCGCCGCCTCGATGGCGAAGGTCCCGGCGCCACACATGGGGTCGAGCAGCGGCAGCCCCGGTCGCCAGCCGGCGAGCGCAAGGACGGCGCAGGCGAGGGACTCGCGCAGCGGCGCGCGGCCAGTGGCGAGGCGGTAGCCGCGGCGGTGGAGGAGCGCGCCCGAGGCGTCGAGGGAGAGGGTGCAACGGTTCTCGTCGAGGCGGGCGAGGAGGAGCTGCGGTGGGGGCTCGGCCCACCCGCCGCCACCCGGGGTGTTGCCGCGGCTTTCGCCGCCGCCGGGTAGGCCGGCTGGGCCGGGGTCGTCTGACTTGGGGGCGCTCGCGTTGGGGCCGCCGGGTAGGTCGCGCCGCGCGGGGCCCCGCAGGTTGTGCCCTGCTGGGTCGCGGTCGCGTAGGTCGGGGCCAGGTGGATTGCGGCCGCGGGACTCGGCGAGCCGTTCCGCCACCGCCAGCGCCACCCGCTCGGCGATCGCGCCCGTGTGGTAGAGGCGGGATTGGTGGCTGGTGGCACGCACGTCCACCGTGCTTCCGGCGGCGAGCCACCCCTCCCACGCGATCTGTCGGGTGCGGCGAAAGAGCTCCGGCAGCGCCCCCGCCCGGAAGGTGGCGATCCGCACCACCACCCGGTGGAGGAGCAGGGCGTGGAGGTGGACGCGGTAGAGGGTGGCGAGGTCGGCGGTGAAGGGGATGCCGCCCCTCTCCTGGCCCTCGACCCGCGCCCCGAGGTGGTCGAGCTCGGTGGCCGCCAGCCGCTCCACTCCCGGCGCGCAGATCGCGTAGCACGCCATCGCCTCGGTCGCCGTCGCCGGTGGGCCGGTCGGGTTCGGTCGGGTCGCCATCGGTTCGTTGCTCCTCAGTGCTGGCATCCCGGACAGTAGAAGGTGGCCCGTCCCGTTTGGACCGTGTGCCGGATCGTCCGGCCACACCGCTGGCACGGCTCGCCCGCGTGGCCGTAGACGCGGGTGTGGAGCTGGTAGAGGCCGCCACGGCCGTCGGCGTCGGCGAAGTCGCGCAGGGTGGTACCGCCCGCAGCGATCGCCGCGGCGAGCACCGTTTGGATCGCCGCCACCAGCCGTTCCCAGCGCACCGGCCGGATGCGGCCGGCGGCGGTGGCTGGGTGGATCCCCGCCATGAAGAGCGATTCGCAGGCGTAGATGTTGCCCACCCCCACCACCCCCCGGCCGTCCATGAGGAAGGGCTTGATCGGTCGGCTGCGCCCCGCCGCCGCGCGGGCGAGGTTTGCGGCGGTGAGGTCAGGGCCGAGGGGCTCAGGGCCGAGGTGGGCGAGGAGCGGGTGGTCCGCCAGCCCGCTGGTCGTTGCCACCACCAGACGGCCGAAGCGGCGCGGGTCGTGGTAGGTGAGGAGGCGGCCGTCGTCGAGCCACAGGCGCAGGTGGTCGTGGCGCGCCCACGCCGCGCCGGGGGGCTCGACCACCAGGCGGCCGCTCATCCCCAGGTGGAAGAGGAGGGTGCGGTCCCGGTCGAGGTGGAGGAGGAGGTACTTCGCGCGCCGCCCCACCGCCTTGATGGTCGCCGGACAGCAGGCGGCGAGACCGTCGCGGTCCACCTCCTCGCGCAGGCGCGCCTCGCGGACCGTGACCGCCACCAGACGGTGTCCCACCAGGTGGCCCACCAGGGAGCGGCGCAGGGTCTCCACCTCGGGAAGCTCGGGCATGGGGCGGGGGCGGGCTGAGGTTAGGGGGGGGATTCGGGCGAGGGCCAGATCGACGGTCACGACCGGCGGTCTACCCCCTACTCTCCACTGCCTGCGGTCCACTGCCTACGGGGCTGGCAGAGCGGTGGGGCCACGCGTGCGCCGCAGGCGCACGAAGAGGGGGGGGACTGCCTACCGGCTGGACGCCGGGGGCGGAGGACACCCGAGGGGGCTGCTGCCAGCGTGGGCAAACTCTTGCCCATCTGTCGCGGATGTGTCACACCGCCGGTCGCCCACTGGGGTCCGCGAGTTTGCTGGAAAAAGTTTTGATCGTGCATATGCAATAAGCAGTTAGGCCGTCGATGGGGAGGCTGAAGGGGGGGCTGGTCAGGACCCACCGTGGTTGGTACGGTGGTTGCTTTATGGGAAAGTAATCCCAAACATCGAAAGTCACACCCTCCAGCCCACGCCCGGCCATGAACCCCATCTCCACCCGGATCCCCGCCCTTAGGGAGGTCGCCACCCTGCCCGCCGCCGCCGTGGTGGCCACCGCGAGGGTGCAGGCGGTGGCCGGTCCGCACCCCGTCGATCCTGCGCCCACCCGCCGGGTGGCGGCGGCGGATGGCAGGGGTGGATCGTCGCCCGCCCGGTGGGGGACGACGCCTTCCGTCTCGTGCTCCCCGCCGGTCACGACGACTCCCTCCGGTTCACGGGTGACGACGCCTTCCGCGGCCGACGCCCCGCCAGTTACCACGATTCCATCGGTGGCACTGGCGACGATGGCAAGCAGGCCGTGGTGTGGGGGGATGACGCCACCGCCTTGGGCGCCCAGGCCGGTGCCATCGACCGTGATGGGGTCGCCATCCACCCCGAAGCGCACCGCACCTTCGCTCCGCGCGAGATCGACCTCCGGCCGGTCGTCGCCGATACGCTGGCGGCCGTGGAGGAGAGGCCCTAACCCTGCAGTTGTCTAACCCGTGGCCGGCATCGGGCCGGCCCCCATCCCTAAGGAGAGTCCCATGCGTACATCCACCCAGTTCACCCTCAACTTGGCCGCCGCCTCCCTGCTGGCCACCGCCATGGCGTGTGGTGGCGGCAGCGGTAGCTCCACCGAGACCGCCGACATCACCGGCAACGTCGACGCACCTGCGGGCGCCGCCAGCCTTCACGCCAGCGCCCTCGCCGCCGGGGTGAACATCGTGGCGGTGGACGAGAGCGGCAACTCCGCCGACTCGGCCACCGGGGTCACCGATGGCTTTACCCTCACCGTCCCCACCGGCCACGACTACGTCCTCATCATCTCCGACGCCAGCGGCATCATCTCGGCGATGGTCTACAAGGACGCGAGTGACACCACGGTCTCGGAGTTCACGGTGGTGAGCGGCACGACCGCCATCGACCTCGGCACCATCATGGTTGACGACACCGCGCGGACGGTGGAGATCGTGAATGGCGACTTTGTGACCGTGACGGGCACCCAGCCGTCGACCGGTATGCCCGAGCCGGCGGAGCCGTTGATGGGCACCACCGATACCGACGGCGACCACATCCCGGATTTGGTGGACACCGACAAGGACAACGACGGCTTCGCCAACGCGCAGGATTCGGACGGGGCGAGCGGCAAGGACCTCTCCCTCGACCACGACAACGACGGCATCAACGACAGTGTTGATCCCGACATCGACAACGATGGCATCGGCAATACCGAAGATAGCCACACCCACGACTTCGACAACGACGGCATGGACAGCGATCGCGACACGGATGACGACGGCGATGGCACGGTGGACAGCAACGACGGTGAGGACGACAGCCACGTGCAGGACAACATGACCACCGGCAATCCCACGGACGGCTTGGCGAAGTTCGCGGCTTGTACCGGCTGCCACGGCGCCACCGGCACCGGGGGTACGGTGACCGACGACATCAGCGACAGCTCCACTGCCGAGGTGGCCAAGGTGCTGGCCAGCGGCAACGACGAGGGCATGCCCGCCTTTGTTGACCTGGTCGACTTTGCCGCGGACATCGCCACCTACCTCGCCGATCCATCGGCGGCAAACCCCCCGGTTGGTGCGGTGTGCGGTAATGGCACCGTCGAGACGGGTGAGCAGTGCGACGACCACAACACCACCTCCGGCGACGGCTGCTCCGCTACCTGCACCACCGAGGGCTCCACCGGCGGTGGGACCACCCCCCCGGGTGACTCTGCGGTCGGCCAGGCGGCCTACAGCGCGAACTGCGCCGTCTGCCACGGGGCCAGCGCGCTGGGTGGTGTGGGCCCGAACATCGTGGGCGCCAGCGAGGCGACCCTGACCACCGTTTTGACCAACGGCAAGGGGACCATGCTCCCCTTCGCCACCCTCGTCTCCAAGGCCGCGGACCTCGCCGCCTACCTGGCTACCCTGTAGCTCTCCATCTCACCCGCCAGCGTCCTCCTCCTCCTCGCGGCGGGTGGGTGGGCGGGCCGGCCTTCGGGTCGGCCCGCCCTTTTTTTGCCTGCTGCGAAAGGGGGAGGCCACGCCCTCTCGCCGCCCAACACCGATCGGGCAACTGGTTCCACGGTGGCCGGGGGTGCGCCCC
>Ga0100401_1004529_pt1 | contig 10296 bp, 7 predicted proteins | sample CryGeymeta201525_FD_80421 | JGI IMG/M metagenome (GOLD analysis project Ga0100401, IMG submission 80421) | Groundwater microbial communities from Crystal Geyser aquifers in Utah, USA - Crystal Geyser metaG 2015-25 | ecosystem: Environmental > Aquatic > Deep subsurface > Groundwater | place: USA...
CGCAGGTGGACAGCGCCATCGGCGGTAACAAGTGGATCAAAGGGCTGGCCCAGACCCGTCTCAACCTGGGGACGTGAAGGGATCAATTCATGGTTTGCCTTTTATGCGGAAACCTCAGCCAGAAATGTGGGCAAGGTCTTGGAAGGTAGCTACCCTTGGGTGGGAGGCGCCAATATCAAGCTTACTGCAGTTGAAAATGTCAGTAATGCCGCCCAGAATGTTACGATCTCAGTCTGGGTCTATGACAGTGCAGGAGACACAGGAACCGGGGCCGGATGCTACAATATCCCGAATTACGGGATGGGCATGAGTACGAATTACGGGACACTGAGCTTTGTTGATTCCGTAGGGGCTACGTTTAATACTTGGTCGTCAACCAACGCAAGCGGGCGAGCCACGGTCACTCTGGCAGTGCCCGCATACGTGGGGGGTACCTTCGATCGTACGATTAGTGTCAGCATTGGTGGTGAGTCCCTGGAAATCACCCAGACCAAGTGATATTATGGGCATCACACGGAAAGCAATAAAATAAGCAGAGAATTGAAATGCATATAAGGCCCGGCACTGCCGGGCCTTTTTTTCTCCATTGTTGCACAGACAGATCTGTTGTCCCGTCCCTCACGACACATTTAAAACCTATAGTTTTTCAATGGTGAGTTCCTTGATCTTTGCATAGTCTCTCATATCCAAAGTGACGACGGAGAAACCGAGCGCGAGAGCCGTCGCGGCAATGATGAGATCGTGTGCCCCGACCGATATTCCCTTCTTGGCAAGTCCGGCCCAGAGTCTTGCGTGGATTCTTGCGGCAGCGGTGTCAAACGGATAAACCGGGAAAATCCCGAGGAGCTTTTCCACGTACGCTTCTCTCTTAATGCGTCTCTTTTCAGAATCCGCCCGGCGCACGCCGTGGAAAAGTTCGGAAACAGTAATGGCGCTGATGCCGAAGGGTTCGCCCTCCCTGCCATGAATCAGGCCCGCCGTATCACGGATGATCTGAATTGTCTAAAGATCCTCATATTTCTTTTGTTTACAAATTCCACGGATTGTATTACTATCCTTCATCAAAATCAGACGTATCTATATAAAGAAAAAGGAATTCCCCAATGCTTCGCTACATGACGTCCGGTGAATCACACGGCAAGGGACTGACCGCCATTTTGGAGGGGCTCCCATCAGGGGTCTCCATCCGGGCAGACGATATCAATCGGGAGCTGGCACGGCGGCAGACTGGCTACGGCCGAGGGGCGCGGATGCAGATCGAGCAGGACCGGGTGGAGATCCTCTCCGGCGTCCGAGGGGGGAAGACCCTGGGGAGTCCTGTAACGCTCTTTATTCAGAACCGAGACTGGGTGAACTGGGAGGATGTCATGTCGGCAGATCCGGGCATGCAGAGTGAATCAGGGCGTATTACGAGACCCAGACCCGGCCATGCGGATCTTGCCGGCGGCATTAAATATGATCATCACGACCTGAGAAACATCTTGGAGCGCTCCTCAGCAAGAGAGACAGCGGCCCGCGTGGCCGTGGGCGCCGCGGCTCGGAGACTGCTCGAGGTATTCGGCATTGATCTCATCAGCCATGTGGTTGAAATCGGCGGCGTGAAGTGCAAAGAGCATGGCCCCCTTACCGTGGGAAAGATCCGGACGCTCACTGAAAAGACGGATATTCGTTGTGTGGATGAGAAGGCGGCCCATGCGATGAGGAAGAGAATCGACCGCGCAGCCGGGCAAGGGGATACCTTGGGCGGGGTCTTTGAGGTGATCGCATCGGGTTTGCCCGTGGGGCTCGGAAGCCATGTCCACTATGACCGAAAACTCAACGCCCGTCTCGCCGGTGCGGTCATGTCGATCCAGGCCGTCAAGGGCGTGGAGATCGGGATCGGTTTTGATGCGGCACGGCGTTTAGGTTCAGAGGTGCATGATGAGATCTTCTATGCAAAAAACAAAGGATTTTACAGGAAGACCAACCGGGCCGGCGGGATCGAGGGGGGGATGAGCAACGGCGAGGATATCGTGATCCGGGCGGTCATGAAGCCGATCCCGACGCTTATGAAGCCGCTTCGTTCCGTGGATATCCTCTCAAAGCGTCCCTTTACGGCCGGCGTGGAACGATCTGATGTCTGTGCGGTCCCTGCAGCCGGGGTGATCGCCGAGGCTGTGGTGGCCTTTGAACTGGCACGAGCCATGATCGAGAAATTTGCAGGGGATTCGCTTTTCGAGATGAAACGGAATTTCGAGAGCTACTTGAAGTCTGTCCGGGAGTATTGAAGGCTGACTTATGGAAAAAATCACGGTCCATCTTGGTGAACGGGGCTACGATATCCTGATTGGTTGGGGGATCCTCTCCCATGCCGGAGAATGGTTGAAACCTTTCAAATTCGGCTCCAGGATCTCCGTGGTCACCAATTCAGTGGTGAGGCCGATCTGCGGGGATCTTGTGGAGGAGACGCTTCAGAAGGCCGGATTCCGTGTGCGGATGATCGAGATCCCCGACGGAGAGGTTTATAAATCCCTTGCTATGGCGGAAAAAATTTATGACGCCCTGGTGGATTTCGACATGGACCGGACGTCCACGATCGCGGCCCTGGGCGGCGGGGTGATCGGTGATCTGGCCGGCTTTGCCGCGGCCACCTATATGCGAGGCGTGCATTTCATCAACATTCCCACCACCCTCCTGGCGCAGGTGGACAGCGCCATCGGCGGTAAGACCGGTGTGGATCATCCAAAGGGGAAGAACCTCATCGGCGCTTTTTATCAGCCGAGGCTGGTCCTCTGCGATCTGAGTCTGATGAAAACCCTCCCGGATAGAGAGCTGCTTGCAGGTATGGCCGAGGTGGTGAAGTACGGGGTGATCCTCGATCCCGGTTTCTTTTCTTTTGTGGAATCACACGTCCAGGAGATATTGAAACAGGAATCCTCAGCCATGACCGAGATGGTCCGATCCTCCTCAGCGGCCAAGGCATCCATCGTAGAGGAGGACGAGCGCGAATCCGGAAGGCGGGTGATCCTGAATTTCGGCCATACCCTCGGTCACGCCATAGAGTCTCTGACCGGATATACCCGATACGTCCATGGTGAGGCCGTGTCCATGGGCATGGCGGCTGCCGCCAGGATCTCGCATGCCATGAAACTCTGTGATGAGGACGTGGTTTCCCGTCTGGAGAAGCTTCTGACTATGATCGGGCTTCCGACGGCCCTGCCTGCACTGAATCCGGAGGAAGTGATCCGGATTCTTTCACACGACAAGAAGGTCAGGGATGGGAAGGTCCGCTTTGTCCTCCCTGAAAGGATCGGTAAGGTCGTGATCCGGGACGACGTGGATCCAAACCTGATCCGAAGTGTGCTCAAGGCATAACTTACTTCCTTTTTTTCAGAAAGACCCGGATCGGCACATGAGGGAAGTCTAAACGGCTGCGGATCTGGTTGGAAATATAACGCCGATAGGAAAAATGGACTCCGGCTGGGGCATTGACGAAGAGGACGAAGGTCGGGGGCGCCGTTTCGATCTGGGTCCCGTAAAAGAATTTGATCCTGGATCTCCTGTAGTAAGGAGGTTCATGATTGGAAACCGCTTGCTGTAAGGCCTGGTTCACTTTGGCCGTCGTGACCCTCCGGTCATAGGATCTTTTAACCTCTTGAATAACGGGGAAGATTTTTTTCAATTGCTCTCCGGTCAGGGCCGAGACAAAAAGGACCGGGGCATAGTCCATGAATTTGAGCTGGAATCGGAGATCCTCCAGAAATTGCTTTTGATTAATCTGCTTTTTAACCAGATCCCATTTGTTCACCAGCAGGATGGAGGCCTTGTCGGCCTCATGGGCGAGGCCCGCTACCCTGAGATCCTGTTCGGTGACCCCCTTTGCGGCATCGATGAGGATCAAACAGATGTCCGACCGCTCGATGCTCTTCAGAACCATGATGACACTGTAGGTTTCAACCCGGTGGGTGATTTTGGATTTCTGCCGGATTCCGGCGGTGTCTATGAGGAGATACGACTCTCCCTGATACTCAAAGAGGGTGTCGATGGTATCCCTGGTGGTTCCGGGGACCTCGCTTGTGATCAGCCGATTCTCACCGATCAGGGCGTTGATGAGCGTGGATTTGCCGGCATTAGGCCTTCCGATGACACTGATCCTCGTGAAGGCTTCCTCGCCTCCGGGTTCTCCCTGGGGGAATGATCGGACGATCTCTTCCATCAGATCATGGATCCCGATGCCGTGTTCCGCAGAGACGGCAAAGAGACGATCCGCTCCGAGCTCGTAAAAATCATAGACTGCGCCTTCCTGTTTGGCCCCGTCGACTTTATTGACCACCGGAAGGACCGTCTTATTTTTTTTGCGGAGGAGATCATGGATCTCCCGGTCCATAGGATTCAATCCCTCTTTGGCATCTAAGATGAGGAGGATACAATCCGCCTCTTCTACGGCCAACTGAACCTGCTCCATCATCTGCTTCATGATGGGGTCTTGGGAGTCCGGAACAAAGCCTCCGGTGTCGACCAGAATAAAGGGGCATTGATCGAATTCCGTTACGGCATAATTTCGATCCCTTGTGATGCCCGGAAGATCGCCGACAATGGCCTTTCTTTTCCGGATGAGCCGGTTGAAGAGCGTAGATTTCCCCACGTTGGGCCTTCCCACAATGGCCACCACAGGTTTTCGCATTTGATCCATCTCCATACGATCTTTTCAAGCAATCATATCAGATTGTCAACCCTCTCACAAGGTTGTTATGAAGTCAGGGTGCGTCTGTGGAGAGGAAAGGTATAAAAACCTATGAAAACAAGGATTTATATAAGCATACAAGCGTTTTTCCCAGGTTCTTTTTACTTGACATGAAAATGGCGAGTTGTTACAGTATTAGCACTTGAAAGCAGAGATTGCTAATGTTATATTTATACTCATATGAAGAGGATCTCTCTTGATAAGGGGAGATTTTCGGACTAAAAGACAAGAGAGGCAGGGAAAAAGCCTTTAAAAAATATTGACTTAGAATGTTTGGAGAGATAGAATAAACATATCTGAAATCAACGACAGGGTGATGAAACCATGGATCTGAATCAAAGGACCAAGGATATCCTTTTTTCATTGGTCCATAACTATATCAATACCGGCGGACCTGTGGCCTCGAGGACCGTGGTCAAGAAAACCAATCTTAAGCTGAGCCCGGCGACGGTCCGGAACGTTCTTGCGGATCTGGATGATATGGGCTATCTCACGCAGCCCCATGCATCAGCCGGGCGGGTTCCCACGGACATGGGGTATCGTTTCTATGTGAATCATCTTATGGATCACATAGGGCATTCCAAAGAGGACGTGGACCAGGTCGCGAGACATTATGTCTCCCTGAAACGGAGGAGAGAGGTGGATGCGCTGTTCCAGGAAACATCGCAGATCCTTTCAATGGTTTCCCACTACGTCGGTCTGGTTTTGGCTCCGAAACTCTCCAATATCATATACAACCATATGGAGTTTATCCGTCTTTCGAACCATGAGATCCTTCTCATCCTAATTTCCCAGTCCGGGTTGGTCCACAGCCGGTTGATTTCAACGGACATGAATATGTCTCAGGATGATCTGAATGAACTGACCTCCTACGCCAACGAGGAACTCTGCGGGCTCACCCTGGAGGGGGTCCGGGAAAGGATTGTCCGGAAGATGGCGGCGGATATGCAGCTCTATCAGAATTTATTGAGAAAAATCTTTCTGGCGGATGAATCATCTTCCGAATTTTTTGGGACCAACGGTCAGATCTATATGGAAGGGGCTTCCAATATCGTGGACCTCCCGGAGTTTTCGGACCTGAAGAGAGTCAAGAAGATTTTGCAGGCTTTTGAGAGAAAATCCATCCTGGTACAGCTTCTGGACAGGAGCATGGATTCTGAAGGGGTGGTGGTGTACATCGGTTCTGAGAACCCGATGCGGATCTTGGAGGACTGCAGCCTGGTTACAGCCAATTACAAGTACAAAGACAAGGTGGTCGGCACCCTGGGCATCATCGGTCCGAAACGCATGGATTATTCCAAGGTGATCTCAGTGGTCCATTGTACGTCCCAACTTCTCAGCCAATTCATAAGCGGTCAGTCCTAACCTGCGCGGCCGATTTTTTTGAGTTTTTTAAGAGAGGAGACTTGTATCCTATGTCTGATGAATGCAAGGATGTTTCCGGCGGGAGAGAAGAAGAGTTTCAGTCCGGAAAAGAAAATATTGAAGAATCGCAGGCGCTGTTCGATGAGACGGCAGGCGGGAGCCCTGCCGATCAAGCCCAAGCCTCGGTTGAAGAAGCCGCTGTATCCGAGGCGCAGAGCGCGATTCAAGCCGCCGAGCAGAAGGCTGAAGAAAATTACGACAAATTTTTACGGGTCTACGCGGAATTTGAGAATTACAAAAAAAGGATGGATAAAGAGAAGTCGGAATTCATCAAGTACGCCAACGAAGGGATGATCAAGGATATTCTCGTCGTGGTTGACAATCTGGAACGCGCGATTGAACAGACAAAAAATCATGATCAGTCTGAAGGGGTCGCGCTGGGCGTGGAGATGATTCTGAAACAGTTGAAGGACATCCTGGATAAGTACGGTGTGAAGGAGATGAGGGCCATGGGTGAGCCTTTCGATCCTCGTCTTCATGAAGCGGTGATACACGAGGTTGCGGACGAGTATGAAGAAAACATGGTGATTTCGGAACTTCAGAAAGGATATATCCTGAAGGACAGGCTGATCAGGCCGGCTATGGTCAAGGTTTCCAAAAAATCCCGGGACAAGGCTGAAACGGTCATGAACGATGAAGAGTGATTCTTCAGAAATTAAGGCGATGAGGATCGCCCTATCTTCGGAGTGAGTGTCTTATGGGCAGAGTCATAGGTGTAGATCTCGGTACCACCAACTCCTGTGTATCCGTTCTGGACGGGAAGGACCCTAAGGTGATTGAGAACTCTGAAGGGAGCCGCACCACGCCGTCGATGATCGCCTTTACGGAACATGGAGAGCGGCTGGTCGGGCAGGTGGCCAAACGGCAGGCCGTCACCAATCCGGAGAATACGGTATTCTCCGTGAAACGGTTCATCGGCCGGAAGTTCCGGTCCATCGAAGTCCAGAAGGCCATGGAGAACCTTCCTTTCCTTCTTAAGGAGTCGCCGAGGGGGGATGTCCTGATCTCCATCCGGGACAAGGATTACAGCACGCCCGAGATCTCCGCGATGGTCCTTCAAAAGATGAAACAGACGGCAGAGGACTATTTCGGGGAAGAGATCACCGAGGCTGTGATCACGGTTCCGGCGTACTTCAACGACAGCCAAAGACAGGCCACCAAGGATGCAGGCAGGATCGCCGGGCTTGAGGTTCTGAGAATCATCAACGAGCCTACGGCGGCGGCATTGGCATACGGCTTGGACAAGAAGCGGGATGAACTGGTCGCTGTCTATGATTTGGGAGGAGGGACTTTCGATATCTCAATCCTTGAGATCCGGGAAGGGGTTCTGGAGGTCAAATCCACCAACGGCGATACCTACCTTGGCGGAGAAGATTTTGATCAGAGGGTCATTGATTATCTGGCCTCCGAGTTCAAGAGGGAACAGGGGTTTGACTTGAGAAGGGATAAGATGGCCCTGCAGCGCCTGAAGGAAGGGGCGGAGAAGGCCAAGATCGAGCTTTCCACGGCCATGGAGACGGATATCAATCTGCCGTTTATTACAGCCGACTCGAGCGGCCCCAAACACCTGAATATCAGGATGACCCGGGCGAAACTGGAATCCCTGGTTGAGGATCTGGTTGAGAAGACAGTCGGGCCGTGTCATCAGGCCATTGCTGATGCCGGCATCAGCATAACGGATATCCATTCGGTCATCCTGGTCGGCGGGCAGACCCGGATGCCGCTGGTACAGAAAACCGTAGAAAAGATCTTCGGGCAAAAGCCTCATAAGGGAGTCAACCCTGATGAGGTCGTAGCCATGGGCGCAGGAATCCAGGGCGGGGTTCTAAAGGGGACGGTGGAAGATGTGCTGCTTCTTGATGTGACCCCCCTGTCTCTCGGCATTGAAACCGTGGGCGGTGTTTTTACGAAACTGATCGAACGGAACACCACGATACCGACCAGAAAGAGCCAGATCTTCTCCACGGCATCCGACAATCAGCCGGCGGTCAGTGTCCATGTCATGCAGGGTGAGCGGGAGATGGCGGGAGATAATAAGTCCATGGGGAGATTCGAACTGGTCGGGATTCCCCCGGCGCCGAGAGGGGTCCCGCAGATCGAAGTCACCTTTGATATTGATGCGAACGGTATCGTTCATGTCTCGGCCAGGGACAAAGGGACCGGCAAGGAGCAGTCCATTAAGATCACGGCATCGAGCGGGCTTTCTGAGGAAGAGATTCAAAAGATGATCCAGGATTCGGAATCGCACAGACAGGAAGACCACAAACTGAAAGAATTGGCCGATGAGAGGAACGCCTGCGATGCGCTGGTCTACAATACGGAGAAGACCATCAGGGAATATCGGTCTAAAATAGATCCTTCGGACCTTGCCTCCATTGAGGAAGCCCTGAAGGCGGCGCGGCGCGCCTTACAGGGGTCCGATGCTGCCGAGATTCAAAAAGCCAAAGACGAACTGAAGAAGAGGTCCTACAAGTTTGCCGAGCAGATTTATAAAGATCCTCAATCCTCCGAAGGCGCGGTCTATGAGATCGATCCTGATGAGGACAAGGTCAATCTTGAAGAATGATCATCTATGGATAGAAAAAGAGATTATTATGACATTCTGGAGATCCACCAAAACGCTTCAGATGCAGAGATCAAAAAGGCGTACCGCCGTCTTGCCATGAGGTATCATCCGGACAAGAACCCGGATGACAAGGAAGCCGAAGGCCGCTTCAAAGAAGTCAATGAGGCCTATGAAGTTCTTTCAGACCCCCAGAAGCGCGCGACGTACGATCAGTTTGGGCATACCATGGGTTCAAACGGTTTTGCCGGTTTCCGGACGGAAGGGTTCGGCGGTTTAGGGGATATCTTCGGAGACATTTTCAACGATTTTTTCGGGGGAAGCGCGGAGGCCAGGCAGAGAAGGCCTCAGAGAGGCTCGGACCTGCGCTACAATTTGGAGATCAGTTTTGAAAATGCGGCCATGGGCCTTCAGACGGAGGTGGAGATCCCGAGGATGGAGACCTGCGGTGAGTGTCGTGGCCGCCGGACTGAGAAGGGCCGGAGCCCTGAACGATGCCCGACGTGCAGGGGGCTCGGTCAGGTGCGTTACCAGCAGGGTTTCTTCAGCATCAGCCGGCCCTGCAGTCATTGCAACGGCGAAGGTGTGGTCATTACCCACCCCTGCAAGACGTGCGGAGGGAAAGGACAGGTCCAGGCGGTTCGGACGATCAGCGTGAAGATCCCTCCCGGTGTGGAGACCGGCACAAGGCTTCGGCTGAGCGGAGAAGGCGAGGCCGGAATGAACAACGGCCAGAGGGGCGACCTGTATGTGGTCATCCGGGTCAAGGATCACGAGTTCTTTGCACGTGAAGGGAACAACATCCTCTGTGAGTTTCCCATCAGTTTCAGCCAGGCGGCGTTGGGCGACCGGATCAGGGTCCCTACGCTCCACGGTCCGGAGATGATCGAGGTCAAGCCGGGGACCCAAAGCGGAAGCGTGATCATTCTGAGGGGCAAAGGGTTTCCGAGCCTGCACGGCTACAGCGTCGGGGATCAGCTTGTTAGGATTCAGGTGGAGACGCCCACTCATCTCAACCCCAGGCAGAGAGAACTGCTTGAAGAGTTTACTCGGATCAGCGGTGAGGATGTGCATCCCATCAGCCGGAGTTTTTTTGAAAAAGTCAAGGGGATCTTCGGGTGAGGGTCTGCGACAAATTTATGGGTACATATTTCTCTAAGAGCGTCATTCCCCGACTCGATCGGGGAATCCATGGTTCGACAAGCTCACCATGACAATTGTCACCCTGAGCCTCTCGAAGGGTGGATTGTGCGGTCGGGTCTGTCCTCCGACTGGATCGGGGGATCGGAGGACAGGTATTTTTGTCGCACACCCTTCGGGTGAGGGTGCTCATGATCCTGGAACGGCGATTCTTTAAAAGGCTTAAGCCGTTCCATACACTCAATGTGTAAGGCAGGCTCTTTTTTCTGCTCAGGTTTCATCTTCCAGTGATAACACACGATCAGCTATTTGGGAGTTTTTGTTGAGATATTTTTTTATCAGCCCGGACCGGGTTTTTAAAGAGACTCTGATGTTGGACAGGGAGAACGGCAGGCATATCCGTGATGTGCTGCGTATGAGAATCGGGGATACCTTGCAGGTTTCA
>Ga0100401_1004542_pt1 | contig 10288 bp, 13 predicted proteins | sample CryGeymeta201525_FD_80421 | JGI IMG/M metagenome (GOLD analysis project Ga0100401, IMG submission 80421) | Groundwater microbial communities from Crystal Geyser aquifers in Utah, USA - Crystal Geyser metaG 2015-25 | ecosystem: Environmental > Aquatic > Deep subsurface > Groundwater | place: USA...
AATCCTATTTTCCCTTCTGGTTTTTGTCCATGAGGGTGGTCACTTTCTTCTGTCAAAACTTTTTGGGGTTAAAGTTACAGAGTTTGGTTTTGGTTATCCTCCTCGGGTTTGGGGGAAGAAGATTAAAGGAACGCTTTATTCGATCAATCTTATTCCTTTTGGGGGTTTTGCTCGGATCAAGGGGACGGAGGGAGAGTACTCTGGTGTTGGGGACGCTGACTCGTTTGCTGTCCAACCAATGTGGAAGCGGGTTGTCATCACCGCTGGCGGGGTTCTGGGGAATTTTGTTTTAGCGTGGGTTCTTTTTACGATCCTTTTTGTGGTAGGTAATCCTACCCCAGCTGGGAAGGTTTATGTGGATGAGGTAAAGCTGAACTCTCCTGCAGAGCTGGTGGGGATTGTTGCGGGAGATCACATCTTAAGTTTTGAGGGGGAGAAGGTGGAAACTGCCGATGAGCTTGTCACTTTGGCGGAAAAGAATGCCGGGAAGCTAACGGTTATGGAAGTTGAACATGAGGGAAAAACGCGATTGGCGGCGGCGGTGCCGCGCGCTAATCCTCCCTCCGGCGAGGGACCACTGGGGTTTGTGGTCTCAACTGCCGTTTTGTATCAAAAGACGGCGGTATGGAGGGCTCCTTTCACCGCTTTTGCCGAGGCAGCGAAAACGGTTGGAGAGATGGTACGCTTTGCTTTTAAACTTGTCGGAGATCTCGTCCAGGGGAAAGCAGTTTTGCTTGGGGGACCGGTAGCAATCTTTGCCTTGACCGAGACTTACGCTGCTTACGGCCTTAAAATCTTTCTCCAGTTTATCGCTCTTCTCTCGGTGAATCTGGTGGTAGTTAATCTTTTTCCGATTCCCGCTCTTGATGGAGGACGGCTCCTTTTTGTGGCGGTGGAGATCATCCGAGGGAAGAAAACTTCCGTTGAGACCGAACAGTTCGCCAACAGCCTCGGCTTTGCCTTTCTTATCATCTTGATGATCCTTCTTACCATCCACGATATCCAGACATTCTTCTGACTTGTGGGGTTATGGCTTTGGTGGTAATATCTAAGCAGATTTTAGAGAAGGAGGGGGCTGTGGTTAAAAAATTAATACTGATAGCTGGGCTTGTGGCGCTCGTTCTGGGGATTCTTCTGGTGATTCTTGCTTTCTTAGGGATGTTGGAGCTGGAGCCGCAGGAGATTGGTATCGAGGCTGATGGTGGGGAGGTAATCCTCCATGCACCAGGCTACATCCTCTCAGGCCAGCTTTTGATCCTTACCTTAGAAACCAACCCAACCACGGGGTATTCTTGGCAGCTGGGAGAGTTTGATGAGGCAGTTTTGAAGCTTGAACTCTATAAATATGTGCCTCGCGAGCATGTAGCCGGCCAGATGGGTGTTGGGGGTGAGGCGATCTGGTATTTCCAGGCCCAATCGCCAGGTACTACTATCCTGCACTTGGAGTATACTCGCTCTTGGGAGGAGGATGTCGAGCCGGCGAAAACTCTCACCGTCCAGATAGTGGTCCAATCAGCAAGTCTGCTTCCGCGCTAATAGAGCTGATAGAAGAAGGAGGGGGCTTTGGTTAAAAAGGCACTTTTCATAATTGGTCTTTTGATCTTTGCTGGTCTGTTGGCCTACGGGCTCATTTATTTCGAGAATAAGACTCGGGCTCCCGAGGAGCGGGTTTTGGTTATCAACTACCAGAAAAGCGGAGGCTTTGCTGGGGTTGACGAAAGATGGCTCATCTATGACAACGGGCTCATAGAAGGTCGTGATTTGACAACCGGCGACCGTGGTAGGGCATGGACCGGAAACATCGGAGCCCAGGCCGTGGCCGACCTTCTAAAGCTTATCGAGAAGGAAGGTTTCTTCTCCTTCGAGGAGCGGTACTTTCCTCAGAACCTCTGTTGCGATCGCTTCACCTACCGGATCGTTGTTTTTGGTGAAGGTAAGGGAACGGCGGTAACAGTGATGGACGGCGCCGATGCTCCTGAGGGACTCTGGCGCATCATCGGGGAGATAAACACTATTATCTCCAACATTGGGAGACCATGATAGAAACACCTCCGAGGTGTCGGGGAATTTTCACCTCGGAGGTGGAACAAACCGCGCAAACCCTCCGGGTTTGTTTTAGTTCGTTTGACAGCTGAACGACGTCGCGTTATTCTTGAATTAATCCTATAAGGGAGGAGAGAGCGGTGGGAAAGCGAGTATCAATGTTCTGCGGCAAAGGCGGGGTAGGGAAGACGACCTGTGCCGCCGCTACCGCCCTTCATTACGCCGTTGCGAGAAAGAAGACCCTGATCCTCTCTACTGATCTTACTCCCTCGCTTCGCGATATCTTTGAGATTGAGAGTGGAGGGAAGGTTGTTAAGGTTACCAAAGGGCTTTATCTTCATGAGATCAGCTATGAGGCGGTTAAGAAACTTTGGGACGAGGATTTCGGCTCCGACGCTTATGACGTTTTTTCCGTTCTTTTTAAGATCGGCTATCAGGAGTTTGTCGATCTCGCTGCCGCCATCCTGCCTGGGCTTATGGATGAGTTCATGGTTGATTACATTAAGGAGCTCAGCGAATCGGGGGAGTACGAGACGATCGTCTGGGACACCGCCCCCGCAGGGCAGACGCTAAGACTACTCGGGATGCAATCGACGCTTGCTTCCCAGCATCTGGAGCCCAGAGGCCGGCTATATCTCGCTTCCAAAGTTACGCGGGGAAAAGAGAAGAAGCGTTCCCTCATGGAAGTGATGCGGGGGTGGGAAGAGCGCGCCCGGAAAGATATGGAGTTCCTTAGGACTGGAGTTGAGTTTAACTTCGTTGCCATCCCTGAGGCCTTGGCGGTGCGCCAGCTTGATGGAATCTTTGCTGAGCTTCGGCGCTACGGCTTGGAGATTGACCGGGTGATCATCAACCAGGTGATTCAGGAGCCGGATTCTGAGTTTCTCCGAGGTCGAATGCTGATGCAGCGGGGCCATATCCAAGAGATAGCGGGGTATGGGAAGCCCTGCCGACTCTTGCCCCTTTTTCCTTACGAGATTCGGGGAATAGAGAGACTAAAAGAGGTAGAGAAGATTCTTTTCACCAATTAATCCTTCAGCCATTGGCTGAAGGATTTTTTTAGAAAAGGAAAATTGACAAACCCTCCGGGTTTGTTTATTCGAGGATTAAGTCTTCAATGCCTAGGGCGGAGTCTTTTTCAACTTTTGCTTCGACAAACTCGCGATATTTTTCTGGACCACCGCAGCACTCGCCCCATTTCACGGCTTCCTCTTTGTCGATAAGATAAGGTTCTCTTAGCCCAACCCACTCCGGATAGGAACTATAAGGATATTCTTTTAGCTGCTTCAACGAACCCTCCGGGTTTGTTTTTGAGGGAGGAATGGGGTTGAGGTGAATGTAGCGACTGAGCTGGAGAAGCGAGGGTTCGCTTCTGATCTCTTTGGCCTTAAAGGTACCCTGAAAGAGGTAGCCGGTTCTTTCATTTTTGATGTTAAAGTATTTTGTATAACTATTCGTCACGTCGGCAATAAATTTGGTGACGCCAGCAGGTTCAATAGGTTTAAGAAGGAAGTGGAAATGGTTTGGCATCAAACAGTAGGCAGCGATCCTAACCTGCTGATTTGACAAACCCTCCGGGTTTGTTTGCCGGTAAAACATCTGGGCTTTGGGGCCAAGACGTTGAAAGGCAGCATAGGAAAGTTTTTGGTCGTAGCGATAGAAGAGGGCTGTTCCGAGAAAGCGTTGATAGTCCCTTACATTTTTAAAAGTGGGACGTTTCTCAATGCCTCGATTAAAGATGTGGTAGTAAAGCTGGGGATCAAAGTGTCTCGGTTTTGTCGTCATTTGACTGCTTAAAAGGATAGAACAAACCCTCCGGGTTTGCAAATTTAATAGTTTTTGGCCGTTATGTTAAACTCTTTTTGATGAGATATTCGCAGCTTTTCGGCAAGACTCTTAGGGAAGTTCCGAAGGCCGCCGAGGCGGCCTCGCATAAATTTCTGATCAAAGCGGGCTACATCGACCAGCTTCTTGCCGGGGTTTATACCCTTCTCCCTTTGGGCTGGCGAGTCCACCGCAAGATTGAGGAGATCATTCGGGAAGAGATGGAGGCGATTGGAGCACAGGAGATTTTGATGCCTGCTTTGCAGAAGAAGGAGCAGTGGGTTGAGACCGGCCGCTGGAGCGGTAAAGGGGAGATTGATCCCCCACTTTTTAAATTCAAAGATCGGCGGGGAAGAGAGTTTGCCCTTGGCCCGACTCATGAGGAGGTAGTGACTGATCTCGCTCGGCGGTTTATTTCTTCGTATAAAGACTTGCCCCTGGCCGTCTTTCATATTCAAGATAAGTTCCGTAATGAGTTGCGGCCGACTGGGGGATTGCTTCGAGTACGGGAGTTTATGATGAAGGATCTTTACTCTTTCCACGCCAACGAAGCCGACTTGGACCGTTATTATCTAAAGGTAATCAAAGCTTACGAGCGGATTTTTGCCCGTTGTGGTCTTCAGGTTCTTGTGGTTGGAGCTCTTTCCGGAACAATTGGGGGATCAGAATCGCATGAGTTTATGCTTCCCTCAAAAACAGGAGAGGATACCACGATTTACTGCGAACACTGTCATTTTGCTGCCAACAAAAACAAGGTGGGGGAGCTTAAAGGCTGCCCGCAATGCCGCCAGGCAGTTTTCACCACCGCGGCGATTGAGTTAGGGCATGTATTTAAGCTTGGGACTCTTTACTCTGAGAAGATGAAGGCTTACTTTACCGACCGCAGCGGTACAAGGAAGCCGCTGGTGATGGGTTGTTATGGAATTGGGTTGGGGAGAATAATGGCTGCGGTAGTTGAAGTTAGTTATGACAAGAAGGGAATCATCTGGCCCAAAACATTAACCCCCTTTGATGTTCATCTGGTTGCCCTTGAGGGGGGAGAGGAGGTAGCGGAGCAGATCTACGAGGCCGCTGAGAAATCGGGTTTGGAAATGCTTTTTGATGATCGGGATGAATCAGCGGGGGTTAAATTGGCGGATGCCGATTTGATTGGAGTTCCGGTAAGGGTTGTTGTTTCTGCCAAGAGTCTTAAGGCTGGTGGAGTTGAGGTCTGTCGTCGCATTGACGGCAAGGCGGAGGTGGTTCCGGCGGATAAATTAGCGGAGAAGATCAAGGAGATATATAGTCAGGAGACAGGAGTCAGTAGCCAGTAGCCAAGAATTAAGAACTAATGACTAATGTCTAACGACTAATAGCTATGAACGATTGTCTATTTTGCAAAATAGTTAAAGGTGAGGAGCCGTCAAAGAAGGTTTTGGAGACGGAGAACTTTGTCGTGATTGAGAACAAATTCCCGGTGGCGCCGGTACACCTTTTGGTTTTGTCCAAGAAACATCACGAGAAAAGAGATACAATCTCCGGTAGCCATCCGGGGTTTTGGGATGCCGCTTTTGCTGTCGCGTGGGAGGCGATCAAAAAGATGAAGCTTGAAGGTGCCCACAAGATCGTTGTTAACGGTGGAGCTTATTCCCACTTTCCCCACGAGCATCTGCATATTTTAGGAGGAACAAAAGAGGAACCGGGAGGACGAACATAAAAAAGGAGGTGTAATAGTTAGGGGATAGGTGATGGGTGTTAGGTTATAGATGGTGATAAACATAAAACTAGTCCCTAAAACCTAGACCCTAGTCCCTAAAAATAATGGCCAAAGTGATTTTAAAAGAAGGAGAATCGTTGGACGAGGCCCTACGGCGCTTCAAACGGGAAGTTTTGCGGGAGGGGATTTTAAGAGAGCTACGGCGTCGGGAGTTTTACGAGAAGCCCTCCGAAGTTAAGAAACGGGAAAGGGCCGCGAAAAAGAGAATGATTGAGCGGGCAAGGCAAGAGGAGCAGATCGGTTAGTTGGGATGGAAGCGGATACGCTGAAAAAAATCAAAGCGGAGTTGCTGGAGGCGTTGAAATCGAGTGATAGGTTTCGGGCTGATACCTTGCGGTATCTTCTTTCTGTTATTCACAACGCCGAGATCAGCAAAGGCAAGGGTGCAACTTTGACTGAAGAGGAGTTGGCAGAGCTTCTCCAAAAGCAAGGTAGGGAGCGGGAGGAGTCAATTGCGGCCTACGAAAAAGGTAATCGGCCTGATCTTGTTGAAAAAGAGAAGAAAGAGTTGGAGATCATCAAGGGTTATCTTCCCGAGCAGTTTTCAGAGGAGGAGATTAAAAAGTTGGCAGAGGAAGCGATTGCTAAGGTTGGTGCTAAAATCCCCCAAGATATGGGTCGGGTGATGGGTGTCTTGATGCCAGAGGTTAAAGGTAAGGCGGACGGAGCATTGGTTGCAAAGGTTGTTAAAGAGCTGCTTGGTTGATGGGTTCGACTCGTTCGACTTATGCTCAGAGTCGCCCAGAGCAGGGTCGAGGGGCGACAGGCTCACCATAAATGGAGGTTAAAGTTACTGTTTCGTTCGTTTCTCCCAAGAAGATGCAAGAACTTAATAGAAGATTACGTGGACAGAGTTATACGCCGGTGGTTCTGTCCTTTCCTTATTTCGAGAGAATCGAGAAACAAGGTTCTCGCCGAAGGCGAGGTTCTTATTCTGAGCGAAAGCGAGGAAGAAGGTTCTCGAACGAAGTGAGAGGTTCTTATTACGAACCGGAGGAGGAACTCCTTCTAGGTGAGGTTTTGATCTGCAAATCAGAAGCCAAAAAACTGGCGAAGAAAAATAAGGTTACCGAAGATGAGCAGACCAGCGCTCTCATTGTTCATGGAATTAAGCACATCCTTGGTGTCCATGAGAAGGGGAGGTGAAATGAATGTCGTTTAAAAAGAAGGAGTTTCTTATCACCTTAATCTTGGCGGTTTTGGTGGCAAGTCTTTCTGGCTATTTTCTTGATTTTCCTTTCCGGATCTTTGAGCCTACCCTCTGTATCCAACTTCTCAAAGGACCTCCTTGGGAAACGTGCTATCCCTTGAAGATCTATTGGTCCAATGCCCTTTTAGATTTTCTCTTCTGGTTTGTGGTTTTGGCAGCAGGGTGGTGGGTGATAAGAAGTTAAAAATTTCCGCCAAAGGCGGATCCGCCTCTGGAGGAAAAAGTTAAAAATGAAAAATATACAAGGATAAACCCCGTCACCGTTGACGTCCCATAGCAATCATGATAAAATGAAGTTAGGCTTGTGTGTTGCTGGCTAAAGTGGTTATCCCGAAATATGATCGCATCGGGATGACAAAATGAGCCACCTAGTCTTAGGGGAAGAGTAGCAACAGTATCGGAGGTGCGCAGTGAAAAGCGGTACCGGTCTTTGGAGTGTGTTTGGGAGGGCTTCTTGGGAATTGGGGAGGTCCATATATTTCCTGGTGAAATCCAACCTCTTCGCCCAGAAGTGTTTTCGAGCGGCGCATGCCTCTTACTTTTGTAGGGATCAGCGGAAGAGGCAGATGGCATTGGACGATCTCCTTTGCCTGCAATACGTCATAAGGGACAGCTTACCCTTCCTGAAGTCAGAGAAACAGGAAGAGACCAAGCTGCTTGTGACAAGAATCTGGATCGAGAAGCAGGTCGAAGCCATCGAGAAGGTTACTGAGAATGTCAGAGCAGGGAACTCAGAAGTGCTTGAGCGGCTGCGTGAGGAAGGGACCGTTCCTTCTCTCAAGAAAGTTCTTGAGAGCATCCGCAGCGGAGAGGTAAGGAGCCTTGCAGAGCTCTATACTCGCTTTGGCGCCTATCCTGGGGTCGCGTATCTTATCATTCTCAGCTGAATCGGCTCAGTACGAGAGCGGAACTTTCCCCCGCTCTTTTTTCTTTCCTTACGCGTTTTAGGTATTCTTATGCTGATGAAGCTCGTCGTTGGCCTCGGGAATCCGGGAAGGAAGTTTGCTAAAACCCGTCATAATACAGGACACCTATTCATCTCAAGAATCTCCGCCAAAGGTGGATCCACCTCTAGAGGAAAAAGTCAAAAATCAAAATTTGGAGACCAGGTGAAGCTGCACCAAACGACGGTCTTCATGAACGACTCCGGCAGAGAGGTCAAAAAACTATTAACTATTAACCATTTACCATTTACCAGCCTTCTGGTTGTTCACGACGATATGGATCTGCCGTTAGGGAAATTCAAGCTCCAGTTTGGAAGATCTGCGGCAGGACATAAAGGGGTGCAAAGTATCATCGACGCTCTTGGAACGAAAGGTTTTTGGCGGTTGCGGATCGGGATCGGACCGCCGCCGGTTGGAATGCCAGGTGATAATTTCGTTCTTGAAAAATTTACCCCTCAGGAGTTAAAAATCTTGCAAAGAACCCTTGAAGAAGCCTACCTCCGCGTTTTAGAATGGGCCCGGTAGTGAAATTTTGAGCAATCCCGCAAAGCGGGATTATTAGGGGAGCAAAGGCTCTCTCAAAATTCTACTACCGGGTGGGATCAAGCCGAATTTATTGAATTATGTTGTATCGAAAGTATAGTCCTTACTAGTGCGCGGACTTGTTTTCTGATCGCAAAATGCTCTACAGAAAATATCGCCCACAAAAATTTGCCGAGTTGGTTGGTTTAGAAAGTGTCCGGAAAACCCTTCTTTCCCAGGTAAAAGATAAAAAAGTTGCCCACGCTTATCTTTTCGCTGGTCCTCGGGGAACAGGTAAGACGACAACAGCGAGGATTCTCGCCAAAGCGATCAACTGTCCAGAGATAAAAGCTGGCGAGCCGTGTGGGAATTGCGGGGTTTGCAAGCAGGTTGAGGAAGGACGCTATCTTGACCTTATTGAGATTGACGCCGCTTCCCACCGAGGGATTGATGATGTGCGGGCGCTTCGTGAAAGGATCAAACTTGCTCCTTCTGTTGGTCAATATAAAATCTACATCATCGATGAGGCTCATATGCTTACTCCCGAGGCTTTTAACGCTCTTCTTAAGACATTGGAGGAACCACCTGCCCATGTAATTTTTATCCTTTGCACCACTGAGTCTTATAAGCTTCCGGAAACAATTCGTTCACGTTGCCAGCGGTTCAACTTTGAACGCGCCTCGGTGAAGCATATCGTTGGGAGATTAGCAGATATCTGCAAGAAGGAGGAGGTTCAATTGGATGAGGGGGAGTTGGTTGAAATCGCCAAAGCTTCCGGTGGCGGCTTTCGTGACGCGGAAACCCTTTTGGAGCAAGTGATTACTGGTGGGGAGAAGGTAAGTGATCTTGTTGGCCGCGCAACGCCTGAAAACTTAGAGGAGTTCTTTGACTTTCTCATTGCGGGGGATACTGCCACTGCCTTGATTTATGTGAATGATCTTTATGATAAAGGGGTGAGTATGGAAAGTTTTAACCAAAAGGTTTTGGAGTATCTCCGTGATCTACTTCTCATTAAAGTAGGGGTGGGGGAGAGTTTGGTTGAGGTAGGTAAAGAACGCTTCACTAAAATGCAAACGCAAGCAACTTCTCTTCCCCCCCAACAGCTTAGTAATATGATTAATAAATTTACTCAATCATATGAAAATCTAGCCCAGAGCTCAATCCCTACCTTACCTCTGGAAGTGGCGGTGGTGGGGGTTGTAGGGGCAACAGTAGAGGAGGGTGCCAAAGCACAAAATGAGAGTGATCAGCAGTTGGGAGATACAAAGCCCCTATCTGCGGAAGTTGCCAAACCGGATGATCAATGGCAAGAGTTGAAACAGCGGGTCAAACCTTTAAACCACAGCGTTGCGGCACTTCTTCGTTCTTGTGAACCAGGTAAAGTTAACGGGCGAAAATTTGTGATTCATGCTTTTTATCCTTTCCACAAAGAAAGGCTTGAGGAGCCAAAGAATCGGGCGATTTTGGAGGAGATGGTGGAAGCGGTGTATGGGAAGAAGTTGAAGCTGCAAGTGGTGCTTGGGAAAGAAGTGGGGTCAGGCGAATGAGAATTCCCAGAGCAATTAAAAATCTAATTGAAGCTTTCGAACGTTTGCCTGGTATTGGATCAAAAACAGCAGCGCGGCTCACCTTTTATCTTCTTCACGTGCCAGAAGATGAGCGGCAGCTGTTTGGTCAAGCAGTGCTGGGGCTTGGGCCGGGGACAGAGATTTGCGAACGGTGTTTCAACATCGCCGATCCTTCGACAAGCTCAGGACGGGTGGGTTTGTGCGAGATCTGTGCTGATAAAACCCGGGATCAATTGGTGATCTGTGTCGTTGAGGATCCGTTGGATCTGATGGCGATTGAAAAAACAGGTAGATACAAAGGTCTTTATCATGTCCTTCATGGAGCAATTGCCCCTTTAGAGCATATCGGGCCGGAGAATTTAAAGATTGAGGAGCTGATAAAGAGAGTCAGGAGTCAGGAGCCAGGAGTCAGGGAGATTAT
>Ga0100401_1004543_pt1 | contig 10286 bp, 7 predicted proteins | sample CryGeymeta201525_FD_80421 | JGI IMG/M metagenome (GOLD analysis project Ga0100401, IMG submission 80421) | Groundwater microbial communities from Crystal Geyser aquifers in Utah, USA - Crystal Geyser metaG 2015-25 | ecosystem: Environmental > Aquatic > Deep subsurface > Groundwater | place: USA...
CGATATTCTTTCGGAGAATTATGGTAAAAAAGAGGCAAACAAAGCAGTGTGGATTGGTTTTTTCAGTCTGATTTCGATGACATTGCTGATGAATATCACCTTGTTTTATACCCCGCTCGCCGGAGACGATTTTGCTGTAAAAACCCAGGAATCAACCCGCACCATTTTCAGTTTAATGCCCCGGATTGCTTTTGCCAGTTTAATGGCATACGTGCTTTCGCAACGCCATGATGTTTGGGCATTTCACTTCTGGAAAAGCCGGTTCCCGTCTGACCGACAACTTTGGATACGAAACAACCTGAGTACCATGGTTTCGCAACTCCTCGATAGCGCTGTTTTTGTAATGATTGCATTTTACGGGGTTTTTGAAGGTGATATTTTGTTTGAAATATTTATTACCACTTACCTTCTTAAATTTATTGTTGCCGCTGCTGATACGCCATTTGTTTATCTGGGAAAACAGATTCATAAAAAGGGTGTGTTTTGGGTAAATTGAGAATATTGAGAGAACCATCGAAATAAAACAAAAAAACAGGATTAAACTTCCCGATGCCTTAATTGCAGCAACTTGTCTGGTCAATAAGTTGGAAATTTTAAACTCAACATACAAGATTTCAAGAATGTTGAAGGATTAAAACTGTTTACTTTATAACTTCTTTAGAAAATTAAAATTATCCCAATCGTTGGCAATACCGTTCCTGTGGTATTTGGAAGAGTTTCCAAAACATACTTTGTTCCGTTGTCGGTTGTGAAATTATTTCCGTTGGCATCTTGCTGACGGATTACGATATCCTGCTGTTCAGCCTGAAAATTGTAAAGGTTCTGAATATCGAGGTAAAACTTGGCTGTTATTTTATTGAGGTAAAACGATTTGTCAATACGCGCATCCAACTGGTGGAAAGCCGGATAACGTTGCGAATTCAATTTTGAATAATTAAGCGATGGCCCGCCGGTGAGGTTCCATATTTCAACATTCGAACTTTTTTCCAAATCCCAGGGTGTGTATGGCAATCCACCCACGAAACGCCAGCGCCCGCCAATGCGCCAGTCTTTTTTCAGTTCACGTGTTCCGGTTAATGCAATCAGGTGTTTCGAGTCCCAGCTTGAAGGCAGGTAGTTACCTGCTGCATCGTCGAACTCGCTGCGAACCAATGTGTAAGAAAGGTTCAGATTGCCTTTTTTCGAGTTTACGCGGGTTTGAAACTCCGCCCCGTAAGCATGGCCTTTTGAAATGGATAAAACCTCTTCGTCGCCCACCACTCCAAAATCGGCTCCTTTGTTAGCCAGACTAATGCTGTCGTTTACGGAATAGGGGTAGTTTTTGTAGTTTTTCCAAAATCCTTCAAGCGAAAACAAAACGGATGATGTTGGGCGAAATTCGAAACCGCCAATCACGTGATCAACTGAGATATATTTGAGGTTGTTTTCTTTGTTGACGTAAACATCGTTTTCCTTGAAGCCAAGCGTGGTGTAGGAGGGCAACTGGTAATAACGGCCGGTATTAAAATTCAGGCTCCATTGGTTGGTAAGGCTGTAAGAAGCAGAAAGCCTGGGTGAAAGTTGTTCAAACGGATTGTTCATGCTTTGCGAGTAATTGTTTGCATCAGTCCGTAATCCGAGCGAAAGTGTAAGCCGTTCTTTCAGCAAATTTTTACTCACCTGTCCAAAAAAACCATATTTAACAAGGTTGAGGTCGGTATTATAATCGATGTTCACCACCTCTCCATTGTAAAAACGCTGGGTAATAGTGCTGTTTTCGTAGTTTGCAAAATCAACGTTGGCGCCCACATTCAGTTTGTAATCGCCAAACCGGGAAGTATTTTCGAACCTCATTTTGTTTTCGAGTTCTTCTGAAGTAAAATCCAAAGTTTTATTTTCTTCAGAACTATCATCATTATCAAGGTATTTAAAAGCGCCGTTGTTAAAATGGCTCCGGCTCAAAACAAAGGTCTGAAAACTGTTTTTGGAAAAGTGCTTGTAAACAGCGCCCAACGTGTAGCTCCACTGTTCGTTTACCGGAATCTGGCTGAGGATGTATTCCTGTTGTGCATCAGGCTCTTCAATATCGAGGTTTAAATCAAAAAGGTCTTTCGAACCCAGCCCTACAAAAGTTATTTCATTCTTTTTATCGATACGGGTCCTAACTTTAAATTGCATGTCGGTAAAAGTGGGCAAAAAGGGCAATTCGAGTATGCCAAACAAAAATTTAAGGTACGAGCGACGGGCCGAAACCACATAAGTTGTTTTATTACCAATGGGTCCGTCAACCGTGCCTGCAATTTCAGAAGCGCCCAAGGTAAACTGAACATTGGTTTTATCGCTGCTGCCATCAATCTGGTTGAACTCGAGCACACCGCTGAGCGCGTTGCCGCGGTTGGCCGGAAAAGCGCCCGAATAGTAGTTAACCTCGCGGATAAAGTCGGCATTTAAAATGCCAACCGGCCCACCAGATGCGCCCTGCGTGGCAAAATGATTGATAAACGGTACTTCAACGCCGTCGAGGTAAAACCGGCTTTCCGACGGGCCACCACCACGGATGATAATGTCGTTACGAAATGCGGGGGTGGATTGCACGCCTGGAAACGATTGGATGACTTTCGAAATATCGCGGTTGGCGCCTGGACTTTTTTCTATTTCGCCAATGCCAATTGTGCGCAACGAAACCGGACTTTCTTCGGTTTTGCGAAATGGCGAGGCGCGTACCACCACTTCTTCAATCTGCTCTTTTTGCTCTTCCATTTTTATTTCGATAGAAGTGGCGCTGGCAGCGCGTACTTCAATTTCGGCAGAAACGGCGGGTTTGTAACCAATAAACGAGGCTTCCAGACGGATAAAACCGGGTGTAAGTCCATTTAATACAAAATTACCGTCGAGGTCGGTTGTGGTCCCGGTAGTTGTTCCCGAAACAATAATGTTGACAAAAGGAAGTGGCTCGTTACTCACGGCGTCAACAATCCGCCCTTTCAAAGAAGCTCTTTGTGCGAAGCTAACGAACGGAATTAAGATGATTATTAAAATTATTTTGAATGTTTTCATGTCTTGCTAAAATTTTTTTATAGATGTTGAGGTTTTTGATTACTGAATGGTTACAGCTATTTTGTTGAAAATTTCGTGTGCTGTTGTTATTGTGGTTAGATCCGTAAAAAGATCGCCATTTTCACCCCACGGGTGGCTGTGTCCGATTGGGTTCAGGTAAAGCGTTTTACCAGTCTGGCCCGGAGAAACTGTAACTGCATACACCAGTGCCGGTTGTAACGAAGTTTTATAATCGAAATTATCGGGGTATTTGTCGTTGCTCCAAAAGTCGTTCGAATCCCAGGGTTGGTTTACTTCAAAAAGCAACCTGAACATTTTTTCTCCAATAACTTTTGAACCGGTTTTCAAGGTAAAACCTGCTTTTGGCGTAGCGCCGGTTAATGCATCCGGAACAGCGGTTTCAGCAGATGGGGCGTACAAACCATCGGGCGCTTTTATGTTGCGTTTGTGACTCCAGTAAGGTAAAGTAGCTGGCCTTCTTACATTTCCCGGTTCGCTTTTCCATTTTCCCTGTTCTGTTTCACCATGACCAAAAATTCCGGTTGCAAAATATCTGGTAACGTACAAAGTTTCAATGTAATTCCCTTCCAAATCTTCAACCCAAACCGCAAACGACGGATGGTTGTGGTATTTTCCGGGAGTAAGATTAAGCTCAAGCTGGGTGTTTATTTGTTCAGGGCGGGTGATGATATTCACCATAGTACTTTCAATTTTTTTCTGTGATGAACAAGCTGAAAGTACAACGATTAAAAGAATAAATATTACGGTCTTCATTTTGAATTTGATTTTTGTTTAATTTTATTTTTGCAAAGATAAACAGATAATTGCTGATTATGTTGAAAGTAGTTCATCATTTTTTTATATTAGCAATCGAAAACACTGATAAAATGAGGGTTATATTACAAAGGGTATCCAAAGCTTCGGTAACTGTTGAGGGTGAAAAAATCTCAGAAATTGGAAAGGGAATGTTGATTTTGGTTGGAATTGAAGATTTCGACAACCAGGAAGATATCAACTGGCTGGCAAATAAAATTGTTCAACTTCGCATTTTTGACGATGAACAGGGTGTGATGAACCTTTCAATAAAAGATATTGATGGTGATATTCTAATTGTGAGCCAGTTCACTTTACATGCCAGTACAAAAAAGGGAAACCGGCCATCGTACATTCGGGCCTCGAAGCCTGAATTTGCAATTCCGATGTATGAAAAATTTGTTGCCGCTATTGAAACTGCTTCCTCGAAAAAACCAGAAACCGGTGTATTTGGCGCCATGATGGATGTTGCCCTGGTGAACGATGGACCTGTGACTATTATTATCGATACAAAACATAAAGATTTTTAACCATGGATAAACAAAACATCACCATCTCCGAAGCCCAGCAAGTGGTTGACCACTGGATAAAAACTGTTGGCGTGCGTTATTTCAGCGAACTGACCAATATGGCCATTTTAACCGAGGAAGTGGGCGAACTGGCGCGGCACTTTGCCCGTCAGTTTGGCGACCAGTCGTACCGTGCTGCTGAAACTCCTCCCCTGACGGTGGATGCCAGAAAGGGGCTTATTGCCGACGAAATGGCCGATGTTTTTTGGGTTTTGATTTGTTTGGCCAATCAAACCGGGGTAGATTTAAACCAGGCTTTCCTGATAAATCTGGAAAAGAAAAACAGCCGCGACAAAGACCGGCATCAGAAAAACGAAAAACTCAGATAATTCATTAATTTTACCTCAAAATCTGAAAACAAAACTAAAAATGGTTTCAAAATTAATCCTTTTAATTATGACTATTTTAACTGTCGGGGCATGTACCGATAAACAATCTGATCCGGGGAAATGGTCGGAAGAGGAATTAAACACGTGGTTTGAGAAAAAAGAGTGGCTTGGCGGCTGGAATGTTCAACCCGATGCCTCGGTAAACCGGAGGACTTTGGCAGTAATGTATCACAAAAATCCCCGTCACTGGGACCAGGCATTTCATTTTCTGAAAAGCGCCGACCTGAAAAACCTGCCGCTTGGAAAACAGGAACTGGAAGGTGAACATCTTTTTGTAAGTGTGGCTGAATATTACGGAAAACAAAAACCGGATGCTTGGTATGAATCGCACAAAAAATACATTGACATTCAATATGTTGCTGAAGGCGAAGAAATTATCGGGCTGACAACTTTAGATAAAGGAACCGTAAAAGAACCCTACAACGAAGAAAAAGACATTGCCTTTTATGATTTCGAGGGAGGTGAATACCTGAAAGCCACTCCGGATAACTTCTTTTTGTTTTTTCCTGAAGATGTTCACCGGCCATGCATTACCACAGGGGATTCGGTTCTGGTGAAGAAAATTGTGGTGAAGATGTTGATCGAATGAAAATAAAGGGTTTTGTTACTTTTTCTTTTCAGTACAGGCTTTCCGGAAATGAGGACGGTTCGTATCCTCATCCCGATATTACACCGGTTGAATCAACAAAAGATGCCCGTTCTGCTATTCGCTGGTCACGAAATTAAAATAGAACCAAAAAGCGGGGAAAGGAGAACATCCAAAAACAGTAGGATAAATCAAATAAAAACTTACACTTTTTTCATCGCCTCCAGCACCCTTTCCGGGGTCATTGGCATTTGGTACAATCTTGCCCCGGTTGCATCGAAAATGGCGTTGGCAATCACTGCTCCCATGCAAATGATGGCCGGTTCTCCGCCTCCCTGTGGTGGTTCATTGCGGTCGAGAATGATACCTTCAATTTCAGGTATCCATGAAAATTTTGGGATTTCGTAAGTCCCGAAATTATGTGTTTTTATGTTTCCCCCTGTAAATTCAATATCTTCAGCTAATGCATATCCCAGTCCCATGTTGATGCAGCCTTCCAACTGAATTTGAGTACCTTCGGGATTCACGCAATATCCCATTTCCTGGGCACAAACCACATGCAAAACCTGAACTTCGCCCGTTGTTTTGTTAACTTTTACTTCGGCCTTATGTGCAACATACGAACCGGCATCGAATCCGCAGGCAATTCCGAATCCTTGTCCACTGGGAGATTTGGCAGGTTTCCAGTTTGTTTTTTCTTTCAGCGCTTCCAAAACTGCAATCATTCGAGGGTCTTTCAGGTTTTTCAGCCTGAATTCTATTGGGTCAATTCCGGCTTTCGAGGCCATCATATCGATCTGTGATTCTCGGGCAAAAGTATTTGTATTATTCGCCGGGGCCCGCCACGCGCCCGTTCCGAATGGATGCACATCATTTGCCGCGTAGCCGGTGGTTTTCTGGTGAGGAACATCGTAAATGGTATCTGAACCACGCGCCCCGGCAAAATACTGATGATAATCCCACAACTTAATATTTCCCGATTTGTCGATTCCCGAGGTAATTTTCACCACAGCCGCCGGACGGAAAGTGTCGTAAAAGAATTCTTCTTTCCTGTCCCAGGCAACCATCACGGGTTTGCCGGTTATTTTGGCAAGCCGGGCAGCCTCAATCCCTTGTCTGTGTGCTGACTTTCCACCAAAACCACCACCCACAAAAGGTACTATAACCCTGACATTTTCCAGAGGTAAACCAAGTTCACGTGAAATAGATTCCTGTGCCGGAAAAGGTGTTTGGGTTGAAATCCATGCAGTAAGTTTCTCATCTTCATAAACTGCAACCGCAGCATGAGGTTCCATGGTTGCATGGGCAACATAACCATCATGAAATTCGCTTTCAAAAATTTCTGTCGAAAGTTCTTTTCCAGTGGCCAAATCTCCTTTGCTGTTGTTTTCCCTGCCTTGCGGATTTGAATCAAGCAGGTACTGAAATATGGTTTTTTCGTCCACTTTTTTTTCGTTGAACGAATATTCAGCATTAATCAAACGTAAAGCTTCATCTGCCTTTTCAGGATTTTCGTGCAACACCGCAATAAAATCACCTTCACGAACAACCTTTATTCCGCTTTGCTTTTCGGCTTCGGAAGTATTGGCCGAAGTGAGTTTAGCGCCATGCGATGGCGGCCTTAAAACACGGGCATACAACATTCCGGGGAAACGAAAGTCGGCTGCAAATTTGGCCTCTCCTTTTACTTTTATTTCTGAATCGCGCCGCTGGAAAGATTTCCCCATATTCCTGAATTCGGAATAATCCTTAAAATCGGGTTTTACTTCGAGGTATCCTTCAATTTTTTTTCCTTTGGTCAACTCTCCGTACGACACTTTTTTGTTAGGGCTCTCTTTTACGAATACAATACCGTCTTTCACGGCCAGGTTTTCCACCGGGGTTTTTAGTTTCTCCGATGCCATTTGCAGTAAAACTGCGCGTGCCTCGGCAGCCGCTTTTCGCATAAACGGAGAAAATGCGCGGGTGGTAAGCGACCCGTACGTTCCGGCATCCCACGGACATAACTGTGTGTCGCCCATCACCATTTTAACCTGATCGGTGGAAATATCCAGTTCATCGGCCAGCATTTGAGGCAGCGAAGTAATAATTCCCTGTCCCATCTCTATTTTTCCGGTGAAACAGGAAACCTCGCCGTTTTCGGCAATGTGCAAAAAAGCGTTGTAGTCTGTCGGCAAACTTCTTCGCTGTTGTTCACCTTCAGCTCCGAAAATGTTTTCCGTAGTTCCCAAACTAACGAAAACATACAATCCACCTCCCAAAATCCTGAAAAAATCCCTGCGCCGCAAAGCCAGTACTTTGTTATCTTCAGGGGTGAATTCGTTGTAGGTTTCTTCCTCTTTCATATTGAATTATTTTTTCAAAGCTTCCAAAATTCGCTCTGGTGTAACCGGCAGTCTGAAAACCCTGGCCCCGCAGGCTTCGAAAACGGCATTGGCAACTGCACCTCCCATACAAATAATGGCCGGTTCGCCTCCACCCTGTGGCGGCTGATCAATTGCATCAACCATTACGGTTTCAATAATTGGGGGGATGGTTGAAAACAATGGTAACTGGTAATCACCAAAATTGGATGATTTTACTTCGCCCCAGTCGAATACAATATCTTCGGTTAGTGCATATCCAAGTCCCATGTTTACGCAACCTTCGGCCTGAATAATGGTCCCTTCAGGATTGATAACCTGTCCCATATCTTGTCCAACAACTGCCCGGTTTACTTTTACCGTGCCGGTTTTTGAATCGACGGCAACCTCAACAATTACAGTAACTAATGTTCCGGCATCGGTTCCAACAGCAATTCCCCGACCTGTTCCTTTCGGCGGTTTGGAAGCCGTCCAGCCAAATTTTTCGGCAGCCAGTTTCAGCGAGTTAATTGCCCGCTGGTTGTTCATGTTTTTCAAACGGAATTCCAGCGGATCCATACCAATTTTGTGAGACATAATATCGATTTGCACTTCGCGGGCAAACGTGTTGGTACTGTTGCCGGGCGCACGCCAGGCGCCGGTTCCGAACGGATGTACTTCCGGCCCGTCGAATGTGGTGGTGCGATGATGCGGAGCGCCGTAAAACAATTCGGTTCCGCGGTCGCCGGCACAAAAAATGTTGAAATCCCAGTATTTGATAATTCCGTCTTTTGTAATGCCCGAGTTTATTTTAATTACTGCTGCCGGACGAAACCTGTCGTACATAAATTCTTCCTTTCTGCTCCACATGAGCTGAACAGGTGTTCCTTCTGTAAGTTTCGCAATTCGTGCTGCTTCAACTGCCTGCTGATTGTATATTTTTCCGCCAAACCCGCCTCCCAGGAAAATCTGTTTCAGATGAACCTGTTCCTTTGGAATTTTCAGCGTATCGGCAACTTCCTGGCGTGTTCCGAAAGGTGTTTGCGACGAAGCCCAAATCGTCATTTTACCTTTTTCGAAAATTGCAGTTGCGGCATGAGGTTCAATGGAAGCGTGCGCTTTGTATCCATCGTGATATTCGTGTTCGAATAAAAATTCTGACTCCTTTTTACCTGTTTCCAAATTGCCGCCTTTGTGACGTTCCCTGCTGTTGGTGGCGGTTTTCAGAATATGGGCAAAAATGGTTTCATTGTCGGCTTTCGATGAAGGTTTTTCCCATTTGCATTGTATGGCCTGTAACGCCTGTTCAGCAATTTCGGGAGATTCGTGTAAAACGAAAATAAAATCGTCTTCGCGTTTTATCCTCACTCCCGGAATGGTTTCGGCAGCAGAAATATCAACCGAAATCAGTTTTGAACCATGTGCAGGTGGCCGTACTATTTTTGCATATAACAATCCGGGCAGCCTGATATCTGCGGCATACAGCGCTTTTCCGGTGACTTTCTGAAGTGAGTCGGCCCGAAGATAGGATTTACTGGTATATTTAAACTCTCCTGGTTTTTTCAGAACAGGTTTTTCACTTACCTGCTGTACGATTTTTTGTCCTTGAGTCAGTTCGGCATAGGTAATTTTTTTATCCTTATCGGATGCAACAAAAACCACCCCGTCTTCGGTTTTTAATTGTTCAACCGGAATACCTAATTTTTCGGAAGCCAGTTTTTTCAACACTTCCCGGGCTTCGGCAGCAGCGGCCCTGATAAGCGGGTCGTGGAAACGGGTGGTCATCGAACCCCAGGTTCCTGCATCATAAGGGCAAAGGTCGGTGTCGCCCATAATCATATCCACCTTGTCGAGGCTCACATCCAGTTCATCGGCCAGCACCTGTGCCAGCGAGCGGTTAATGCCCTGTCCCATTTCAATTTTACCCGAGAAACAATCCACACGCCCGTCTTCTTTTACCCGCAGATAGGCATTAAATGCAGGATAATCCTCTTCTTTCATTGCCTTATTCCCCGAGATAAATCCCAGTTGCGCAACCGAAAAAATAATGATAATCCCACCGCTTAAATTTTTCAGAAACTCACGCCGGTCAATCTGAACGGGCGGAGTATTCACATCGTGAAAATAAAACTGGTTAATTTTATCCGGTTTCATCGTTGCGGTTCTCCTTTCATCATTCTTGAGGCTGATTCAATTGCCCTGATGATTCGGGTGTGGGCCCCGCAGCGGCACAGATTTTCTTCCATTCCTTCAATGATTTGCTGGCGTGTAGGTTCAGGGTTTTTATTGAGCAAACCAACCGCGTTCATTATCATTCCCGGCGTACAGAAACCACACTGCAAGGCATCGTTTTCAACAAAAGCCTGTTGAACAGGATGCAGTTTTTCACCCTCGGCCAAGCCTTCGATGGTTACCACTTTGGCGCCTTCCACATCTTCCAGCGGGGTTACACACGAACGGGCAGGTTCGTCGTTAATTAACACTGTGCACGAACCGCAATAACCTTCGCCGCAACCATATTTTGTGCCGGTAAGGTTAAACTGGGTTCGCA
>Ga0100401_1004568_pt1 | contig 10257 bp, 5 predicted proteins | sample CryGeymeta201525_FD_80421 | JGI IMG/M metagenome (GOLD analysis project Ga0100401, IMG submission 80421) | Groundwater microbial communities from Crystal Geyser aquifers in Utah, USA - Crystal Geyser metaG 2015-25 | ecosystem: Environmental > Aquatic > Deep subsurface > Groundwater | place: USA...
CTTTTCTGACCTTTTCTCCATTAATCAGGAAATCGGGATTGTAATACTGGCCTTGTCCGGGCAGCACCATTGAAAAATCGAAACCCTGCGGAATTCCATCGAGGTGTATTTTTCCAATCATGGCGGTTTGATAACCGTTGGCTTGCATCAGTTTTGGGAAGTTGGGCTGGTCCCAGTCGAACGGGAACATGTTGTCAACTTTGCCATTTACAAAACTGTGTTTTCCGGTGAGCAACACCGCACGGCTTGGTGCGCATATGGAATTTGTAACACAGGCGCGGGTAAAAATTGCACCTTCTTCAGCCAGCCGGTCGATGTTTGGTGTTTTGTTCAGCCCGCTCCCATAAGCGCTGATTGCCTGGTAGGCGTGGTCGTCGCTCATAATAAACAGGATGTTGGGCTGCTGATTTTCCTGTTTTTGGGTTGAGCAACTGAATAGTGTGGTCGCAGCAAAAATCAGAACGATGGTAGTAAAGATGTTGATTTTCATAGAATATAGTTTTAACTGTTATGTGTTGATGTTGTTTTAAATTCAATCAGGAAACGAGATTTTAAATATCCGAAAAGAAAACAGTTTTAAAAAATGTATTGGTATTTTTTTAGTTGGGGAATATTAAAATGACTTAGTTGCACATTGTTCTTCAGCTAATGATAAATATTTAAAAAAAAACATTGTTTTTTCTTTCTAACGAAAATGTGAATATATTACACATTAAAGATATATCGCCCTTTATATACTTAAAAACAAATAAATATTTGCAAAACATATTAAAATTTTTTAATAAATATTTGCAATTATTAAAATATGATGTACATTGCGTTAAATTTCTTTAATTAATTTTAAATGATTTTAACGAAAGATATAAACAATATCAAGCTTTCTGGTAACGACTTGAAGAAGTACCGGCAAAAAAAGAAAATTTTGTACCTGTTATATCAAAATCATACCTTATCTGGTACTTCCATTGGCTCTAAAATTGGCGTTAGTTTTCCAACGGCCTTAACTTTACTCAACGAATTAACTGAATTGAACTTTGTTGAAACTTGTGGCACAGGTGCTTCCAGTGGGGGACGCAAACCAAATATGTACCGGCTTTCAGAAAATTCAATTTATGTTGTTGCCTGCGAACTTGGCCGGTACAAGGCTAAAATGACCATTTATAACTCACACAACCAACCGGTTACTTCAATTTTAACTTTTGAAACCAATATTGATGATAATGAACTGGTTGAGAAGATTTATGTGAATGCGCAAAACCTAATTCAGGAATTTAAAATTGATGAAAAACACATTCATGGAATAGGATTAAATATGCCTGGTTTAATTGACGAAAACAGCGGAATAAATCATACCATAAAAAATAAGGAATACAGAAATGTAAAACAACGTCTCGAAGCCAGGTTTGGCAAATTGGTTTATGTAAACAACGATGCCCGGATGCAGGCTTACGGCGAATATATTTTTGGAAAAGCCAAAGGTCATTTGAATGCAGTTGTGGTTAACTGGAACTGGGGGATTGGAATGGGGCTGATTCTTAACGGTAAGTTATACAATGGATCCACCGGATTTGCAGGCGAGCTTTCTCACACCAAATTTGTTGACGATGGCGATTTGTGTATTTGCGGTAAACGTGGTTGTTTGGAGACCGTTGCTTCATCTAATTTTTTGGTAAAAAATGCGGTTAACGGTATTAATGAGAATGTGGTTTCACAACTAACCCTTGGTTTTAAAAACAGGGTGGAGGAATTACAGCCCGAAGATGTAATAAACGCTGCCAAATTGGGCGACGAATTTGCCATTTCGTTGCTAAATAAAATTGGTTTGGCATTGGGGAAAGGACTTTCATTTACAATTCAGTTACTGAATCCCGAGATTATAGTTTTGGGGGGCGTTATTTCGCAGGCCAACCGGTTTGTTTTAACACCCATTCAACAATCGCTTAATAAATATTGTCTCGACAAGATTTCCTCAAATGTAAAAATAGTGATTTCTGAAAACTGGGAACAAGCCGGATTACTTGGGGTAAGCGCCATGTTATTCCAACAATTGTTTGGCGACATTTACAGTGAGCTTAAATATGAGAGTTTCTAATTAATAATTAAAATTAAATTTTATGCGAAAAATTCTGTTGATTTTTACGATGTTCATAGCGCTTATAGGAAGTGCTTATGCGCAACAGATTGTAACAGGTACTGTTACAGGAGATGATGGACTGGGGATTCCGGGGGCATCAATAGTCCAGAAGGGGACTACGAAGGGTACTATTACCAATGTAGATGGTAATTATACTTTAAGCGTTCCTGCGGATGCTGTTTTGGTTTTCTCTTTTGTAGGAATGACTACACTTGAAGAACCGGTTAATAATCGGACTGCAATCAATGTTGTATTGGGTGTAGATGCAATTGGAATAGACGAAGTTGTTGTAACTGCTCTGGGTATTCGACGAGAAGTTAAACAATTGGGTTATGCTATGACTGAAGTTTCGGGAGCGGAGATTGCTCAGACCAATACTGTAAGTCCTGTTCAGGCGCTTCAGGGTAAATCAGCGGGTGTAAGCATTGGTTCATCTGACGGTGGTTTGTTTGGAAATAGTAAGATTCAGGTACGTGGCGTATCTGTATTAAACTCCAACAACAACCAACCTATTTTTGTAATCGACGGGGTCATCGTTGAGAATGGAATCTCAAATGCCAGCGCTGACTGGAGTGCTAATTCAAACGATTTTGGTAACATTCTAAAGAACCTTAATCCCGATGATTATGAGTCTGTATCAGTTCTGAAAGGTGCTGCTGCAACAGCTTTGTATGGTTCTCGCGGTATTAACGGAGCCATTATCATTAAAAATAAAGATGGTAAAGGGAAAAGAGGGATTGGAGTGAAAGTGACTCAATCTGTTGGTATTGAAAGTGTTTACGGTGCGCCTGATTTACAATATGAGTATGGCCCGGGAACTCTTGCCGGTTATATTAGTTATGGAGAAAAAGATGCTAACGGGAATTACTACAAGTACGATGTAAATCAGGTTATTACACGAGACGTAAATGGAGTTCAGATGATGTCGAAGCTTGATTACGCAGGAGAACTTTTTTATGGGCCTAAATATGATGGCAGACCATTGGAAGATTTTGATGGGTCAGTTACAACTTATAATGGATTTCCAAATAACATGGTTGATGCGTTTAATACAGGAGTAAGTTCAAATACGGCATTAGCATTAAGCGGAGCAAATGAAAAGGGAAGTTTTTACCTTTCTGATTCATATAATTTAAGAACAGGCGTTATGCCAACAAATAAATTTGAAAGAAATTCTCTTTTGTTTAAAGGATCTTATAACCTTGCAAAATGGCTAATGGCTGATGCATCAATTTCGTTTACTTCTTCTGTGGCAACAAATCCTGCCAATGATTTTACTCAAAGTTTTGCTACAGGTGAGTGGCGTGGTTGGTACGATACAAACAAATGGAAAAAGAGAGAAGTTTATCAAGCGGCTCACGGTGGCGTTCCAAATTCAAATTATGGAGATTTGTACGGTAATGTTCCTGGTAATGGTACTTGGTTTTCATACAATTTAAATTCTGCTGTAAGAGAAGAACAGGTTACAAGGCCGATTGTTAAGTTAACCGCTAATGTTACCGATTGGTTATCAATTGGAGCAGAGGCAAGCATGAACCATTATTCCATATTTAGTGAGAACAAAAACCTGGGTCAGGGTTATGCCAATGAAGGCGGTTCATATTATTTAAGAAATGATCTTGACGTTAGTAAAACCGGAAAATTAACAGCAAATCTTAACCAAGACTGGGGCGATTTTACGACTAACCTGCTTGTTGGAGGTGAAATCTGGGATCAGAAAAAAGAATATACTTATACACAAACCGATGGTGGATTAATTGTGCCAGGTAAATTTTACATGGGAAATTCCAAAAGGACATTAGGCACTGGAGCAGGTGTTTATGGTACCAAACAAATTAATTCACTATATTATTTGGCAAGTATTGGCTGGCGTGATCAGTTATTCATTGATATTACAGGAAGAAATGACTGGTCTTCTGCCTTGGTTTATACCGATGGAACCGGGAATTATTCCTATTTCTATCCATCAGTAAGTGGTTCATGGATTTTTACTGAAAGTTTTGATTTACCAAACGCATTCTCTTTTGGTAAACTTCGGCTTTCATGGGCGCAGGTTGGTAACGATACCGATCCATATGCAATTAATAACGGATATGGATTGAGTTCAACCGAATTGGCCAACAGTCAGTTCATTTACGGCAATACAAAATCAACAACACTGGTTGATCCAAATATTAAACCTGAAAGAAAGAATTCTATTGAAGTAGGGTTGGATGTTCGTTTTTTCAATAACAGGTTAAGTGCTGATTTTGCATATTACGATGAAACAATTACCGAACAGATTGGTAATATTCCAATTCCGGCAGCTACAGGTTTTAACAGTATGTTTACCAATATTGGTACACTTACAAACTCCGGTGTTGAACTCTCAGAGAAAGTCGTTCCGGTAAAAACAAGGGATTTTACCTGGACATCAACATTTAATTATTGGAAAAACAAGACAATGATTTCTGATCTTAGGGATGAGGTTGGTGAATTTAAAAGATTAGGCGGTGATATTAACTATGGTAACTTCAGGGTAGGTTCAGTTGCTTTTGAAGATGGTGAATACGGTGTTTTAATGTCGGACAGCAAGCCTCTTGAAGATGATAACGGAAATAAAATTCTTACATGGAGAAGCGGACAAAGAGGCGCTGTTTTAACAAGAAGTTATACCAATGAGATTGTTGGAAAAGTTAATCCAGACTTCGAGGGCTCCTGGGATAATTCGTTCAACTATAAAAACCTATCGCTTTCAATTTTACTTGATGCACGTTTCGGCGGTCATATTGCTTCTTATTCAAACAGATATGGAACATCGTATGGTTACCTGGAAACATCACTGGTTAACAGGGATGCAGAGCATGGCGGTATAACCTGGACAAGTAAATATGCCGATACAAATGGTCAAACATTTTATGATGGTATGATTCCTGATGGTGTATTCGCTGAAAACCAGAAGGTTATTGCTCCGAGTGGTCAAGAGGTAAATGTTGGCGGAATGACTTATCAAGCGGCTTACGAAGCGGGTCATGTTGAACCAACACATGCCAGTTTGTACACCTATTTCACCAATTCATGGAGTGGTGGTGTTATCAATGATAATTGGTTTAACGAAGTAAAATACATAGCCATTCGTAACATTTCACTGGGTTATAATCTGCCTAAAAATATGGCGCAAAAAATTAAAGCACAAAATTTGTACGTTTCGCTTAATGCAAGAAACATTCGTTATTTGTATAATTCACTCCCCAACAACCTGAATCCTGAAAGTTTCAGGGGAACTTCAAGTAGCGATTCATTCAGGGAACGTGCTTTTATGCCTTATACGGCCACTTATACAATGACACTCAGTATTGATTTTTAAAATAATTCAAAAAATAGTAAATATGAAAACGAAATTTAAGATAGTGTTTGCACTGGTTTTTGTTTTAGCATGGGGGTGTGATAAGGATAAGTTCGCCGAACTTAATTCAAATCCCTCAACTTTATCAGAACCAGATCTGAGATATTCTATGACCAAGGCCATAGAGCAAATGTACAGCAACGATTATACAAATTGGTTTTACTCCAACTTTCAGTATATATATCCCTGGTCGCAGGTAACAACCATGCAGGGTGGGAATGAAGCTGATTTTAATGTAATGGGCCCTGCAGGTGGCCAGAATCTTTATGGTTCTCTTTTTCCGCAAACAATGGATGTTCGGGTGCGAATAGATGCAATGAGCGATGTGGATAAAGCAAATTATCAGGCGTTAAGAGCGCTAACTTATCCGGTTCAAATTGGGCCGGCAATTACTGTGACAGATAAAACCGGATCTCTGGTTTACACCGAAGCGGGTTTAGCTCCTTATACAAATCCACCTTTATTAACACCAGTTTTGGATAATCAGGAAACACTTTTTAATACATGGTTAGCTGAATTGGATGAAGCAATAATTGCACTGTCAACATCGCAAAATCAATTTGCAATGGGAAATCAGGACATTATTTATGGCGGAGATTATGGAAAATGGGCAAAATATTGTAACCTTCTGAAATTAAAAATTGCTGCAATGCTTATTAATAAAGACAGAGCAAAAGCTCTAAAAATTGCAGAGCAAGTAGCAAGTTCAAGTGCCGGTTACATGAATGAATTAAATGATGATTACATTTACAGCCGGGGTGTTAAATATTATGGCACAGGAAACGGGATGTGGATTGGTTATGGAAGCAAAAACCTGATTGAATATCTTAAAGAAAATAAAGACCCAAGATTACGCTTTATTTTTGAAAAGAATCATTTTAATGGAGAAGTAATTGATGCATTTATTAAAACAGAAACTGCACTGCCTCCATACATTGCACCGTATGTAAAACTGGACAATGAAGGAAATTTTGCAGGTTGGAATGAACCCGGAGAACCTTGGGTACGTTTTTATGGGGCACCTTTATCGCCCGATGCAACTCAGGATCCTGCCAATGAGGTTTATTTCAATCAGGGTTTGTTTAATAAAATAATTCTTAACGGAAGTGAGAAAACGTATGCCGCTACTTCATTGTATTCGGAGAAACTCACACGGACCACATATAATTACACATACCCAACTAAACCCGGAGGTAGAGTTCTGGAATTAAAAGATAATGATCCACCACTTAAAGTTATACTTGGAAGCTCCGCTGAAACAAATTTATACCTTGCTGAATTCAAACAATTGGGTGCAAACCTTCCAAAGAGTGCTCAGGAATATTTTAATTGGGGTGTTGAGTTATCAATTCGTCGTGCTGATGCATTGGCAAAAAATAACCAAATGCCTTATTATGATGGTGACCCTGTTTATACCAACTCGATCGAAGTTGAGGCTGGAGCGACAAAACTAAGGGATGGTGAGATAGCTGCTTTATTGACTCAACCATCATATAACCTTAGTGCTGATGCACTGGAAAAAATTTATATACAACAGTATATTAATTTTATGAACACACCTGAAGATTTATGGACAACTGTGCGTCGTTCAGGTATTCCTAAAAAAGGCAGTTCTTACCTGGCTTGGGAAAACTTTACAATATCTGGAAGTGAGGCTGCAATACCGAGAAGATTTGTAGTTGGAACACCTACTGAAGATGATCTGAATTATGAAAATATGATGAAAGCAGTTCAGGAGCAAGGTTTTACAACGGGTGATCCAAGTCCTTCACTTCTTAGCACCGAAAGATTGTGGTTTGATAAAGAGAATCCGGCGTATGGAGCTGGTCCTAAGTAACTGGATGTTGAGATTTTAATATTTACAGTATTAATAATCAATTCAATATTTTCAAAAAATGTGAAGAACCGCCTCAATTTTGAGGCGGTTCTCACATTTACTCAAATTTAATTTATTCATTGTTTATCTTTAATATGCCGGAGAGTTGTTCTAATTATTCTAAAAATGAAATTAATACTATGAGTTTAAGATTTTTGAAACAAATCATGCTAATTTCAATACTAATATTACAAAGTATAATGACCAATTCTCAGGGGAGAAAAATTGATGGCAGAGTAACAATAGCCGAAAAATATGGCATTAATAAAGCATCAATAATTGTCGGCAGTACAAAAGCCGAAACCTTTTCCGATACATCCGGGTATTATTCGATAACCTGTAATGATGACGATAAAATTACATTCAGTGCAAATGGTTTTTATTCTGAAAAAATAAATCTCAGAAAAATACAAAAGTCGGATTCGCTAAATGTTGACTTAAAATTAAAGAAGGGCGATAAAAATTTCGCGTATGCCACAGGTTACGGGCATATCGATGAGGAAAGATTGTCTTATGCAATTAAACATTTTGAATCGCAAACCGATTACAGCGGCTATAAATCGATTCTCGAAATAATTGAAGGAAGGACAACTGGTGTTACAATTCGTCGAAATACAATCGAAATTCGTGGTACTTCTACTCTCAATGGAAATACTCCAGCGCTTCTGGTAGTTGATGGTACAACAGTCGAATTTTCAACTTTTAGCAATATTCCGCCATCCCAGATTAAAACTATTGATGTTTTAAAAGGTGCGGCTGCTTCTGCCAGATACGGGTCGAGAGGTATGGGTGGAGTAATTGTTGTTGTCACTAAATCAAAGAATTAAAATTGATCCTGACTTACATAATTACAAAATGTTAAAATCAATAAAAATCATAGCGCTATTATTTGCTGTTTCAATATTTGTTACGGGTATTAAAGCAAATGAAAAAACGCCTCAAAAAATAAAGGTCATTTATAAAACAATTATTAATGGGGAAGAACGTGGCAGAGGAGGAAAAAATACACTCATTGCCACTCCTGAATTTTCGAAATTCTTTACTGATATGTCCGGAATTAATTTAATTCCGGAAACACCCAAAGAAGTTAGTTACATTGACTATTTATCTAAAAAAACATACCAGGTAGCCGAACTGCCGAATGGGACAAAAGTATATACCGATTCCGAATTTGCGGAATACCCGGAAATTACTCTCACCGATGAATCGGAGAACATTATGGGGTATAATTGCAAAAAAGCTCAATCAGTGCTGCGTTCAAATAATATTGAAATTTGGTACACTACCGAACTTAATGTAAAAGGTACACCAATGATGAGTTCCGGCATTGTAGATGGGTTGGTTTTAAAAATTGTTCGTAATGGAAACTATGCTTTGGTCGCTTCAGATATTGAAGTTTTAAAACAAGGTGATGAATCAGGCATTATTCCTGAAAACCTTGGAGAAAAGGTTGATCAGGCTTTGTACAGATATAAAATAACCAACAGTTTTGTAACCTCTGTTAACATTTTTAAAGATGAACAAATTAGCTGGGGTAATCCTTTTGAAAATCCCGAAGGTGAACAATCAGGGAAAATCTATCATTTTGCCGGTGGTACAATTATAGCTAAAAAGGTTAAATTGCCTCAAATAACTTCTGATTATCAGATTTTTGCAGAACTTACTCAGTATTCAAATGGCGATGCATACGATCGCACCGGTTCCGTTTTTATCATTTCCGAAGAAAAGGAAAAGTCTTTTTTTGATGCTCTTCAAAACGGTGTAAAAACAGTACCGGCATTTAGTGCTGCAAATGGGAAAGAGTATTTTTGCACCGTTTCAACTCCCGATTACTCTCCGGCTGTTGAATTAATCCGGTTTTTTACGCCTTTTGGTGTTAATCATTTTAACGAATCGGTTCAGGTTTATGGACAACAGTGGGAGAAAAATTCGTATTACAAACAGGAAATAACAGAACTATTACCTCTGCTGCAAAAGGAAGTTTGGATTGGCGTTTTTATTGGAAATTACGATAAAGGAGGACATAAAGTAAGCCTCAATTTAAAATATTACCCGGGAAATCAAATTGTTAGGGAGGATAAGGATGATAAACAAACCTGGATTTTTCCCTTATTCAATACCCTCAATATAATGGAAATGGCCGGACAGGAATATGGAACCATGTTTGAAAATGATTCTCTTGAAATTGAATTCGAAGTTCCTGAGGGAATAAAAAATATTTATCTGCGCTACCTTTCAACTGGTCATGGCGGTTGGGATGGTGGCGATGAATTCAACAAAAAAGTAAATTCAATATTTATTGATGAAAAATTGGTGCACAGTTTTATCCCCTGGAATTCTGATTGCGGAGCATTTCGCAAATATAACCCTGCTTCAGGGAATTTTTGGAATGGTTTATCATCCAGTGATTACAGTCGCTCAGGTTGGTGTCCCGGAGAAGCAACTAATCCAGTATATTTTCCCCTTGATAATTTGAATTCCGGAAAGCACAAGTTAAAAGTAGCCATTCCACTTGGTAAAAGCGAGGGGGGTAGTTTTAGTCATTGGAATATTTCAGGTGTATTGATAGGGGAAAAATAGTTTTTGGTTTCTTTTGGTTTCCTTAGTTTAGTTTTAAGTTAGAAAAGTGGGCAATGAAAATTGCCCCTTTGTTTTTATAAAGGGTTTTAATACATTTGATTTTTCACCAACTAAATTTTAAATTATGAAAAATCTTTTTTTGTTTCTAATCGCACTTTTTGTTTTTAGTTGCCAGCCCAAAGCGCCCGAAAAATTCGAAGTTTTCAGGGGTACAAACATTGCCCACTGGTTGTCGCAAAGCCGCACGCGTGGTGTTGATCGCGAGTTGTTTTTTACCAAAGC
>Ga0100401_1004577_pt1 | contig 10245 bp, 7 predicted proteins | sample CryGeymeta201525_FD_80421 | JGI IMG/M metagenome (GOLD analysis project Ga0100401, IMG submission 80421) | Groundwater microbial communities from Crystal Geyser aquifers in Utah, USA - Crystal Geyser metaG 2015-25 | ecosystem: Environmental > Aquatic > Deep subsurface > Groundwater | place: USA...
ATCAACAATCAGTTTTGAATGTTCTTTTATGAATTCGATATCAAATGCATCATGATTGGTGGTGAGAATAACACAATCGGCATTTTGTAAATTTTCAGCATTCAGCAGAACGGATTTAAGAGAAGTACCATGGTGTGTTTTTACGTCAGGAATATGCGGATCATTATAACTCACTAAACCACCTTTTTGAATTACAGTATCCATAATCTCCAACGCTGGTGATTCGCGTTCATCATCAATATTTGGTTTGTAAGCTACACCAAGAAACAGAATACTGCTTCCATTTACCGCTTTTTTATGGCGGTTGAGGGCGGTAGCAATTTTAATATACATGTAATGTGGCATACGCATGTTAATATGCCCGGCTGCATGAATCATACTGAGATCGAAATCGAAACGTTTGGCGATGTGCTCCAGGTAGAATGGATCGAGTGGGATACAATGTCCGCCAATACCGGGACCGGGGTAAAATGCCTGAAATCCGAAAGGTTTGGTTTTTGCTGCCTCGATGACTTCCCAGATGTTGATGTCCATTTTCCCGGCAAGCAAAGCCAACTCATTGATTAAACTGATGTTTACCAGTCGGTAGGTATTCTCAAGAATTTTAACCATTTCGGCAACCCTTGGCGAACTCACCGGATAAATATCGTCGATGGCCCTTTTGTAGAGCGCCATTCCAATTTCAAGTCCTTCGGGTGTCATTGCACCGAGTACTTTAGGAGTGTTTTTGGTATGAAATGTTTTATTTCCGGGGTCAACGCGCTCAGGGGAGTATGCCAGCCAAAAGTTGGTGCCGTGTTTAAAGTTTAAAGTTCCGGGTTCAGAGTTCAAAGATTGAGATTCGTGGATATCAGCCGCTAAATGGTTTTCCTGTCTTGCTACTTGTGTCTGTTTGTCCTGTGTCTTGAAGAAAGGATTGTTTCTTGAGGATTCTTCAATCAAGGGGAGCATAAAATCTTCGGTTGTTGTGGGGTAGGTGGTGCTTTCCAAACTGATGAATGTTCCCGGTTTCATGTGTTGCCCGATAGCAATGCATGCTGATTCGATGTAACTCATATCGGGTTTGCGGAATTTGTCGAGGGGTGTTGGTACACAAATTATCAATGCATCACACTCCTTCATTTTTGAGAAATCTGTGGTAGCTTCCAACTTTACCCTGTTCACAACTTCCCGTAAAACAGCATCACGAATGTCTTTTATGTAGTTTTCTCCTGAATTGATTTTCTTAACTTTGGCTTCCGATCTGTCGAAACCAATTACTTTAACACCAGCTTCAGCGAAGTTTACTGCAAGCGGGAGACCAACATAGCCAAGGCCAATAATGCCAACTACTTCATTGTTTGTTGAGATTTTGGAAAGGATTTGTTGTTTATAGTTCATCGAATTATTTGTGTTTTTATGTTAAACATTAAATTAAATCTTATTTGATTTGGCTTTCGCTAACTATTTATCCGATTTATATTGGTTTCTCAAAAATTTTGTCCGGAAATTTGTGCATCAATTTCAATCTGTTTTCAATTGCTTTCCAATTACAGGAATTATTTTCTGCCATTTTAATGGGTTCATTAAAATTGATGTCTTCATAATACAACAATCCTTTTAACGGCATAATGGGATTACTCATATACTTCTGTTCATAAGCAGCAAGCATCTGATTTAACGAAATTTTATATGAGAGCTCAGCAATATCAATAAAATCCTTCAATCTGGTTCCATTTCCTGATATTGCATTTAATTTCATAGCTGCAATATCCATCACACTTGCCAACCTTATGTTTTCATGGATAAATTGTTTTTGCAACCAGGGATATTGATGTGTAATTAAATCCAGTTGTATTCCATCAATTTCTCCTTTTAAAGTATTGTTGGCAATGAAATCGAGTTCGAAATTGTAATTCACTCGTAAGTAATCTCCCAGAATAATTGATTCAAACGGTTCAACGGAGAACAAATCGATGTCAACACTAATCCGATGCCCTAATTGAAGCGCCAAAGCTGTTCCTCCAACCAAAACAAATTCTTTTAATGCAGTGTCATTCATTAATTTTATCAGGAGTTCCAGTGTTGGTTTTTCAACTGTTTCCTTGTGTAGCATTTCAACTCTTCTTTTTTAATATCAAAAACGGAACAAACAAATGCCTGGTCTTTATTGTTTAAATAGGGTATTTGCCTGATAGATTCTTTAACACCCTGCAATTCATAAATGTTAAGAATTGCATAAAAGTCGTTCATTCTTCCACGCTCAATGACACGCTGAACAATAACATTTCGCATTTTATGCCAATCAATTTTATCTGTTTCGTATTCCCATAAAAGTGATTTTCGAATTCTGGATTCCTTGTATAATTTGTATTTTTCGAAAAACATGGAAAAATTATATTTATAATGTAGGCATTTGTATTTCTTTTGAAGAAAAATATTTGTATTAAGAAACAGGTTCCTCGTTCCATTTGGTTTTAATGGTTTGGATGAATTGTTTTCCGAAAATCCAACCAATGCCAATTACACCGCCAAGAAATGTCCAGATAACCAGAATCAAAGGGCGGTTTGGTTTCGATTTTTCCATGGGAACAGTGACCGGCTTGACAATTGAAAAAACAGGAGTATTTTCTTTAACTGTAATTGTTGCCTGTTCAAGTTGTTGCGCCAATTGAGAGTAAACTTCGAATGCCAGTTTGTATTCGTTTTGCAGCCTTTCTCCTTCGATACGAGCCATTGCCGAAGTAATATTTTTGTTGCGGTCGCTAAAGGCTGCAAGGTTGGCTTGTGCCTGTTCAAAATCTTTTTTCTTTTCAGCGTGGCGTTCATTTATAAAATCCAACTGGGCCGAAGCTTTCTTTATTTTGAATTCGGTGATGTATTTCTGAAGCAATAATTGAGCTTTGTGCGCAACCTGAGCCGCCAGTTTTGGATCGTGGGCAATTGCATTTAAAACCACATATCCTTCTTTGTCATTGGTTTCGAGTGTAACCTGTTCAGACAGTATTTTTCGGATGGCTTCCTGATCTTCTGTTAGGGCAATGGGTGAAGCAAACAGACTATCGCCTGAGATAGCAGGATCAGGTTCCGGCTGTTTTGATTTCAAAGCTCCTATGATAACACCTGGCAGTCCGATTGTATATTTTTTTACCGCAGAGATTATGTTTATGCCAGCATAATCTTCAGTAAAATACTCATATATCGAAATGGGTTTGTCTATCCCTTCAACTTTGAATGGAGTCTCCATTAACTCAAGCTGAAAGGGAACACTTTGAACAATTTGCGGATAAATGTAAGGCGAAAGTTCACTGGTTTCCATGTTCATATCGAGGTTAAACCCAGCCATGGCTGCCAGCGATGAAAGCCCACCCAGTTTGGATTTATTATTCGAAAGTTGTGGAACCAGGGTTGAAGAGGCGGTAAATTCTTTTGGGGATAACAGGGCCACCAGCAAACCGATTATCATAAAAAGGATTACGGTTTTGATAATGAATTTTCGTTCGTCCCATATTGTTTTTGCCAGGGCGATGAGATCGATTTCATCATCGTCAACCTTGGTTTTGTTTTTTATTTGTTCAGTCATCATTTATTTAGCTGGAATTTTGTTTTTTGATGAATAACCATCCCGAATTCGTTTAAATTGCAGGATTGATTTTTATTTTGTCAGTGACACAACGGTGGCAATTGAAACAGCCAAAGATGCAAGTACGCTGGCAAAAGCGAGCCATCTGCCTGAATCACCTGCTTTTTTCTCCGGTTTTTGAGGAACTATAATCTGGCTGCCGGGCTGTACTTTAGGGTAACTTTTTACAATAAAGCTTTTTGTAACAGCAGTTGTTCCGTTGGCATAACGTACATAAGTTTTCTTTTTGTTGGCATCGCTGTTAAACCCCCCGGAACGATTAATATAGTATTTGGCCGATTTCCCTGTTTCGAAGGTGACAGAAAATGGATTCTGAATACTTCCAGTAATTTTTACTGTTTGCATAAATTCTGGAATAAAAATCCGATCGCCGTTGTTTAAAAAGAGATCTGCTTCACTACCCGGATTATTTATAATTTGGTTCAGGTCTATGGCTACCTGTTCTGTTCCCAGTTCATCGGTAAAACGTTGCAGAGTAGCACCATTGATATATGCCTGGGGAGTTATCCCGCCGGCCATTTTAAGAAGGTCGGAAATGCGTTGTCCATTTCTGCTAATTGCAAATATGCCGGCGTATTTTACTTCTCCGGTAATTGATGCGGAACCTTGTTTCCGGTATCCCGGGGCTCTCCGAACATATACCTGATCGTAAGGTTCGAGTATAAAATCAGAACCATTTGATTTAAGATCGCGTGTGGCACTGGAAGTATAAAGATGAACCAGCGTATCGGTTAATCGGGATTCTTCCTTGTAACTTAGTCGTCGTGCAATTTCAATAAAGCTACTATCGGCTCCCTCTGTAAAACCATTGGCAAGATATAGTGCATCGTACAATTTCATGTTCTCCATATAATTGAACTGAGCTGGATTTTTGACTTCGCCTGCCACCGAAATCGTTGGAATTTCTTTTAATTGAACACGTGATTTAATGTTTACGATATCTTCTTTTTTTAGTGGAAAATCACCTAATCCATTTAATACATCGGTAGTATTAAACTTGATAAATGTATAGGTGCGGTCTGGTTTTACCCTGATTACATGACCCGTTTCGAGTGCACCTTCGCGCAGTCCGTTGGCCAGATAAATAGCATCGGCAACTGTTATACTGTCCATGAAGGGAAATGTACCTGGGGTCATCACATGCCCTGCAATCGTAACCGTGTTATTTTCCATCATCTGGAAATTTGATTTAATGGATACAACGTCTTCAGGAAACAAAATATAATCACCGGCTCCGGAAATTACATCGTCAAGAGTGAAAGTAATAAGTTGTTGGGTTAAATCGGGATTATACCTAATGATGTGACCACCCTTTAAATAAGCATCGGGAGTTATACTATCTGCTTTACTAATCAGATCCGACAACCTCATGTTTTCCTGCCATTCATATTCACCGGGTCGGGTTACAGATCCTGATATAGTAACCCGGTTCTCAAACTTATCTTCTATCGGTTTATTTCTAACTTCATCACCATTTTGAAGAATATTGCTACCGGCTTCGGTCAAGGGAACATCAATAATTTTTGAACCTTGCTGGGTTTTTCTGTAAATCTGTAATTTCGATAAATAGGAATTAACTGTAAAACCCCCTGCAAAGCGGATTAATTCATTCAGATTTTCACCTTCTTTCATTTCAAAAAGTCCATTACGTTTAAATTCTCCTGTTATTTTAACTCTTTTTTCAACTGGTGGGACAAAAATTATATCACTCTCCTTTAACAGAATATTATCAGAAGGATCTGCATCGACAAGGAATTTATAAATATCGATGGTTTTAAAAACTTTGTTATCGCGAATAATTTTTATGTTACGAAAAGAGCCAATGTTGTTGGGGCCACCAGATAAATACAGCGCATTAAAAGCTGTGGCTGTAACCGGTAATGTGTATGTTCCGGGTGAACCAACTTCGCCAACCAGGTTTACCTGTATAGAACGCAGCTGTCCCATATTTACTTGGGCAAATGTTTGAGGATTGATGCCGCCCATATCGGCATAAATGGAAGTTAGCCTCTTGATAATTTTATTTTCAGCATCATCGAAAGTTGCTCCTGCTATATAAATTGGTCCAACATCAGGTATAGTAATTTGTCCGTTTTTGTTAACTGTAAGTTGGTAGTTTTGCTGTGAATTTCCCCAAATATTAATGATAATCTGGTCGCCAATACCAATTTCGTAATTTTTAGGAGTTTGTATATTCAGGCTTGGTTCAAAAGTAAGATTATTGCTGTTAAACAGATAATTTCCAAATACACTTCCTGTAGTATTAAATGTTCCGCTCCGGGTAGATTTTTCTTCTTCTTTTTTCTTTTCTTCCTGGGGCAATTCATCCAATTGTCTAACTGCATCCTGCACCGGATCGGAAATAACTTCTTGATTTGAAGGGGTTGAACTGCCGGCATTATCTCCTCCCTGAATGCGGTTTTCGAAATCCTGAATTTGCTGCTCTGTTGCCCCTTTTTGCCGTGCAAGGTTGGCGGCATCTTGTGTTGAAAGTCCTGCATCCTGCATCGCCTTTTGGGCTTTTTGAATATCGGACTGCGGGACTGATTTCACATCGACCGATTTTACATCCTGAGCAAAAACAATATTGCTGCTCATTAATGCGAAGCCAAAGAAAATGAAGAACTTAAATCTGAATTGCATATAGGTTTAATTTTAAATTGTTACTGGATGCTGGATGCTGGATACTGAAATGTCATTAAACCTTAAACATATACTTTTCTTCAAAACACTTTACAAATTCCCTGATTCCATTTTGAATTGAAGTATTTGGTTTGTATCCAAAATCGTCTTTCAGTGCCTGCACGTCGGCAAAAGTTTTAAATACATCACCGGGTTGCATTGGTAGAAATTCCTTAATTGCTTTTTTCCCAAGTGCAGATTCCATTGTCTCGATAAAATCAAGCAGTTTTACAGGGTTGCCATTCCCAATATTGTAAATAGAGTAGGGTGTTGCTGGTTGCTTGTTTCTTGTTTCTTGTTGCAGACTGCCCGGTGATGTTGATTCAATAATACGTATTATCCCCTCAACAATATCGTCAATATAAGTAAAATCGCGTTCGAGATTACCGTTGTTAAAAACCTTGATTGGTTTCCCGTTTGAAATTGCGGTGGCAAAAAGAATAGGAGCCATGTCAGGACGTCCCCAGGGACCGTACACTGTAAAAAAACGTAAACCGGTGGTGCGAATATTGAATAAATGGCTGTAAGTATAAGCCATTAATTCGTTGCTTTTTTTAGTTGCTGCATATAAACTAATTGGATTATCGACCGGGTCGTTTACTGAAAGCGGCATTTTGGCGCTGTTGCCATAAACGCTGGAAGAACTGGCATAAACCAAATGTTGTATTTTGTTATGTCGGCAAGCTTCCAAAATATTCATAAAACCAACAATATTGCTGCTAATGTAAGCGTGAGGATTTTCCAGACTGTAACGCACCCCAGCCTGTGCGGCAAGATTACACACTACATCGAATTTTTCGGTTTGAAACAATTGGTTCAGTTCATCCCTGTCCTCCAAATTCATTCGGTAAAATGAGTAATTTGGATATACTGAATTACGATTTTTTAAATGCCATTTTTCCGCATCGGAACAAATTCCCGTTTGGTCAAGCCTGTCGAATTTAAGTTTTGTATCGTAGTAATCGTTGATATTGTCAATTCCAACTACAGTTTTGCCCTTTTCGAGGAGTTTTTGGGCAAGGTGAAAACCAATAAAACCGGCAGTACCGGTGACCAGAATCTTCATTTTTATTATTTTACATTATTTGTCTATGGTCCAAATCAATAGTGCCGGCTTATCTTTAAAGAAGTCGGCCATTTGGTTTTTGGTAAGTATTAAATATCGAATTTTTCTAACAATCAGGTTTTCTGCCCTGGTAACCAGCGATTCAATGTAGGTTGTTTCAATATTTCTTCCAACCAACACCAAATCGATGATTTGTGAATCTATTCCTCGTGCAAAGTCTCCAGTGATATATGCTGCTTCAAGATTTCCAATCTGATTAATCACCCTTTCGATTAACTGATCGATACCCACAGAATTCTTAACAATGTTGTTGATATCTTTAAAAAGGGGATGACTTGTGTTTGCGCTGAAATACTTTTTATTTCCTGAAACTTCAGATTTTAACAAATCGGCATTTTCCAACCGGTTTAGCTCAATCCTGATGGCATTGGATGATTCTCCAAATTCCTGTTCCAGATTTCGTAAATAGCTTTTTGTATTGCTATTCAAAAAAAATTTGAGCAGCAGTTTTACCCTTGTTTTAGAAGTAATAATTGAATCGAGCATGTACCTGATATTATTCTCAAAAAGTTTTAAAAGTGCGGAAAACAGATAAATCCGGTGAATTTTAAAGTATCTTTTTAAACTGGAAATAACAGCTTCGCTCCCTCAGTTACATTTTAATAATGTGTGAGCAGAAGCTTATTTTTTTTAATTAAATGAGTAACAAATGTACTCATTAATTGCATAAATCCTTATATTGAATTTAGTTTTAAAGTAGTAGGTAAAAGAAATAAGATTGATTTAATGATTTACTCTAAAACACTATTTACATTACAGCTAATGTTTTATATTAAATTGACAATCAAAATTACCTAGAAAAGGGCAAAAATCCTGAATTTGAAGATCTGCTTTTTTTATTTTTTCTCCCACCACCTGATTTACTGAAATTATAATAAATTCCAATTTTTAATTCAGTGTACAAACCTATTAACTCAAGTCGGCTACCGGTAAGGTCAAAATTGTGCATCACATCCAAAAAATCGTAGTTCACCATATTGAAATCGATGGCGGATACAAGGTAAAATTGTGATGCTATCGATGTTTTAAAACCTATTCCGATAAAATAAACCGGGGTTGATAATTTTGTGTATCCTTCTGTCCCTTTTCCAAAAAGCAAATCATTATCAGGAGCGTCGATGTATTTAAATTTTGAGTTGTAATTTAAATAACCGGCACCGGCCCGAATAAAAGGTATGAAAGCCGATTCTGAACCAGCCGGTTTGAAGAAGTAACGAAAAAAGAAGTTCTGTCCAATTAATATATTTACATATTCCACCGGTTCTGTTATTTCCGAAGGGATACCTTGATGAAACCCCTCAGCCGAAAATTCAGGTGAGGATGTACTGCCTTTTAAACTGGTATATCCATATTCACTACCGATTTCCCAATGATTACTGATGTTTTTCGAGATTTCAAATGCTGAGGCAAAACCGGTTTTATTTCCAAATTCATTAATTAAATCCGAGAAATCATAAGGTATTTCACCTAAAAGCTTTGAACCCCCAAATTTTACGCCCAGGTTTATTCCGCTTTCTGCAAAATTCTGGGAATAAACTGTAATATGAAAGTGAACCAGTATGAGGATGAATGTCAGATATTTAAAGTAAAGTTGAATCAATGACTTTTTACTTAATTTTTGCTTAACAAAAGAAGTGATTTTTTGATCATAAAAGCAAATGTGTTTTCAGGATTTTACAGTAATATGTACACACTGACTGTGAATAAAAATGACGATAAAAAATAATTTTTAAAAATAATGACCGTTCCTAAACGAAAGGGAACGGTCTTTCAAATATTGCATACTAAGAATAACAGACACTCTTTAATTCTTTTCAACATAACCGGCTATCCAATTGCCCACTTCAGAGGTTTTGTATGACTTTCCCTCTGCAATGTCCACGGTAACATAACCTTCTTCCAATGAAGCTGCTACTGCTTCGCGAATTACTTTGCCCTCGTCCATCAAACCGAACGCGTATTCAAACATCATGGCGGCCGAAAGAATGGTTGCTATCGGGTTGGCAATATCTTTTCCGGCTGCCTGCGGGTACGAACCGTGAATGGGCTCGAAAACCGAAGTGTGGATTCCAATGGAAGCCGATGGTGATAACCCGAGTGACCCTGTTATTACGCTGGCTTCGTCGGTTAAAATATCGCCAAACATATTTTCGGTAACCATTACATCGAAGTTTTTTGGCCACTGAATAATTTGCATCGCCGCGTTATCAACAAACATAAATTCGGTTTTAATGTCGGGATAATTTGGCGCCATTTCCTGCGCTACTTCGCGCCACAAACGCGAACTTTCCAAAACATTGGCTTTATCCACCACTGTAAGTTTTTTATGGCGTTTGGCTGCAAACTGGTATGCCAGCACCAAAATCCGTTCTATTTCTGAGCGGGTGTATGTACAGGTATCGAACGCCGTATTTCCGTCATCTTTCCGTCCTTTTTCGCCAAAATAAATACCGCCAGTGAGTTCACGGATGCACACAAAATTAGCTCCTTCAACCAACTCGCGTCGCAGTGGGGATTTGTGCAACAGCGATTCGAAGGTTTCCACCGGACGAATGTTGGCATATAATCCCAGTTTTTTGCGCATGGCCAGCAATCCCTGTTCCGGGCGAACAGGCGCTTTCGGGTTGTTGTCGAATTTTGGGTCGCCAATGGCCCCAAACAATACGGCACCCGACCTCATGCACAATTCGTGGGTTTCGGGAGGGTAGGGGTCGCCAACTTTGTCGATGGCGCCTGCGCCGGTTAACCCGTATTCGTAACTTAAATCGTGATTGAATTTTTTGGCAACGGCTTTAATTACTTTCATGGCCTGTTC
>Ga0100401_1004583_pt1 | contig 10239 bp, 9 predicted proteins | sample CryGeymeta201525_FD_80421 | JGI IMG/M metagenome (GOLD analysis project Ga0100401, IMG submission 80421) | Groundwater microbial communities from Crystal Geyser aquifers in Utah, USA - Crystal Geyser metaG 2015-25 | ecosystem: Environmental > Aquatic > Deep subsurface > Groundwater | place: USA...
CCCATGCCGCTCATAATTACCTGCGGCTCCATATTGTACGGCGAAGGTTGAAGTTGCTGCCTGCTCGCAAGAATATAATTCATAATCAATGGTCGGGTTGAATTGCCATTCAGATAGCTGCCGACAAAGTCATGACCCCATGTATCGGCATTTCCTCCGGTCGTGGTGTTTGTCGCATTGGCCGTAAGCGTGTTGGGCCACAGAGCGGCAATCACCACATCTTCAATGGCTGTAACATGCAGACCATTGATGCTCGCCACTCGAATATCCGGCGATGCTACCGCCACGATGCCCACGCTGTTCCCCCATTCAGGCTTCTGCGCCGCCAGCGCATCGTAGGCCCTGTTGGCATAGAAGTTCCCCTGCGAATGAGCCACGATCACCACCCGCATCCCCTTGTTGAGCAAGGCCTTATAGCCGGGCTGTTGTTGCAGATTGGCTGGGTCGCCGGATAGCTGCTTCTGAAGGTCCGGATCATTCACATAAGCCGTCGCATTCGTTGCCACCGCAATATCCTGCATCAAGGTGCTAAACCATGCCGGAGCGCCCGGCAAACCTCCCGCCCACCGCCAGAACATGGCATAAGTCGCCGCCTGCTTCTGCACGAATGCCTCATGCAACTGCGCCAGCCCGGAAAGAGAACCCAGACCCGCCGCACCACCATTATCGGCATAAGCCAAATAGAACTCAAATTCAGACAAGTATTGGGATGCTTGGAAGTACCCTCTGATTGTAATTTCTAACTTTACAAGCGAATCGTCTGCGGCCTTTTTATCATTGTACATTCCATTGCTGAACACAATCGCCGACTTCGACTGGCAAACGCCAGCCTCCGCATGAGTGGGCAATGCATGGATGGAGAGCAGCAATAGCGCGAATAAAATCAGTGATCGAAACATTTTCATTATCCCCCCCCCCCCCTCAATTCGGCATTACATCGGGATCAAAATTGCAGCCTTTTTTCCAGTCTGCATAATCCATTCCCTTGAACATACTCCCGCTCAACTGATGATCAGCTTGCAGCCACGCTTGTGATCGCAAAGCTGAATTCAGGAATATCGCTTTATGCTCGGAACTAATCGTAGAAAATATTCCGCCTTGAATATACGCCAAGCATCTAGTGTCCTTCCCCATTTGAATGGCATGCATCATCGATTTAGCGGGATCTACCGCATCCAAAATAAATTGTTGCATCGTAATTGTCATTTGGGTTAATGAAGCCCTTGTCTTCTGAGAATTCGGATAGGTCAGAGCAATCCACCGCTGCACATCGTCGCGCACGCCATCGTTGTCGGAGTCGATGCCGGCCAGCGTCGCCTGTCCCGCAAGGCCTGGATCGGGCGGCAGTCCGGCGAGGACACTTCTGTCATTCACCGTCACCGTCTGCATGACCGTGGCACTGTTGCCGTTGGCATCGGTGGCTGTCCACGTCACTGTCGTGATGCCAATCGGGAAGGATGCCGGCGCATTGTTGCTGATGATGATGGGAATAAATGCATCCATCGCCGTAGCAATTCCGATGGCGACGGCAGTCGGCTGACCTGTAGCCGAATCCACTGTCACCGCTGCCGGAGCCGTCACAAGCGGAGGCGTGGTATCCTGCACGACGACGTTTTGCGTTGCCGTCGCCAAATTACCCGCCGCATCGGTTGCGGACCAGAGCACCTGTGTAACACCCAGAGGAAATGCTGAGGGGGCATTGCTGGTAGGGGTGAGGGAGCCGTCCACGATATCGTTAGCGCTAACAATCCCTAGATTCACCGAGCTTTGCGCTGCCACAGCCTCCACCGTAACCGCTGGCTGCTGCATGGAAATCAACGGTGGTGTGGTATCGGTAATGCTCACCGTTTGCGTCGCAGTACCAACATTCCCCGCTGCATCGGTGGCTGTATATGTAACTGTCGTTACGCCGACAGGAAAACCTGCTGGTGGTGCATTGTTCGAAACGGCGAGCGCGCCACTAACAGCATCCGTGGCGGTGGCGGTTCCCAACGCCACAGGCGTGATAGCGGCTGTAGCTTCAGCAGCCACAGACGCAGGAGACGTCACCACAGGAGCAGTCGAATCTATCGCTGTCACGGTAACAAGCTGGCTTGTCGTAGCACTGTTGCCATGTGCATCCGTGGCTGTCCAAATCACCTTTGTAACGCCAATCGGGAATACAGTTGGTGCATTACTGCTGATGCTAACAGGTAAGATGGCATCACTGGCCGTAGCCTGACCAATGGCAACGGCAATCGCCTGCCCTGCGGAAGAATTCGCCGTGACTGCCGCTGGCGCAGTGATCACCGGCGGCGTGGTATCCACCAGCGACACTGTTTGTGTGGCCGTACCGACATTGCCCGCTGCATCCGTAGCACTCCAAATCACGGTTGTTACTCCCAAGGGATACGGGCCAGGAGGCGAAGCGATGGCTCTCAAACCTGTACTAACATTGTCTGACACCGAGGCTGCGCCCAGCGCAACCGGCGAAAGCAGGGATGTCGCCTCCTGCGTGATGTTTGCCGGCGGAATAATAACCGGAGGTGTTATATCCGTTGGTGTCCCTGGTGGCGTTGGCGGAGGTGGGCTTACGCCGCCTGATCCGTTGCCTGAGCCATCCTTGCCTTCTGCCGATCCTTCCCAATTCTTCGACTCGTCATCGGCATCATCGTGTTTATCAGAGGACTCTCGAGCCTTGTCCTTGTGTGCTTTCTGAGCATGCTTTTTTTGCTGATGTGCCTTATCTTCATGCCCCTCGGCGGCGTACGCTGTTGTAATGTTCCCCGATGCCATGATTGACGGCAGATAATGCGCCGTAAACGGCGAGGCGAAGCAAACCAAGTATATCCCAATGCAAAAAACGTGCTTGATCATATCTCCGCCCCAGAGGAACCGGCGGCTTATCCGGTCTGCAAACCCCCTCGTTGTCCCAGCGTAGTTATAGTGCCCTGCGCAGTCTATCCCATAAACAAGGGAAGTAGCCTTTTTTCAGCGCCCCTTGAAACGATCTGATCCGACCCCTATCTATGAGGTTCAGAACAATCTGAACGAACAAGCCTGAGGAGAAAACATGAGCACCCAGAACAATACCGAAACCCGCGCCTTTCAGACCGAGGTGAAACAGCTGCTGGATCTGATGATCCACTCGCTGTATTCCAACAAGGAAATCTTCCTGCGCGAACTGATATCCAATGCCTCCGACGCCGCCGACAAGCTGCGCTTCGAGGCCACCACCGACGATGCGCTGTTCGAAGGCGATAGCGATTTGAACGTGTTCATCGGACTGGACAAGGATGCACACACCATCACCATCCGCGACAACGGCATCGGCATGAGCCGCGATGAGGTGGTGGATAATATCGGCACCATCGCACGTTCCGGAACGCGTGAGTTCTTCGACAAGCTTTCCGGCGACAAAGAGAAGGATGCCCACCTGATCGGCCAGTTCGGCGTCGGCTTCTATTCCTCTTTCCTGGTCGCTGACCGCGTGACGCTGACCACCCGACGCGCCGGGCTGGGCAAGGAACATGGCGTGCACTGGGAATCAGCAGGCGACGGCGAATACAGCATCGAGACCGTCGAGCGCGAGGCCCGTGGCACCGAGATCGTGCTGCATCTGCGCGAGGAGGCCGACGAGTTCCTCGATGACTGGCGCATCCGCTCTGTCATCCACAAATATGCCGACCATATCCCCTTCCCCATCCGCATGCTCGGCGAATCCAACCCGGCAGTCGAGGTGGACGGCGAAGTCACCGAAGCGGAGAAGCCTGCACAGGTCGAGACCGTCAATCAGGCCTCGGCCCTGTGGACCCGTCCGAAATCCGAGCTGACGGATGAGGACTACACCAATTTCTACAAACATATCGGGCACGATTTCGAGGACCCGCTCGGCTGGATCCATCAGAAGCTGGAGGGCAAGTATGAGTTCTCCCTGCTGCTCTATCTGCCGAAGAACGCCCCCTTCGATCTCTGGCAGGCCGAATCGCGTCATGCCGTGAAGCTGTATGTGAAGCGCGTGTTCATCATGGAGGCCGGCGAGGATCTGATGCCGCGTTATCTGCGCTTCGTGCGCGGTGTGATGGATTCATCCGATCTGCCGCTGAACGTATCGCGCGAAATCCTTCAGAAGTCCCCCGCTATGGATGCCATGAAGAAGGGCGCGACCAAACGCGTGCTCGGCCTGCTCGAAGAAATGGTAAAAGACAACCCCGAGGATTACACCGTTTTCTGGGGCGAGTTCGGTAACTGCCTGAAAGAAGGGGTTGTCGAAGACCATGCCAACCGCGAAAAACTCGCGGGCCTGCTTCGTTTTGCATCCACTGAAAGCAATGAGCAAACGATCAGTCTGGGAGAGTACATCGGCCGCATGAAGGACGGGCAGGAAACAATTTACTACATCACCGCCGACACCTTCGCCGCCGCCTCGCACAGCCCGCATCTTGAGGTATTCCGTAAGAAGGGTATCGAAGTGCTGCTGCTGCACGACCGCATCGACGAATGGCTGGTCTCGCACCTGACCGAGTTCGACAGCAAGAAGCTACAGTCCATCGCCAAGGGCGAGCTCGACCTTTCGTCCATCGGCTCTGAGGAAGAAAAGGAAGCCGGGAAAAAGGCAGAGGAAGAAGCCGCCAAACAGGCGGGGCCGGCAGTGGAAAAGATCAAGAAAGCACTTGGCGAAAGGGTCAAGGATGTTCGCGTCACTACCCGCCTGACCGAATCACCTGCATGTCTGGTGTCCGACAAGTTCGACATCAGCGGCAACCTTGAGAGAATCCTGCGTCAGGCCGGACAGGATGTGCCGCAGGTAAAACCGATTCTGGAGATCAATCCGGAGCATGAACTGGTCAAACGCTTGTCCAAAATGCGTTCTGAGGAGAAAATCTCCGATTTTGCCGACATCCTTTTCGATCAGGCAGTGCTGGCCGAAGGCGCTCTGCCGGAAGACCCTGCTGGCTTCGTACGCAGAATTAACGCCTTACTGATCCAGTAAGACGGGTTACAGAAAGCAGGCAAAAGTGCCGCAACCGATTTCAGGCGGTTGCGGCACTTTGTTTTGCACGTCTAAAGTCCGCCATCTTTCAGCCGATAGGAAAAGAATGGAGAAACCTATGAAATCGATTCCATTCGGCCTGAGCGTTGCCCTAATTCTGCTATCCGCAGCTGTATTCCCACTGTGCGGACTCGCTGAAGATAATTCGTCCTACAGTTCAAACGAAAACTCCAGTAAGGATTCAAACGAAAACTCCAGTAAGGATTCAAACGAAAACTCCAGCAAGGATTCAAACGAAAACTCCAGCAAGGATTCAAACGAAAACTCCAGCAAGGATTCAAACGAAAACTCCAGCAAGGATTCAAACGATAGTTTGGACACAAGTTCCACACGATCAGCAGGACAAACCATGGTTTGCGTCAGCATTGCCCAATTAACCGCGTCAGAATCTTCCACAGCATCCGGCGAAACATCTTCGAAGAGTTCCAGATAGTCAGATGGTGACGATCGATTCGAGCAAGCTGCAGATGGACAAAACACCCCTTAATGCCAGACGGGTAAGACAATGGAGAACGCCATGAACATCAAAATAATCTGTATGTGTGGGTCCTTATTCCTGACATTATCCCTGATCTTACCGCAAACTGGACAAAGCGGAGACTCGAGAGACTATTCCAGTGAACAATCAAGCAAGTATTCCGGCGAAAGTTCTGATTCGAATAGCGATTCAAGCCCGGTCAGCACATCCTCGTCTATTCAATCCAATTGCAGAACCATCGACGCTTCTGGCGCTCTGGTACCGGGTGTATGGGTTCCACAGAATAATATGACCATCAGCGGAGCAGCTCAGGGCGACAGACCGGAAATTGAAAAAATAGAGAATTATCGCGATATCTACGGTATGTAGAGAAACAACAAAAGGGCTATGCAGCCTTAGGTCGGCCGATCCCCGGACGTACCCGGAAAGGTGGCTTCCTCGTCAGCGAACGATTCCGCCGGCTCTTCGCCATCAATCAGGTCGTTGACCTCGTCGTCAGACGGATTGCGCTTCTCCAGCTTGCGTAGGCGCTTTTCTTCGGCCTTCGCCTGCTTGGCGAGTTCCTTCTGACGCTTCTCGTATTTGAAATTTGTTCTGGCCAAGGGAATGCCTCCAATCGCGATTCTACCCTTCAGAGGCCATCAGATCATAGCGAATTGGAACCTGAATTCCGGGCAGCGCCGCATTATGCCAAGCTTTCGACCTGCCGTCCCGAAGAATGTCGGGACGGCGACAATCATCCTATTTTCTGACCCATTGCCCCGAAGGCGACTGGACAAATTGTCCGGCAGGGGTTTTCTCGATGGCCTTCCGGCCGGCAAGCTGCTCGACTGTACCCAGACTGGTGCCATTGCTCTGTGCGATGTTCTGATATGCAGCTCGACGCTGCTGATTGATGTCGGCGACCAGACCTGGTACATCACCCGGCGCTCCGGGTACGATGCCGAGGTAGCCGTTGGGTTGCTCACCCACATAACCGGCCGCCTTTGCGCTGCGCAGATCGGCTGCTGATGCCTCGGCAAGGTGCAGGCCGGTCAGCGAAAAACCCAAGGCCAACGCGATCAAGAGGAAAAACAGAACGGATTTGGCTTTCATTTTGTGCTCCTTGGATATGGCTTAAAACAGACCGCTGTCTTTGGAAAGTACATTCTCCAGATCCTTTTCGACCTTAACCCGGATTTCATGCTTGATATTCATATTGATGGTAATGGGCTTGTCGGGCGCTTCTACCTTGATGGTCGGATTGCAGGCCGATAGTGAAACAAGGGCCGCCAATACCATCAACTGACACCTGCTTGCTTTGATCATGGTCCCCACCTCTGTCAGCCGCATCTTTGCCCTGATACGTCATTGCTTTGCAACATAAAGGCATCCGCACCTTCCGTCCAGATGCAAGAATTACTCCTGCATCTTTTTTTTCACACTTTTCTCTACTCTGTCACCGATCTCGTCCGCCGCACGCAGGCTCTGCAACAGCTTGAGCATATTTTCCTCGATATTCAGATTCAGTTCGATCGGCCGACCGTCTTCATAGCCGGGATTATTGCCTTTCAACGCGATGTGCAGGGTTAGTTGTCCATCCGGTTGATAGTCGGCCTGCGTATGCAGCACCTTGAAATGAAAATTATTGAGCACCTGCATGGCCATACCGAATGCCTTGTCAGATGCGGCCATCTGCTGCATCGAGGCCGTCCCCAGATAGCGAATCAGCCCGCCAGGCATACGGGCATCGAGACTTCCAGCGGTCATTTTCAATCCCTTATCTGTCCAGTCGAATGGTAAAGTACCATCCAGTAACCCATCGGCAAAAAGCCCTTCCTGCTTGCGGAATTCCACCAGTTGTTTCACATCCACATGCTCTAGCCTGAGTACGAACGGATTGCTCCTGCGCGCGGTATCAACATCGATGGACCCGCTGGAAACGCCCCCTCCAAATGCCTGCGCATGCACATCCTGCAGCACAAAGCGAAACTTCCCTTTGAACGGATAGTTCACGCTTGCCCGCATGCCCACATCAGCCAGCGGCAAGCCCGGGTCAAACATTTGCGCACTGATATTCTCCGAATGCAGACGAATCCTTCGTGCATCCACGACAGCACTCACATCCCCACTCAGGCCGGAAAACGAATTTCCTGCGTATGCTCCTTTCACATCAGCCAGATGCAAAAGAAAAAATGCAGCGAACGCCTTTTTGCTCCATGTAAGCTTTCCCGTCACAGTCAGGCTTCCTGCCTGAAGCAGTAAATCATCATTTTTGCCTGCGAACCTGTTCAGAAACGGTATTGCTGCGGGAAACATCATCGGAGCCGCGCTGAGATTCAGTTGCCCGGAACCATGCGCTGAGTCGTGTCTGAGTTTTCCGTCGAGTTTAAGGATGCTGTCGTCAGCAGCGAATCCGACTTGCGCTGTCAGGGAAGTGCCATCAAATTGCACATCTGCTAGCAGCCTGCCGATCGGCAGGGTCAATCCGTCGATGTCAGTCATCAGTCCATCCACCAGCAGCGATCCAGTTGCGGCAAGCAACCTCCCTGCCTTTAGATGCAGTTGCATGCCACGGATGGACAGCTTGTTCGCCCCCCACGCCAGCCGGCTCATATGGATACTGAGGTCCGCCGGCTGGCTGAGCATAAGTGCGTCCGAAAAAGTAAGTGAAAAAGCGTTTAGCAGCCGGACATCCAGTCGAGGAATACTCATCTCATCAAATTTAATATCTTGCAGCTGTAGAATACCGCCATGATTCAAAGACAGACTGAGCGCATCCTCCACTGAAAATCCGCCCGACAAGCCTGCAAAGGAAAGTCGTGAACGGAAATCATCACCGAAACGCGCAAGCGAATCATCAGCAAGCACCCACCCCCCCTTGCCACCAGTATATGTAACGCTGCCCTTCAACGATAACTTTATTGCATCCAGATGCGCATCGATATTGAAGGTGGATTCGAAATTCAACTGCCTTATCCCGCCTGCCAGATCGAGTTTCCATCCTGCTTGCATGCTTCCGGAAAGTTTGTATTCGGGCATGGATAGCCAGATGCCAAGCTGGCTGTCCAGCCTGCCGAGATCGACTTGAAGACTTCCTCGCACAACCGGACCGGATTCCAATTGCATCAGCTGACAATTCATCTGTGCAACCTCCATACCCGCATGTGAAATACGCCCGGCGCAGTTCCCCGACTCGCTCAGGAAAAGCGCTGCCTGTAAGCCCTGCGCATCAGCTTCTCCCATACTCAGTAGCAGGGATTTCTCCGCGTAGTTCACTCGTCCGTTCAGTTGCTGCACGATCGCATGCCCAGCATCCAGTCTGCGCAGGGTAATGCGATTAATAGCGATGCGATCAACCGGAATTGCGGCGAACGCAGCAGCCGGCGGGATCTGGCTGAAAGAATTATCCACATTGGCTTGTGGTGCAGGAAGAACAGCAACATCCAGCGTTTCCAGAGTCAGGCTGTCCAATTGCATACGCATCAGTCCGTGAAGTGTATAACTAAGGATCGCTTGGCCGGCTTCGATCTCCAGTGAACCATCATTTCGCCTGATGTGCAGTTGAGAAATGAGGCACCGGCCGGAGCCCACCTCTTCAATATCGATGGTTCGCGTTTCAAAGCCCATGGTTGCCAGTTCAAACTGTGCCAACCGGGCTAGCCACCACGGAGCCGATATCCATAAGCCTGCAGCAAGCAAAGCCGAAACCAGCACACCCCCGAGCATCCAACGAATCACACGCATATGAAAATTTTACACGAAAGACCTGAGAATGGCAGTGACTGATCTATTCACGGAATTACCGGACATCCATATTTGGAATGATGGACAAACAATGGGGCCGACACGATGATGCGTCGGAAATTCAACTGATTGAGGAGAATCAACATGAGTATTCTTAACCTTATCCTTGCTATCTTCCTGCCGCCGGTCGGCGCATTCCTGCAGGTCGGTGCAAGCAAGCACTTTTTCATCAATATCGTGCTGACCCTGTGCGGAGTGCTGCCGGGCGTACTGCATGCAGTCTGGCTGGTCGTCACCAACCAGAAGGGCTGATACACAGCGCGCCCCGGTTCACCGGGGCGCGTTTTATATCGCAACCCGGATCGCTGTGTCGAAAACGTCCTTGAGCCCGTCCTGGGTTAATGCGGAGCATTCCCTGTAGGCCACGGCACCGATCCTGCGCCGCATATCTTCAGCCTCCGCAGGACTGATCAGATCACCACGGCCCGCATTAACCCTTTGCAGCACATACGGATCATTGCGAAGGTCAGCCTTGCAACCCACCAGCACGATCGGTGCGAATGGCAGATGATGCGCCAGCTCCGGCTTCCATTTGCTGGCAATATTGTCGAAGGAAGGTCTTGAGATCAGCGAAAAACAGACAAGGAACACATTCGTGGCCGGATAGCTCAGAGGCCGCAAGCGGTCATAATCCTCCTGCCCCGCCGTGTCCCAGAATCCGATGTTCACAGGTAAACCGTCCACCATCACATTGGCGCTATAGTTGTCGAACACCGTCGGAATGTATTCGCCAGGAAAGGCATTGGTGGTGTAGGAAATCAGCAGACAGGTCTTGCCGACCGCCCCGTCACCCACCACCACGCATTTCACATTGCTCAGCTGTGTATGCCGGGATGAAACGGGGCGTTTGACAGCATTGGCTTTCACAGCTGCTGCATTGACGGGTTTTGCCTTGATCATGAGCTACCTCCCGGGAACCTCTGCAACACGGGCTTAATGCCGC
>Ga0100401_1004586_pt1 | contig 10234 bp, 5 predicted proteins | sample CryGeymeta201525_FD_80421 | JGI IMG/M metagenome (GOLD analysis project Ga0100401, IMG submission 80421) | Groundwater microbial communities from Crystal Geyser aquifers in Utah, USA - Crystal Geyser metaG 2015-25 | ecosystem: Environmental > Aquatic > Deep subsurface > Groundwater | place: USA...
ACCATCCAGCTTTCGATGATTAAACTGCCCCTGGTTTCATCATTTTCAATGCGCAAATGAATATCAATTTCCTGCTGCATTTCCTCCACATGCGAAATTACGCCCACGATGCGGTTTTCCTTCCGCAGTGTTTTCAGGGTTTCAAAAACAACGTTTAGCGATTCTTTATCCAACGACCCAAAACCTTCGTCTAAAAAGAAAAAATTCTGGTTCGATTCGGTAATTTTCTGAATATTGTCGGCCAGTGCAAGCGCCAGCGACAAAGCAGCCTGAAAAGTTTGTCCGCCCGAAAGGGTTTTAACGCTGCGTACTTTGCCGCCATTCATAAAATCGCGAACCTGAAAATTGTTGTCGGACGTAATTTCAAGACTCAGCTTTTGGCGCGTTAACTGGAAAAACCTGTCGTTGGCGGCATTGCAAAGGTTTTGCAGGTAAACCGACGATATGTAGTTAACAAAACCACTGGCCTTAAACAGCGATTTCATGGTGCGGATGTTCTCTGCCCGCAATTCGAGTTGTTCGAGTTGCTTTTGCAAAACAGCCTGGATTTCGATGTCTTTTTTAAGCTTAATCAGCAATTCCTCTGTTTTACCTGTTTCCTTGTTTTTTGCCGATTTACTTTTTTCAATCCCCAAAATCTCATCTTTTACTTTTCGGTGGACTTCTGCATCGTAAACCCGGGCGCCCATTTCGGCCTGCAATTCCTCCACCTTGCTGTTTGCCAGCGCCAGGTTTTGTTTAAAACCGGAAAGCAACTGTTTTTGCTTTTCCGTGTCAATTGACTGGGCCAAAACCTGCTGAACTTCAGCTACCGATTGATATTGCGATTGTTGCAGTTGCTCTTTTAACTGACTTAAAAGTCCGGAATTGATTTTCTGTTCCTGTTCCAATTCCTGTTTGTTGGCGGTTAAACTGCCACTAAGCGTATCTCTTTCTTTTCGTAAATCGTTGATTTTCTCTATCAGGCTGTGAAACTGTTTTTCCAAACGCGTATATTTTTCCAGCAGTGTCTTTCTTTCAGCATCAATCTCGACCGCTGTTTTATCCAGAACCTGTTCAGTGGAAACCAATTTTAACTGGCCCTGCAAAGTTCTTAACTCGGCTTCACCCGAGGTTATTGCGGTTTTAATTTTTTCAATTTCAGTTTGAAAACGCTCTTTATCCTTTTGTGCAGTTTCAACTCTTCCACCGATTTCTTCCAATTGGGCTTCCTTCTTTTTAATCTCTTTCTGAATTCTACCTGCCATATTAAAAGCGTTGTTCACTTCAGCAAGCATTTCAAAACCTGGCCATTTGAATTGAGTTAAATGAGTTTCCAGATTCGACCTGTTTTGATTCTGTTTTTCAGTCCATTCAGCAAGAACTTTGGTATTTTGACTGATTTGGGTATTGAAAGTCCTGATTTTGTTTATGGTATCTGAAATCTTTTCCGACACTTTTTCAACATCCGATTTTGCTTTTTCCAACCTGTTTAGCTCTTCTCGAATGCCCGCTGCGCTGTAAATTTCCGGGTGATGAAGCGAACCGCACAACGGACAAGGTTCCCCATCGTGTAAATTCTGCGCATATTTTTCAAGTTGTGCTTTAACCCGTAAATGTGTCGATTCAGATTCAATGTTTTTGATTTCCTGCTTTTTCAGTTCAGCCTGAACCAAAAGATGTTGAATAGCTTTTTGAAGTTCTTGTTTTTCTGAAAAACTTTCAAAAAATGGCAAACACAGTAATTCGTCAACCGATTGTTTCAGGGCTTTCCCTTCATTCTCAAGTTTGATTTTTTCCTTTTCAGTTTCCGATTTTTGTTTTTCCAGATTTTCTTTTTGAACATGCCATGTTTTTACGTCAGACAACAAAGCCAAATCAGGCAGTTTCTGCTTTTCATCTTTAATTTGAATAATCAGATTTTCCCGCTCAACTTTCAAATTTTCAATTTTAACCGATGTTTCAAGTAAAAAAGCCCCGCCATTTGCCAATCGCTCTTTTTCTTTGGCTGTTTTACTTTCTATGCCAATTATTTGAACCACTTTCCCAAGTTCTTCCGCCCTTTGTTTCAGCAATTCGCGGTTTTCGTAATCCGGTTTTATTTCGAGCAGGGTCGCTTCATTTTGTCTGATTTCAGCTTCCTGAGTATGTAGTTTTTGGGTGTCGCTTTCAATAAGCGCCGTTTTTTGCGAAATCTTTTTGTTACTAACATCCAGTGTTTCAATCCTGTTTTTGAACTGCAAAACACATTTTTCGTACTCAACCAGTTTTTTCTCCAGTTGGTTAAAAGCAGTCTCTTTTTCCTTTAATTCTGAAAGTGATTTTCCTGCTGCTTCCAGTTTTTTTCCCAATTCCTGAATTTGCTGCCACTGCTTGTCCTGTTCAGTATGCGATTTCAGTTTAACATCGAGTTCGTCAATCTCATTTTTTAACTGAACAAGTTGTGCTTCGTAAGTTTTTGCTTTTTCAGGATCAACCTCTCCCAGTTGTTGCAATTTCCCCTGAACAAGCTGCTTTTGTTCATTGTTTTTCGATTCAAGCGATGCCACTTTGTAGTAAAATTCAAATTTCCCCAGGTTGAAAAGCTCTTTCATCATCATCGTTCGATCCTTGTTTCCCAATTGCAAAAATTCCTGAAACTGTCCCTGCGGAATAATAATCGTGCGTTTAAAATTGTCGTAACTTAAACCAATTACTGTTTCCAACGCTTCGTTTTCAATTGGAATCCATTCGTTTCCGATCTTCCGGTATGCCGATCTTTCCAGTGTTTTTACATCATCAAAATTTTTGCTGTTTCGCTTTCCTTTAACGATTGCGCGATATGCAGTTTGGTTTTTACCTGTTTCGAAAATAAAATCAATAAGCAGTTCATCGGATTTCAGGTTCATCATGTTGTAATAGCGGTTGTCGCCCGAAAGGTTGAGTCGGTCGGTGCGACCGTAAATGGCAAAAGTGATGGCTTCCAGAATGGACGATTTACCGCTGCCAACGGTTCCAAATATGCCAAAAAGATTGGCTGCCGTTAGCTTTGTAAAATCGATGGTTTGTTTTTCCTGATAGGAATACAGGCCTTTTATGGTTAGTTGTATGGGTATCATTGTTCGTCCTCGGCTAAAATTTCGGTAAATAAGTTCATAATTTCCCCGTTTGGCTCCTGCCCTTTTTCGTGCCTGAAATAGTCGCGGAATAAATCTTCCATGCTCCGGCTCAAATCAATCTGTTTTTGATGGCTGCCAGCCAAAACATTGTCGTTGGTTACTTCGGGAATTACCGCCACTATCCCGGGGTGGGCAGTATTGATTTGACGTCGCTCCAGCGCTGTCAGATATGTTTTGGTAACCAGGGTCAGTTCCACCAAAGCATCCTGATTTTGGGCCAGCCACTGCAAAGCTTCCTCCAAACCCTCTGCCCGTTTCCGAAGTAACTTTTTGCCTTTGGTTAATTCTGTTTCAGTAACTTTAGCAGTTTTACCGGGTTCAACGTCAATCAACAAAACATATTTTTTCTGATTGGCTTCGGCAAAACTGTATGATAACGGACTACCGCTGTAATAAACCGGACAAGGCTCACCATCAACTTTGTGCATCCGGTGCAAATGTCCCAACGCGGTGTATTGAATCTGTTTCGGGAGATTTTCGGTATAAATCACCTGCGCCCCACCCACATGCAAAATGGGTTTTTCATCTTCGGGTTCGTCGGGTAAATCATCTCCCTTTTTAACCATAAAAAGATGGCTGACCAGCACGTTTACACCTTTGTTGTCGCAATATTTTTCGGCCAGGTTTTGCCATTTTTGCTGAAGTACCGTTCTTAATTCTTCCTCGCTGTTTTCAAACCCCAAACAGGTTTTTAACCGGTATTCGTTGGCGTAGGGAGTCAGCAAAACCCGCAGCGGAACATTTTTTTCAGGAAGCTGCAATTCGAGAAAGCCTTCGTCGCTGGTCAAAATCTTCAATCCCGAATCAAGTTCAAAAGGGGTTATTTTTGAGTTGGGATAACCGGCAAAAATAATACCACATTCCCTTGCCAGCGGGTCGGGCGCTTCAATTCGGTCGGGTGAATCGTGGTTTCCGGCAATGGCAATTACAGGGCGCTGTCCGTTGTTTGTTAAACGTTTTAAAGTTTTGTAAAACAAATCAACAGCTTCGGTAGGCGGATTAAAAGTGTCGAACAAATCGCCGGTAACGAGCACAGCATCCACTTTTTCGCGTTTGGCAATTTCGCAGATTTCGTTTAAAACCGCTCGTTGTTCTTCCATTCGCGAAAAATCATCGAGGCGTTTACCAAGGTGCCAGTCGGAAGTATGAAGGATTTTCATTTTCGTTATAATTTAAATGTGTTGATAACAGATTTCAATGGTTTTTAGTGCCTATTCAGGCATACATTTTTCGGGTTGGGTTCCATTTTTCAGACATTCAAGAAAATACTGAAGTTCGCCCGAATAACCTTCCATGGCATCGCCGGCAGGAACCAGGGTTGTTTCGGTGTCGGTTGTAACTTTAATATCGGGATTGAATCAATACTTTCGGGACTGCCCAGTAACCAATGCACAAAGTCGATATCGTGAATCACCAAATCAAACAAGGCACCGCCCGACGAACCAAAATCCTGCAGCTTTCCCTTCCACTGTCCCCACGCCGGAACACCCGAAAAACGTGTAAGTGAAAGAAATTTCAGTTTACCAAATTCACCAGAATCAACCCAGCTTTTTAGTTTTTGGTAAGCTGGCATAAAACGTACAACATGGCCAACCATTAACAAAAGTTGCTTTTGGGCAGCAAGCTCAATCAGTTCCTTTCCCTCGGCAATATCAAGGCAAAAAAGTTTTTCAAGAAAAACATTTGAACCGGCGTTGAGCGCCATTTTGGTGAGTTCGTAATGAAGGTTGGTATGCACCGCAATCACACAGATATCTTGAGTTTCCGCTTCGAGGCAATCTTTTAAATCAGTATAAATCTTAATTTTTGAAACCACTTTTTCGCTTAGTTTTCCGGTCGAAAAATTGCCCACCTGTTCATTCAGGTTTTTCCTGATGTTTTCAGGATTTTTATCGACAATGGCAACCAATTCCAATTCAGTATTTTTCAGGATATTAATGGTGTGGGTCAATCCCATAAAACAAAAACCAACTACTGCTATTTTTATCATATTGAAATCATTTTTGACAAATTTCACCAAAAATAAGGTGTTGTAGTTTTGCTAATTTCCGGTTCTGGCTTAATGTTCATACTATTTTAGAACAAGTTTTGAAATTGGTTTCAATCCCTTTTCGCGAACAGCTCTTTCGCAGGAAGAATTTGGAAGGATATGAAAACCATTCGATTGCACCCAATAATATGGTGTTTTGGATTTAGCTTTTAACGCATTAATTTCAGGAGCTTTTTGAGCAAGCCAATCTTTTAACCATTGAAACTTTTTAAGTACCGTACTAACTTCTCCTGAGCTTGCTTTATGTACTTCAAAAAAAAATACTTCACCATTATAATCTATTGCATAATCCCAACGATTATCATTAGGATATAATTTCTGATTTAAAAGACATTGGTCAATAAATAAACTCCCACCACACTTTTTTGAATCATTTAACTCAACTTTGTTTCGTTCATTATGGAATAATGGCATAAACTCTTTTTGACCAGCACTCCAAGTCATAAATGGCAGTTTACTCTCACCTACTCTTAAAAGAAATCTTCTTTTTAAACTTGTATTATCAGATTCCACTTTAGCGCCATGGAAAATATTTTCATCGAGAATTTTTCTAATTGGTTCTTTAATGCGATTTTGTTTGGGGAATACATTATTGTCTGCACTATCCCCATTCATTGTTTCCTTTTCCATTAATACACGGATAGATTCACCGAATTGCTTTAAAACAAATGGGTCTCCAATGTCAAATGTTCGAAAAGCTTTAGGCCAGCCCTGGCTCATTGTTACAACACGTTGAGCAGAAATATAAAATAGTTTTTCTGTTCTTGAACTTTCTCTAACCCCTTGCTTTGTAAAAAAAGACTTTATAAAATACTCCTTTTTATCAAAAATAATTTTAGTATCTGGTTTCCATACAGAGGACATACTTTCAACAAAAAAAAGGTCAAGAAAATTTTCCGTTTTATTGCCCCACTCGTAATTATTTTGCTTGAGAACCGATTGAATATTATATCTGTCAATAATTAATTTTATCAATTGGAGCAAAATACTTTTCCCACTTGCTTGTGTAGCTATTAACAGCGTGAGATCGCCAAAATTAATATTAGCTTCTCCGATAGGTCCAAATGATTTTAACTCTGATTTTTCCATTATGTAAAGAATTATTATTTACAAAGATAAAATTACCAAATATCATTTCTTAAATTAAGCCTATATTAATCTCCATTCATGTGTTGCTGCCTACTTTCCCATACTACTTTCCACAACATTTTTTGTACTTCAACCCGCTGCCACACGGACACGGGTCATTTCTGCCAATCTTATTTGAAACTACCGGCTGTAATGGTGGTTGTATTTTTCGATCGGGCAGTTGTTTAATTGAGTTTTTATCTTCCTTGTATCCGGCCCAGGTGTTTAATACTTCCTCGTATAAACCGAAAATGTTATGGACTTTATGCTTTGCATTATTTTTAGGCGGATTTCGAAAATACTCCTTAACATCTTTCAAACTGCCGTTAATTGAAGTATCTACAAAATCTTTTTCGTGCATTATGCTGATTAAAGGCAATAAATTTTTCAAGCCACAATCAATGCAATCGCCTGTTGCAAGGCCAATAAACTCGTAATCAACAGAGTTTTTATCCAAAACATCGCTTGCATAAAATTTAAAAACATCGGAGTAAGCTGCTTCAACTTCTTTTTTCTTTACAGGATGGTGAAGGGCAATCTGGCACAAAGCCTCAGAAACTGCGCATTTGCTAAACGTATAAACAGAAGGCTTTTTCAAAAAATCAGCCAAAAGCTGGATTTGACTAATCGCAAGTTCAAAAATTGCCTGCCAAACAGTTGAAGTAAGATGGTCCCATAACCAAATTTCAAGAAATTCTTCATCGTTTTCGAGAAACGCCAATACTTTTCGAAGGCTTTCCGCAGCTTTTAATTCTTTTAAAAGAAAAATAGCGTGAAGCGCAAACCACGAGCGGGATTCTTCTTTGGTTTCGCTTAAAAAAGCATAGCGTAATTCGGTGTCAGAAAGAACCTTTTCCAAATCTGCAATCAATGTTTCACGCGGCAGCGAAAGGATTTTGTGGAGCTTTTGTTGAGGGATTTTTAAATCATTAGCATATAGCCACTCAATTTCAGGATGATTAAACACAGGAGGTTCGCTGTAATCAGTGATTTCAACCCTTTTCGGTTTTGGAAGTAACTCTTTTTTTTCTTTTCTGATTAAATTAGATTCCATTATTTTTTCCAATGTCAACGGAAGTATATCCTGAAAAGCCTCTTGGGTTGCCGGTTCTTCGGGAGCAAGTTCTGTGAGTATATTCAGCCTGTCGCGGGCATTGTCAAGGTCTTTTACTGCAGCAAAATAACGAACTGCAACCTTATAAAAATTTAGTATCTCGCTAAGATGAAATGTTTTCCGATCTGGACATAATTTTTTAATATCAATTTCATTACCTAAAACAGATGGAACCTCGCTGTACTTTTTTTCCTCAATGTACAGATTGGCTAAAGCAATTTTCCCAAACAGATAATCGGGGTGATCAATTACCGTTTGTACTAAAATCTCGTTTGATTCCTTGTCCATATTTCTTAAGGTGTATGCTATTGCAAGGTAATTTTTTAACATCGGCACTTCGGGATGCTCCTCAATCATTTTAATCAATTCGCCAATAATTTTTTTATCCTTTATTTTTTCAATCCTGTCCCTTATTTCTTGAAATTTACTGATAACGTTTTTGTTTACACCATAGAGTTTACCTGTAAAAGTTGGGTCTTCAGTAATCTTTATCCCCAGTAGTTTAAAACTATATTCCATTTATATTTATTTTTAATTCTGCTGATAAACTGGTTACTGCATGACAAAATTAATTTTAAATATTGTTGTTTGGCATACTCAATAGATTCTTTAATTTCATGCCGGATAAAATTGACGAAACCAAATAATATATTTATGAATAAATCAGAAATACTTCAATACAAAAACGAAGCTTACCAGCATTTAACAACCGAACTTCTCCCCTTCTGGACAACCCGCATGAAAGACGAAACCTGTGGCGGATATATTACCCATTTCGATAAAGACGGGAATGACACCGGTGAAGATGAAAAATCACTGATTGCACAAACCCGCTGCTTGTACACAGTTTCATCAGCTCACCGCGCCGGATATGGAAACGGTGAACTTGCAGCGTTGGCAAAACATGGCGCCGATTTTATCATCGACAAAATGTGGGATAACAAATTTGGTGGTTTTTACTGGATGATGGATCGGAAAGGAAATGTTAAAATCGACAAAAAAATTCTGTACGGATTGAGTTTTGCCATTTATTCGCTGAGTGAATACACATTGGCTACCGGGGATAAACGGGGAATTGAATATGCCGAAAAGGTTTTCGACATGCTCCAGAAATATTGCGTTGACACAAGGTATGGCGGTTACTGGGAAATGTTTGAGCGCGACTGGACACTTTGCGGCCCCGGAAGTCAGGGGGGAGACCGCAAAACCCTCGATGTACACATGCATTTGATGGAAGCTTTTACAACACTTCACGAATGTTCGGGAAAGGAAGTACACCGCCGAAAATTACTGGAAGACATTGATTTGCTGCTGAATAAAATCAACCACCCCGTTTACAAAACCGGAATCCCGCAATTTTATAAAGACTGGGCCGTTGCTCCACAAATCAAATTCGATATTATCTGGGGTTGGGACCGTTTTTCGGAAGAAGGCCAAAAAGGAAACGCCACCGACAACACCTGTTACGGCCACAATGCCGAGTTTGCATGGCTGCTGATTCATGCTCTTCACATTCAGAATATCGAACCTGAAGTTTATTCCGACACATTCAGAATAATTTTCGACCATACCATCGAAAACGGAATAGACACTGAATTTGGAGGCGTTTATGTTGAAGGACCGCACTCTGGCGGAGTTTATGATAAGGAAAAAGAGTTCTGGCAACAGGCTGAAGTGCTTATTGGCCTGTTGGATGCCTGCCTGCTTTTTGGCGATGAAAAATACTGGGAAGCCTACAAAAATGTGCACCGGTTTGTAATGGATAAAGTTGTGAATAAAGGAGTTGGCGAATGGTTTCCGCTACTGTCAAGGAAAGGTGAACCCATCTGGACTCACATGGGACACTCCTGGAAAATCAATTATCATACGGTTCGTTCGATGGTGCAAAGCATAATAAGAATGGACCAGCTTTTAGAAAAAATTTAGTACCAGATTAATAATTTCCAATATTGAATTTTTCTTTTTGAATTAAACTAATACACGAACGATGAACTTATCGCTTACTTTACTTGATTGGATCATTTTTTTCATTGTAATTGGAGGAAGTCTTTCTTTTGGTCTGTACATGGCCTGGCGCAAAAAAGCGGGGCAAAACAGTTCCAACTTTTTCCTGGGCGGACGATCCATAAAATGGCCGATTGTGGGAGCATCACTTTTCGCCACCAATATTGGGGCTGAACATCTGGTAGGGTTGTCAGGAGATTCCTACCGCTATGGACTTTCAGCCGGATCGGTGGAGTTAACAACAGCAATTACTCTTGGTTTTGCCTGTGCCATTCTATTCCCCTATTACATTAAAAATAAAATTTTCACTATCCCCGAGTTTCTTGAAATCCGTTACAACCGTCGTGCCCGAACATTCTTTTCGGGCTTGATGCTGATAATAAGCGTGATGACTAAACTGGCTTTTACCCTGTTTGCCGGTGCGCTGGTTTTGAACGGGATTTTAGGCTGGAATATAATGACTACTGTAGTTTTTATTGGAATTGCCGTTGCCATTTTTACCATCATTGGAGGGTTTACTGCAGTTGCTTACACCGATGTTATCCAGGTGGTTATCATGATTTTCGGCGCTTCGGTAATGCTATTTATTGGTCTTGATAAAGTTGGCGGCTGGGACGGCCTGACCGCATTGGCACCTGATATGATGAATATCGCTGCGCCCTACGACGACCCGGTTTACCCGTTTTGGGGAATTCTGGCCACAGCTTTTTATGCCGGTAGTTTTTACTGGGGTATCGACCAGGTGAATGTGCAGCGCGTTCTGGCAGCCCAGGACCTGAAACATGCCCGCTGGGGCGCAAT